>Ga0209611_10010131_pt1 | contig 13976 bp, 19 predicted proteins | sample S1TSphgellanicum_3_FD_187693 | JGI IMG/M metagenome (GOLD analysis project Ga0209611, IMG submission 187693) | Host-associated microbial communities from peat moss isolated from Minnesota, USA - S1T2_Fc - Sphagnum magellanicum MG (SPAdes) (version 2) | ecosystem: Host-associated > Plants > Peat... | reverse complement strand
TAAAATTTTTCTTCCCTGGTATGGTTGCAGTTATCGGACTTTGCTCAAAGAGAAGAAGAATCAACTGCAAAATCAAGCCTCCAAACTTCGAGGCGGGTTATCAACACTGAATGCCACACGAGAATCGGTGGCTAAAATGCAGATTGTGTGCCAAGATAAGGCTGTTGTTGTTGCTCAAGCTAAGAAGGAATGTGAGGAGATTCTTGTGGAAATTGTTAGTGAGAAACGGGTGGTTGATGAGCAAGAGCTCAAGGTCAAAAAACCATTCTCTCTCTCTCTCTCTCGTTTCAAAGCTGGGTTTTGCAATAGCCCATTGATAATGATCATGGGTAAGAAATCAATTCACAAAAGACATGTGGTTTTTGGTGAATTCTAGATCTTGCAATATGTTGTTTGACTTAATCATGTTAAAGAGATCAGATTGTCTACATGAATTCCCATTTTCAATTGAGTACCATAATCCAAAAAGGAAATATTTTATTTTGGTTTTTTTTGGTGTCAACCACCCACCAGGTGAATGCAGAAGCAGCAAGAATTACAAAAGAGGCAGAGCTTTGCAACATCATTGCAGCTGATTGTCAAGTGGAGCTCGACAAGGCAATGCCTGCACTCAATGCAGCCGAAGCAGCACTCAATGTGCTATCAAAGAAAGACATGTCGGAAGTGAAGGCATATGCGAAGCCACCTGCATTGGTTGAAATCACATTGCAAGCTGTGATGACAGTTCTCAAGCGACCACCGACATGGCCAGAAGCCAAATTAGCACTCGGAGACTCACAGTTTCTGGAAAAGCTCATGAATTACAACAAGGATCTTCTGGTATAAAAGACTAGATTTCAAAGCTGGGTTTTGCAATAGCCATTGATGATGATGATGGATACATGGAAAAGAAATCACTTCATAAGAAACATGAAGTAGTATTGGCAAGAAACCAAAATTCATAAAAATCATGAGGTTTTTTTTATCATGGGTATATCTTAATTGTTTGAGCTTATATTAGCTTGAACCTGCAATGAATTATGAAGCTTTTGTGAGCATTTTGTGAGCTGGGATTTATTTGTAATGCAGGTGGATGCAGTATTGCTTAAGATTGGTAAGTTCACAAAGAAGGCAGAGTTTACACCTGAGGCAATCGGAAAAGTGTCTGGTGCTTGCAAAGGACTCTGTCTCTGGGTTTGTTGACCACTTTTGCCCCTTTCTGTTGCAAAAAATAACTACTACCTATCTACCTACATCCGCAACTCTCTGATTTCCAGTTGAGATTAGACCGGAAACAGCAGCTCAGAAAAAAAAACAAGTTGGATCTAAAAGAATTGCAATAGAAAAAGGAAGTCAAATCTACCTAATTCAAAACTGCAATTTCTAGCTAAACCCAAGGATTGTAGAAGCTGTAAAACCATCATCATCATCATGAGTTTTGTTAAAATAATTTTACCAAAGAGTTGATCAGGAGCCCATTTGTCTCAAGCAACGAAACTACAAAAATTAGTCGAAAGATTTAGGCAAGAATTTAAAACAAGTTCGAATCTTGAGATTCCACTGAGCTTCAGAGAATGGAAAGATTACATGATCTAAATAAGCTCATCATCAACAACAACAACAACAATCGTCGTGTTTTTTTGTACTAGGTACGAGCAATGGAGCAATATGGATATATTTCAAAAGAAGTAGCACCCAAAAAGGCTAGGCTAAAAGCAGCTCAAGATAATCTGGCCAGACAAGAGGCATCGTTAGCAAGAGCAAAGTAATATATATATTGGTCATTGTTACCTTATGATATGGTTTCTTTTGATCAAGTTCCAAAGTTTATTGAGCTGATTTTGTTTCATGTCCAGTTTTGAGAATGTGGGTGGGTTATAATAATAATAACAACTTGGACCGAAATCGATGACTTTGGCACTCTCATTAGTTTCTGAACAAGTCTCTCTTGATCTAAGTTATCAGGGCCCAACTTGCGGAGATCATGGCCAAGGTTCAACTTTTGAAAGACAAATATGACAAATCCATTAATGCGAAAGCAGAGCTTGAAGCTGAGCTTGATGACCTTAATGTGAGTTATTATATCTCACATAACCATCTTGTTGTTGTTGTTGTTGTTGTCATTTCTGGTTTCAGACATAGATTTTTGCAAAGTCGACATAGCCCACTTACTCTCTCTCTAGATCTCTCTAGAGGGGAATTGAATTTTGATTTTTTTGTTAAATTTTTTCTTTGGGTGTGATGTGATCATTATGAATACTACTATTAGGTGAAATTGTTCAGAGCCGAGAAACTGGTGTCGGGGTTGGCTGGTGAGAAGGAACGGTGGGAAGCATCAATCATCAATTTGGAAGAGGGTACAAGAAAGCTTCCTGGTGACTGCCTTGTGGCTGCTGCTTTCCTATCATATGCAGGGCCTTTTGCAACCGAATACCGTGATGATCTTGTGAACCTTGTCTGGATATCTGAGGTACAATGTAGTAACAACACAATAACTCAGAGCTTGTAGCTTGTAGCTACTAGTTGTGGGTTTTTTGGAGGTTTTAATTTCCAAGTGTCAGTTTGTGGATAGAGATAAATGCACCCAAAAAAAAAAACTTCAAATTCAAATTTAAAAATTAAAATGGTGTAGTTAGTACCTGATCAATACTCCGCATAATTCATGTATGAATTCTGTATGTAAATTGGGTGTGTTTTTTGTTTTGTTTTGTTTCGTTTGTTTGTTGTTGTATAGGTGCAAAAGCTTGAAATTCCATCATCACCAAACTTTACTTTTGTATCCTTCCTCTCCGATGCGGGGGATGTGAGAGAATGGAATCTCCAAGGCTTGCCTGCTGATGCATTCTCCACAGAAAATGGAGTAATGGTGACTAGAAGCAATCGGTGGCCTCTCATGATCGCCCACAAGTAAAATTTTGATCCTCCTCCCCTCCTCTATCACATGAAGCTCTTTTGAGCTTGTTTTATCAACACATATGTTGATTTCATAAGTCCTTGGCTCAAACCAAAACCTAAAATTGCATTAAATATAGTTTTGAATTGAATTTTGTGGCACTCGTATTATAAAGTCATTTAGCACAACTTGTTTTGTCATGGTTATCAAGATTTTAAAATGATATTTACACATAAACATATTTACAAATTTGTTTCAATTTTTCACTTTGATCCGACACCCTTTCTTGGCTCTTTTGAGCGTGTTTATTATGCACATGATTGTCATTTAGTTGACAACTCTTCCTTTTTCATTTGTTTTGTTCACATGAATAATGATTCAAGATTTTTTGGGTGCAAAAAAAAAACCCCTTCCTTTTCAGGAACAAGCAAAGAAGTGGGTGAAGAATATGGAAGCAAGTAAAGCTTTGGAGATTGTTGATTTGCAAGTAAGTTACATTTGTTCACTTCTCTTGATGTACTTAAAACAACCCTACTCATTTCCAAAAGGACAACACTACTCTCCCTAATTTCCAACGAAAAGTGTAAGAATAAGAGTTCAAAACAACACAAATCTCTAAAATTGCAATGGTGAATTTCAATGGTGAATTTTGAAGAAGGAGATTTTTTTTTTGTCACATGGATCAACAACAACAGATGGACAACTTGATGGTGGTAGTGGAGAGAGCTATTCAACTCGGGCTGCCAGTGCTCCTTCAAGATGTGATGGAAGAAATAGACCCATCTCTTGAGCCCATTCTCACAAAGGCCTTTGTCTACCGAAGTGGTAAGGTGGGTGTATCTAAACCTCCTCTCTAATCTTTACTCATGGAGCAAGTATTAATGAGTCGAGAGAGAGAGAGAGAGACATTCCAAATAGGCTACAAGAGTGTTGGGCTCATTCAATGGGCTCAAGTTTGCTTATTCTTCTTAAATGGGGTAGAGGAACTCGAGTACTCTTGGTTGTCGATTTTGCGATTTCTTGGGCTTTACCCAAAGGGAGAGAGACTTTGCATTTCCATGTTAGGATTTGGCATACAATTTTGGATTGAACTTAGAACCAATTTGTGGGTTGGTTGGCAACTAGAGATCTATAAATAGTTTTCTCTAACCTTTCTTTTTTGATCAATTTTACTTTGCATTCAAATCACTTAACCATAAGTAGTACATAGTTCAATTGCGTATTATGATCTTGATTAAACTTGGACCATAAAGGCTCGTTCACTAATTACATTGTGACAAATCGGGCACAATGATATAATTATGGAACATTATGCAATTATGCAATTTCATAAACCCTAAACCCTAAACCCTTCATGCTAATACTTGTGTTGTAGTTGCATATTCTTGAAAGTCCAATGACTACTTGGAATCGGGGTAGGTGTGTATGAATGAGGAAATTTTTGTAAAATTGTGACTTGATGATGGATGAGTACTTCAGGTGTATTTGAATCTGGGAGACAAAGAATTGGACTACAATTCAAACTTCAGGCTTTACATCACCACAAAGCTCGGCAATCCACAGTTTGCTCCAGAAATTGCTACAAAGACAACCATCATCAATTTCTCGGTGAAGGAGGACAGTCTTGAGAAACAGTTGCTGACTCTAGTGGTGCAGAAGGAGAGGCCTGACTTGGACAAGCAGAGAAATGAGCTCATTATCACAGTGAGTGGCACCCTAAACCCTAAACCTAAAATTCCCTTGCATCATAATTTTGCTTCTTTAGCTAGCTAGCTAGCAACTAACTAGTGTTGGGTGGGTACCATGCTTGGAGGATTAGAACCACCAGTTCTGATTAGTGGAAAACCAAACTGCAAAAGGGTTTTTACGGTTTTTGGGATTTAGGGTTTAGGGTTTTTTGGAACTGGGTTCTCCATTTTTTAAGAACTGGAAAACTGGGTACTAAATTTTTTTAGTACTCCACACATTTGTCATTTGTTGGGTACTAAAAAAAAATGACTAATGTATTTATTTGAGTGTGGGTTTTTTGTGTAATGGGTAGGTGACAAATGGGAAGAAGACTCAAGCTGCATGTGAGGATAACATCTTGCGGCTTTTGATTACTGCAGAAGGTCCACTTCTTGATAACCTTGAGTTGATTGCAACTCTGGATACATCAAAGGAGACTTGGGAAAAGGTAAATAAATTCAACACTACAATGGCACAAACCAGTCCCCACAAACAAACAAAAAAACACCTTGATCTTGATCAAAATGTTAAGACCAATTTCAAAATACTACTACTACAACTACTACTAATAACTACTATTGTTGATCTAGGAGGAGCTTGGAGCACCAAATTTTCCCAATGGAAAAAGAACTTACAATACATGCGCAAAACCCTAAACCCTAAACCCTGAAGACCCTGAAACCTTGATGTGTGAATTCTGTGAGTGCAGGTCAAACAATCTCTGGAGGTTGCAGAAATAACAGCCAAAAAGATTGAAATTGCTAGTTCAGCTTACAAACCTTGTGCCGAGAGAGCTTCCTTATTGTACTTCATCCTCATAGAGCTCGTTGCAATTGACCCTATGTACCAATTCTCTTTGGAGTCATACACTGAGCTTTTTCTAATCTCTGTTGCCAAGTCCACAAAGTAAAGATCTCTCTCTCTCTCTCTCTCCCTCTCTCAAATCAATTTGAGCTCTCTCTCCTGCCCAAGATTTAGGTAGTCTTGAAATGGTATTAACAAGTGAATAATTTGACCCAAACTAGGATTGGTCATTTGCTTTTTTCTTTCATTGGTTATATAATGCTTAAACTTCGCTTTAAAACACTAGTTACAATACTAAAATTGTGCTTCAGATGGATCCTATACTCATTAGATTCATTTCAAATCTATGCAACTACTACAATGACATCTTAGAATTCATTAAATACATCACACCCATGATGAGGAGCAAGGTGTCAAGTTTTGTAACTTGTCTTTCATTACTGTTAACTTGGCCTATGGGCCTGCCCTCCAGGGGAGGAGCATAAGTTACATGGGTTTGAGTAGCAAATGTGCTTATGACAATGGTTGTGTATTTCTTCAGTTTATTACTTAGTACAACCAACTTTTGCAAAAATCTTGTTCAGCTCTAGACCTTTAAAAAAAAGCTAACAAAAGAGAATACACCTCTTCTTTTGTGCAATGAATTATCAGATCAGACAATATCAAAGAACGGATCAAGTACTTGATTGAGTACCATACGTATGGTGTTTACAAATACACAACTCGTGGACTGTTTGAGAAACACAAGCTTCTTCTGTCCCTTCAGGTCTGTATAATGTTCATGTTCAAGTAAAATCCTCCCACCTACCCCCCCAAAGCAGCATATATAAATACATACATTACATACATATACATATCTTATATATATAGAGTTAGAGAATGTAATAGTAAAATTATAAGCTTGTGGGTGGGGGGTGCATATGGATGATGGGTTGTTGTTGCAGATTTTGTCCAAGATTCTTTTACTGTCGGGTGAGATAACCAATGAGGAGTGGCAATTCTTCTTGAAGGGAGCCATTGTTCTGGATCGCACAAAACAGCCTCCAAATCCAGCACCATTGTGGATCAAAGAGGAAGCCTGGGACAATGTGACTGGGCTTGCTGAGATCAGTCCTTTTGAAGGCCTTGTGAGCTGACATACATACATACTTTGCCTTGAATCTTTGACCCCCCACATCCTCTCTTAACATGTCAGTTAGTTACTTGAATTCATCAGTTGGTTGTTGTTGTTGTTGTTGTTGGCATGTTAGAAAGGTTGGGGCACAACCCATCATGCATGGGGATTGTTTGTCTTCTGATCAATTGCCTGGTAATTTTTTTCAAAGGACTTGACCAAAATTTTATGCACTTACATTTCATGTGCAGGTGGCAAGCATGACACAAGATGCTGCCAAATGGCTTGAATGGTTTAAGTACACGGAGCCAGAAGAAAATGAGCTACCTGGAGAATGGGAAGAAAAATGCAGTGAGTTGCAACGCATGATGCTTCTTCGTTGCTTTCGTCAGGTCTCTCTCTCTCTTTCTCTAAGCAAAGCCCACATTGTCGTCAGCTGAATTTCCTTGCTCTTTTGTCAATCCTGGAATTTCAATAATATTATTGCCGCTCTTGGCTGCTGAGCTGCTTAATATATGACAAGCAAGCTAAAGACTTGCATGAAATTGGATCAGAATTATTTTCTGAATCTGAATCTGATCAGATAATTTCACATTTGCTTGGATCAGCAGAATTGAATCTAATTCTGATCCATACAAATTTTGCACATTGGGTCTTGGGCGTTGGTCAAAGTACAGGACCGCATCATGTTTGCATGCACAGCATTTGTGTCCAACACATTGGGTCAGAAATTTGTGGAGCCACCACCTCTAGACCTCGGTGACTCTTTAAGTGACTCAGTTCCTCATAGCCCACTCCTCTTCATTCTATCTGCAGGTATAGAATTCCCTAACCTAAAGAAATTCCTCCAACTAGCAACCTTAAAACCCTGGAACCCTACTAGAGATATCCAAATCTTTATAGGCCCAGGGGAGTTGAAAACTAAAAATCCTTGGGTTCAAACATGTTGGGCATTTTAACAAATTTTCTAGATTTCTAGGCCTCATCCCAATGACCCCAATTCAATCCACACAAATATAAGGTAACAAAGGTCAACACACATGTCATGGATTTGTGTGGCATGACTCTTTGAGACTGTGATGCAAGTCTTGTGATGAGATTATCACTCTGTGACTCAAATAATGTTGTTCCAGGAGTTGATCCCACTTCCGGATTAAGACAATTTGCTGGGCAAAAGAATATGCTCGATAAATTCCACACTGTGGCTCTTGGACAAGGACAAGGCCCTGTTGCCATTGCAAACATTAATGAGGCTGTGAGTTTCTCTTATTTCTATTATGTCCTGCACTTTGCAAAAGAGTCAATAGCTGCTGGGTTCTTACACCAACTGTTTTTTTCTCAAGATATGAATTATCCATCACACATGAGCTTCCCACACTTTGTAGACCGTAAACCCTAAACCCTAAACAATGTCCAGCCAGTCCCATCTGCCTCTACATCTGTGGCATGATCTGAATGTAATGAATTTTGCAAGCATCTTGTTCCTGATCATTCTTTGATCTTATGCAGCTAATAATTAGTGTAGCAAATTAGACCTTTTGGGTACCTAAATATTTCCATGCCTTTTGTTTTTCTTATTGTCTGAAATTGATGTTTTTTAATCTGTTGTTTGTTTGTTTGGTGGTTGTTGTTGTTGCTGCAGTCAAAGAATGGGGGTTGGGTGTTTCTGGCAAATTGTCAGCTGATGACAAGCTGGCTTCCAAAGCTCGAAAAGATTGTTCAAACACTAGAAAAGAGTAACCCAAATCCGGACTTCCGCTTATGGCTCTCAAGTGTTCCCAATGATAAATTTCCCATTGGCATCCTTCAACGCAGTGTCAAAATGACTGCAGAGCCTCCCAAGGTAAGAAAGAGGGTGGGAGAGACGTTCTTCACCCCTCCCAACATACTTGTGCTAACTTCATGCAACTATGTGATTTTTACTGAATTTATGTATCAAATTCTAAGCTAGCTTAAATTGTGCTCTGATACAAATTTGGGTGTTGGATTAATCTATTGATCTTAGATCTATATATAGTTCTGATGATTTTGTCTTTTTGTGGAATGAATTCTTGTTGAGGATTTTGTTTTTTGAACATAAATACATACATACATACATGCCTACACAGGGTCTACGCTCCAACTTATTGAGGTTGTATACAGCAACAACTGAAGAAAGCTTCTATAAATGCCAAGCACAAGAGAAGTACCAAAAGCTGCATTTTGCTCTAGCATACTTCCATAGTGTGCTACTTGAACGCCGCAAATTTGGTACCTTGGGCCTCAACATCCCTTATGACTTCAACGACACCGACTTTGAGGTATGCACATATATATATATACATATACCACTTTTTAATACAAAGTAAATTTTTTTTTGGTAATTGATGAACAACTATATACCATGTGCATAGATCGATAGATAGATGAATTAGCAAAGATTTAAACCAGTGTTGTCTTTTTTTTAAAGCAATAACCTTCCAACATTAATTTAAACAAGAGCAGCAACAACTGAGATTGAGATGGTTTTTTGCTACCCTTGCATTCAAACTTCAAGAATTTGGCATTTTGGTGATGATGGGTAGGTGTCAAATGATCTACTCACAACGTATTTGGATGAGTATGAAGAGACACCATTTGATGCTCTGAAGTTTTTGATCTCAGAGGCTAACTATGGAGGCCGTGTGACAGATGAGATTGACCGCCGTGTTCTTGCAGCTTACTTGAACCAGTTCTATTGCCCGGCCATTCTTTTGACTCCCAACTTTGAGCTGTGTTCTCTGAGTGTTTATCATGTGCCAGATGATGGCACCCTCCAAAGCCACCGAGAGTTTATCAAGACTTTGCCTGCTACTGATCGGCCTGAAGCCTTTGGTCAACATGCAAATGCTGATATCGCATTTCAACTTTCTGATAGTTATTTGATTCTCATGACCATTGCGGGTTTACAAAAAAGTGCAGGCGGGAGCAAAGCTGGGTCAAGTGTTGAGGAAAATGTTTTGAGCATTTGTAATGATCTTCTTCTACAGGTAAAAAAAGTTTGGGCATTTCTCCTCCCATGCAAATTGACTATTGGGTTTCTTACAATTTTGTAAGATCACCAACAATGTGGCATTTTTTTGTTCATTACGCATTGTAAGATTGCCCTAGTACTCATCAAGTGTCTTACTTACTATCATAGTAACCATGGCTAACATGGCTAACTAAGTGAATTGATTGTCATTTCTTTCTGTTTTTTTGGTTTATACTTCGGGTCTACTACAGTGTCCAGAAGTGTTTGACTTGAATGAAGTGATCAAAGCCAAAGCTTTCGACCCTTCCGCACTTCACACTGTTTTGTTCCAAGAAATAGAGAGATACAACATTCTGTTAAGAAGTATTCGGGAGCAATGCACACAACTTGAGAAAGGTATTCAAGGTCTAGTTGCCATGTCGGCTGATCTTCAAATCATATTTGCAGCCTTTTCTCGGGCCCTAGTGCCTGCCATGTGGGTCAAGTATGCTTTCTACTCCCATTTTTTTTTACACACACAGTTCACAGTTCCTGTGAGGTCACCCCATCATCCTAATACTATTCCAATCAAAGTGTGTTTATTAATTTTAGAGTTCTTATTATCAGTGATGTTTTTTGTTTCAATTTTTTCATGTTGTGTCCCAAGAAGAGTTTACTATTGACTTATAACAAGTTTTTAGAACCTTTCTAAATAGTTTTTAAAACTAGTTAAGAAAATGCTACCAAAAATATCACACCCAAAAAAATACTAGGAGCTGGTTCTTATCGAATCTTGCTAAGTCAATTTTTGAATTAGTTTCCAAAGACAGACAAGAATCACTCTAACCAACCATTGTCGCCGCCGCCACCACGAAGAACAACAACATCAATTATGATGAACACATTTGTGTGAATTTGGGCAGGGCGTATCCAACAATGAAGCCTTTGGGTTCATGGACGAGGGATCTAGTCATGAGAATGACCGAGCTGAGGTGTTGGGTGGAAGGCACATATCCATTGGTCTACTGGCTTGCGGGCTTCACTTATCCAGCTGATTTTCTAACTGCAGTGCTACAAACAACCGCGCGCCGCAACTTGATCCCTATTGACACTTTGGTCTGGGAGTTCACTACAATTTACAAAGATGAAATGGACATTGTGGAGGAACCCAAAGAAGGCATTTTTGTGAAAGGCCTTTATCTGGAAGGAGCAGGCTGGGACCCTGTTAATGATTGCCTCACTGTGTGTAGTAGTACCAAGCTCTCCACACACACACACACACAATGGGTTGAAATGCTAGATTATTCAATTAGTGTGAAATTGTAAAATCATGCTCTGATGGTCACCTAAATGCGCAATTGGTGTGTCCAATATAATTCAATTGTCAATGATTTTCTCTCTCTCTCTCTCTCTCATTCATGGTGTGTTTTTTTTGCAGGAGCCTAAGCCAATGGAGTTGATAGTGCCAATGCCTATCATCCTTTTCAAGCCTGTGCCAAATAAGAAGAAGCAACCAAAGGGATTATATGCATGCCCTCTTTACTTGTACCCAATTCGCACAGGAACTCGAGAAAGACCCAGTTATATGCTTATGATTTACTTGAAGGTTGGTGAGAGAGATAGTGACTATTGGGTGAAACGCGGAACCGCCCTACTCCTAGCTCTAGCTACTTAGTTATGTATTTCTGACCAATGCAACATGAAAATCGACACTCTCGACATGAGAAGACCATATGCTTGGGAGTGAACTTGAATAGAAACCCCTAGCTTAGTTTTGGGTTTCCATTCAAATCCAAACTAGGGATTAAGCTTAAGCATTAAGCCATAGTTTTTTTTTTAAACCTACAACTCAAGATATATCTTTGGGGAGTCACTTGAGTCCTTGTATATAAATCCCTTTAAGATGGCACCTAACAAAATAAAGTAATATAGACCATGTAGGTATTTGGCAATGGGAAATTGATAGACATCATGGGATGTGAAGCTAGCTAGCCTAAAAGTCAGCTCAATCCATACTCAAAAGAATGGTTAATTGGAAACCTGGGATGTGACATTATTGTCAATGACTAAATTGAGGCAAGTAGGCATCATGGAATGTGCATCATCCACATGTGAAAAACTCAAGGATGATTTCAATTAGTGATTGTTGGTGTATTTCATGTCCAATTGACACATGAAGATGTGACCTTTATTGGAATGTAAAAAAAAAAAGAAATGATTGATTTGCTAAATTAAATTTTGTGTCCAATAGGAAGTTTTAAGTGGAAAGTGATACTATATGTAAGATGCTTGAAGGTGAAATGAACACAATGTATGTCTATTTTGTAAATTTTCACAAATTTTTTGTTTCATATCACTTGCTCCAATGATGTGGCTTTTTAAGAAATCTAATAATTGATTCAACTAGGTTTTTGATGGGAGGAAAACATATATTTTTATATATGTTCAACATAATAACATTTTGAACTTTTTTATCAACAATATGTTAACTAAACCAACTATTTTTTATTGTGGTGAAACTTTATATTTGTGCAACTTCAAATCTTGAAAAATGAAATTCATAAAAAGGTTTAGGGTTACAATGTCACCAAAAAACAAACATCTAAACATTGCCATGCATTTGACCATCCATCAATGATTAAAATGTATCATCACCCATGTGCAACAATGGAGATGTACTTGTTGCCATCACAAGAGGGGATTCACTAGTTACAGTTTTGTTGTTGACCAAGTTAGCCACCTTCATGTCATTTCCCCTTCACTACACATCACCATTCTTGCTTCTAAGGGCATGAATAGATCACCTCCAAGTTTAAGTTGTAAATGTTTCAACTTTTGCATTTGCAAAAGGATCAAAAACAAAATGGGTGGTTATGAATCGAGGTTATAGCAATTGAAAAGGTCTTGGGATTTGTGGGTGGCAAATTGAATAACATGATGGAATCACACGTTTTGGAAGATCTTGCAATTGAAAAATGAGAGTGGGCTCATGGTGCACACCATTGTAAGGTTCTACAACTGGTTGAAGTTGTTTTATTTTAAGGTATTTAACAAATTTGTTACAAGTATGGTAGGGGCATTGCATTCTCATGTTGTTTGTTGTTGTTTTGAACCTATGCTTACATTGTGTTTTCATTTTTCTAGAGGTTGATCACTCTTATTTTCAACTTATATTTTTGTTTTGAACCTATGTTTTTTTAAGTTTTTTTTGGTCTTGCCTTGTGTTTTGGTGTGTGTTGTCAAATTAATTTGCACAATGTTACCCATTAAATTGCCATCAGATTTTGGGTACAAACCTTTTTTTTAATGGTTTTGTCCCATTCTTTACATATAGTGTTTTTACACCTATGAGTTCTCCCCCTAATGTCCTTCAATTCTAACAAAGTGAAAAGTAATGTTATTACTAAAGTCAATGTTAATGAAGTTGTTAGTGGGGCTTCCACCTTGATAGATCATAACCTTTTTATGGTGGATCATGATTATCTACATATTTTAAATGAAAGAAAGTCTATAAGTATGAAAAAGAAAGGAAAGGTTGAATGGGAGTTCAATAGGAGTTGTCAGAGTACATGGATTACAAAATTTCTTTGGGTCAATATGATTGATGTGCTAAATGGCAAGATGCACATGGTTTGATGTAAAATTTATTCCACATTGAAACACAACAAGAAATTATTTGCTTTCTCAACCCATTGCTTGTTAAATGGGTTGAGAAAGCATAGTGAAAGGTGCATCTATAAAGTAGTTTGGCACGGTAGAATGTTTGGAAAGTTTTATATCAATTCAAAGTTAAGGTAGCATGTTCAAAATGAAAATATTTATGGCACAACTATGCATGATAACATTTATCTTTAAGCTTAAAAATTGAATAATGTTGAGAAAAAGAAAAAAATGATTTGCAATTCATTACCATTTTTCAACATTTGAAGTTGGGGAGACACATGACTAACTTTAAAAGCATGCATAGTTTGTTATAGTTTTGAAGGCAGGGAACAACATTAACAAACACTAATGGTTGGGATATGGAAGAATGCATGACCAATGTCGTCATGGCAACCACAAAGATGGCCATCCAAAAAGTAAAATATGTCTTTGTAAGTTATGATGAAATCACTAATATAAATAACCAATCTTGGATTTCAAGAAGACACCAATCTTGGTGAACATAGAGTGAATGCCACAAGGTTGCACACCAAACAACCTCAACATGACCATGATTTAAAACTTTACATGAAAGTTTTGGGGGATTGTTTGACCGTGACTTAATCGCTAAGATTGGTTATTTAATGTAAATGGTGCAACAACCTTTCAAGGCATCAAAACGAAGGTTTCAATGAAGCTAAATAAATAAATTTGAACACCATTTTTTATTCATGTGCATTGCATAGCTCACATGACCAACCAAGGGTTTTCACCTTCTTTAATCTTTTCATAATATTGAAGATCGAGGCATTGTCGACAAGTGTGTATACATACTTCAATCACAA
>Ga0209611_10010128_pt1 | contig 13978 bp, 10 predicted proteins | sample S1TSphgellanicum_3_FD_187693 | JGI IMG/M metagenome (GOLD analysis project Ga0209611, IMG submission 187693) | Host-associated microbial communities from peat moss isolated from Minnesota, USA - S1T2_Fc - Sphagnum magellanicum MG (SPAdes) (version 2) | ecosystem: Host-associated > Plants > Peat... | reverse complement strand
GCTGGCTGGCTGGCTGGCAATCATCCACCAGAGTAATTAGCCAAATTCAGCAACAAGCCAAAGAGGAAATTTTTTAAAACAAAATAGAAAAAAACAAGAATTCTTGTAACCTTTATGTTGACAACCTACTGGAACCTATTTCTAAATATGGCGATTTCAGAAATTATTTGCTCAAAATCTGATGATTTTGGCACATATTTTTCACAAGAATCCTCTCTATGACTCACACTGGAATTTTTTTGTCGTTAAATGGCAAAAATAAGCCAACAAAATATCTTGACTCCAATGTCAGAATTACAGGGCTTTTGACTTCAAACTCTAATGCATAACTCACCTTGTGATGCATCTTACTCTAGGTCAGCTTCCTTGTTAGATGCTTGTTTAAATTGACCAATTTTTTCTATAGACTAAAGTTGCTAATGTGGGGCCATTCTCAAATGAAAGGGCCCATGACAAGTTGATAGGTGAATCCAACCCAAAGAAAAAAAAACCTCTACATAAAAATCAAGGATAGGAACCCATCTAACAAACATACAAGGCAAATGAGAACACAAGTAAAAAAGTCAAAGATTTGGTCAAAATGGACAAATGTCCATCAAAATGGTCATGGCTTAGTCAAATTGGCCATATTGAATGGATAAGGTTTAATCAAATTAATCATCTTGATTTGACCCTTAGCGAAATTGACTATTATAATTTGACATTTAATCAAATGAACCATATTCATTTAATGATTTAGCCTATTTGTTAAGCTTGCACTACTTACTTAACCTAACATAACTAGCAGGTTAAGTTAGCCTTAAATTACCTTTTTAGCCTAGCATAATAGGCTAATAAGTTATTTATTAACTAATAATCTAACTAGTATCCTAGCTAGGTAGTTTAACCTAATCCTATTTAGTAGGTTATGAAATAACAATCAATAATAACAACAAAAACCTAAGATGAAAGAATTGTCATTTGCCATAAATCAACTAATGACATAAATGCACTAACTATGATGTGTGAAAAGATGAGGAACCTCGCCCAAATGCAACAACCCATTAAAGCATCATTACGGCTTATGCATGCTAAAAGGATATGGACACACATTATTGGTAGTAAACAACAAACATCGAAGGGACTAAAGAAGACCGTTGATCACGCACAATAGTGGTCTATGCACAAGTAGTCAAAAATGAATCAAAACGAAAATAAAAACACCCATACATTTCAATAGTTAAGGGAATAAGGTCATCATTTGGTGTTTACTCAACATATAATTATGTTTTTTCTTGAGTAACCATCATCACTACATGTGTTATCATCATCAATGTTCACTGCATCATATATGTGCGAATCAAATCAACACTAACAATGTCCATCAAGGTCCGAAAACCATATTTGCTAATAAGGATATCTACTCGTTGTTGTTGGGTGTGGCAAAGGACGACGTGGGAAATCTCCTTCTGAACATGTGTTCCACTTTTTAAAATAATAATTGCGACACTATCCCAAAATGCATTGTGGGATGTTGTACATTCACTCCCACAGGGGCATCAAAGCAATTGGGTACCTAGATGATCAATGGTATGACTACACTCACACCATGTGTCGCAACCCCACTTTGGCCAAGTGTGGGGGTGAAGCCCAACACTTGGAAAAGTTGGAGATTTGGAGTCCTCCGGGACTCTCGAATGTTTAGATCTTGATGGCAAGGCCCAAACCACCTTGCCTTAAAATGTTCTTGATGTCATTGGAAAGGTCTTGAAACTTAGATATCGAAAATGGCCTCGCATTGGTCGTTTGGACATCTGCAGCCCAAGTTATGGGCAAAAGAAGGGCCGGGAATCAAACTGGCAATTTGACTCCTAACCACTAAAAGTCAAGAATCGACCTCTTCTCGACATCCGATTTGAGAGCACGACATGGCGTTGAAAAGATCTCGACGAGGGCTACAACTTTGGTTTAGATCTCGTCGCGATCGAACTCTACAGTCAGGATTTATGACCGTTCAAAGTTCCAAGAGTGCAGCCGGGACAGTTTCGGGACAGTTTCGGAACTCCATTTCAAGAGTCCCAACAAAATGTGCCATTTGGATGTAGCCTCGGCGGCGAGCTGCAGAGAATACTATATGGGCGAAAGTGGTGGCTTCCCCCGAGTTCGGGCCGTGGTGTGTCTCGTGGTCCAAAGTGCTCGTGGCTTGTCCCAACACCCAAGGGTGTCCTGGAATGCAAATTAACCACGTGGGTGGTTTGTTTTGATGTAGATTCATGCTTGATCAACTAGTCCCTCTTCCTAGTCTAATCCTTGGGTTCCAAACTCAACCCTCTAGCCCTTTCTAGAGTTGGAAGCTGGGAGCGTGTTACTAAGTCACAATTTCCGCAACTTGATTTTGTGAAACCCTCAAGTGGGATTCACCCTATGACTTGGGAGCCCGTCACCATGAAAGATGGGCCACGTAGGATGTGTAAACCAAGACAAGTATGAAATGTTATAAGGAAGTGGGCTAAATATAAATGAAAGTCGATGTGGTAGGATGAGTTAATAACCAAATGATTGCCCCTAAACCCACACATGAACGAAGACATGCTCACATGATATCTAAAAGAACATCTACTGGAAACAAGGTAAATTTCTGCTTATGTAAGCAACCTACCAAAAAAGCCTACAATTAGGGATAAAACTAATGCATACCTTTCACAACAATAACAACACCCAAAAATCCATGGGATAAAACTCTCTCACTCACACACACACAACATTACTTTTCCTACTTAATTGTTTTTTTTTCCTTTTATTAGTATCTTTCTGTTGAAGTAAGTTTCTATCGCACATGTTTTGATGATTAATGAAGAGAAAAAGGCTTTCTTTCCCAAAACTCAAAACCCTAAGAGTAGTTACCCCTAAGCTAGCCTTTACTTATAGTCTTGGGCTACCATGAAAACATAGCTTTTAGACTCATTTTCTATTTCCACCCAAATCCCAAGATCTCTCCACACCCAAAATCCAACAACACCAATAAAAACTTCTAGGGTTAAACTAAGACAATAGTACCTTGGATTGGTACTACATAACTTAAAGCAAGGGGGGACCTAGGCCAAGGATGTTTCTACACTCTACGTTATCAACATTGTAAACTTAACTACAACCAACGCACGTCCTAGCGCATTTGTGTTACTATACACCTCCACAGCTTTGCTACAATCGCAACTACAACCCAAAGCATTCTAAGAATGTCCCCTAACAATTGAATTTTGCCCATCTTAAAACATAAGGCAGAGGTTATCCAAAACCCAAACAATGTGTGCAAGGGGATTTTATTTCCTACTCCTTAAGAATCTAAATGATCTTACACTTTGTGACCTTCTCACCTAGTGTTCAACCTTTAGTGGTAAGAAGCATCTTAACATCCAACTAATCATTAACAAAATGTCACATGGCATTATATAGCTATTATTTTATATTAATATTTGTGGCATAAAAGGTGCATTTGCATCATGACCTAATGTTAGGGTTTATAGTAAAATGTCCTTACCTTTAATAATCATGAATCACACATGGAATCATGTGTTAACAAACCATCCAGAGCTTTTGAAAATGTAATTTTTTTCATATTTGTTACTACAAATCACAAATATGATTAATCAATCTTTTAAGGTTATGTTTAAAGAATTAGGGAACTAGGTGAAGTCACAAAATATAACCTAGTTTTCCATATTCTTACACCCAAAATACAAAGATGATTGACATGGGTAGAGAAAATTAACTTGTTGATGTCCACCCTTTTTGGAATTACTAACAAATTAAAACCAATGTTGGTGAAAAAAGACACAAAATATCAAAATGCCATCCTATGGAAATTCATGTGTCTTGTTTTATTACAAAACCTACACGTGCCTACAATTTCTTCATTTGCAATAAATTATTCACAATTGGGAAGTTTAATGTATCCAAATGGTCCTACATAAATTTGTTCTTATAATGAATGCGTTTCAAGAAATTGATTTCATGGCTAATGGGACCAAAAATGCACTTTGTCATGGATGATTTCAAGCAATGGCACAAGTTGCCTAACATACAAGGTACCATTGATTATGCCCATGTTTTGGGTTGCAAACCTTTCATCCTTTTCCCAAATGATCTTATTATTATCATAATTGTGGGAGATGTTTCATTATTGTTTGTGTTATGGTTGACTATAATAACAAATTCCTTGATATTATCATTGGTTTGCTAAAAAATGTGATAGAATTTTACATAGGTTTGGATTGAATTGACAAGTTTGTTTGATGTGAACAAAGGATGTGGAAACAATATTCCTTCCTTGCATGGGGACAAAAGGTATATCTTTACCAATTTGATCATGACACCAAAACAAACACCATATTATTTTAGAATTTTTCTATAACAAAAAACACAAGTGGGATTATTTCATGGTTGGAAATGCTTTTGGCATTTTTTAAAAAACTTTTAAGGAATAAGTATTGCATAACTTTCATGAAAACCAACCAACAATCAACATCAATCAAAATGATATAAGAATTCAACAAGTATAAGAAGATGTGTGTGTGTTAGAAAGGAATTGACCCCTTACCTTGGCAAATAAAATACTTTTACATGAAATTAATAATATATTAACCCTTCAAGCTTATTTGGTATCATCCTTCAAAATATTGTAAATTTATTATCATTTACAATGTCATCATGCTTCAGAACTTAAATTGAAATGTTAATGTTGTCATTGTTGTAGGTAGCCCATGAGAAGGCCATGGTCATCACCTCCATCATAGTAAGAGTTTACACAATGAAAATACAATGAAATGACCCATTACACTTGAATAACCAATTGTTAATTGATATGTTTTTAAATGATAAAAAAGTTAACATTAAAAACATTTGTACTTATACAACAATGTTCTTAATATATTATGAAAACTTATGAAAATGTTTCAATCATTCTAAAGTATCCAAAAACATTTTCAAAAGATTGTAATCAATCATTTTAATTAAATAATAATTAGACTTTTAAAAAGACTTGACAATATTTGAAAACAACATACTTTTGAGAAAATTTTAATATCCACCTTAACATAATAATATAAAAACATTCAAGATTTTTTTTAAAATAAAAAATGTTCCAAAGCAAATTCATCATAAAACAATTGGCCATTGGTCATTTTATTGTATTTGCACCTTGCACCGCATTTGTTTTTTATTTTGGTTAAGGTTTTGTTTTTACTCTTTCAAATATTCCATCTTTCTATTAACATGGTCTTATGGGAGCTAATATTTTATATTCCATCAAAATCCATATTTCTCCCATCAACAAAATATTATTAACATGCATGTGGTCAATAGACTTGATGAATTATTTATTTCCCTTTTCTATAACTTTGGCCATAGTTTTATATGTTGAAAAATATTTTCTTTAACCCTTTAAAGTTTTTTGCAAATAAAGGAGTTATTAGTCCTTTCTTGCAACCTAGTTGTTGACCAAAAATTGGGGTCAAGGGATTAGCAACTAGGATCTACACAAGGATAGTGTTAGAGACAATGTTCTTCATTAAATTAACAGTTGAAGTCCATAAAAGCATGGAGGGTTATGTTAAACTAACTTGTGAAATTAAAAATAATGTTATTCAAGGTTGTTCATATAACCAAGTTACATTATTACTAGCAAAACAAACCTTGTTTGTTGGATTCAAATTTTCAAACTTCCTTTTAAACTTTATATTTACAAATTCATGATTGATCTCAATGGGTTCTTATGAGGTATGGCCAACTAGTTTTTAAAATTTGTCTTTATCATCCATTAGGTCTTTAAATATATGTGTGGTGATTGCAAAATAGTTCCAACTTTAGCTTGGAACCCTACAATCATATTAGGAAACCCATATCTCAAGCTACACAAAAATTGGACATGGAATCTATCATGAATGTTCATGGTCCGATAATGATGATTATGTTCCATGCATGCCATGTAATCATAGATCTTTTTGAAATCACTAATAATAAAATGTTGGAGAGGTTACAACAATCTAATTTTGGATCAACCATGCATTATACAAAAGGCAAGGAAATTTTTCTAACCAAGGCCTTCTCTCATTAGCTATTGGCCAATGCCATTTCCATGGTAAGCAATGCCGTGATAGAAAACATACAAAATTATTATGTCCAAGATGAATGGTTTAAAGAATATTATGAAAGCCTTCAAAAAAATGGTAGAACCCATGAAGAAATCCAAAAATATATGGCTTATATTTTGAACAATGATAAATTGTATTATGACACCAAGGTATGTATTTTTAACTTTGAAGATTTTTGTGTCTACATATTTTCTAATTACCATAACATTCCCATTATAAGATATCCAAGGATTTTAAAACATATATGGTTGTGAAAAAAAATTACTTTTGGCTTGGCATGAAGAAGGATATACATGATTATGTTGAAAAATGTTACGTGTGTCAAAAGTATCCAAAGTTGAACAAGTAATTAAGGTTAATATAACCTTTAGGAATTCCCAATAATAAGTGGGAGTCTATAGGGTGAATGCATAATTGAATGTCTCAATATTAGCAAAAATTACACTCCTTATAAGTCCATACAAAATTTTCTAAAATGATCCAAATGGATATGGTTGTTACTTTAAAAATGTTATTATTATAATCTTTGAATAATACATCTTCAATCACATACAAACCTTTCTAAATATATGTGAAAATTTGTATTTAATGTAGTTGATGTCATTTTTAAAATTTGGATGTCTTAAAATGAAAACTCTCAAAGTTTAGATGAATAATGCCTCATGTAAAGCTTTCAAAAAATATGTTTTTGGAATAAAAATTTGAAAAAAAAAAAATTGCAACTCATATGGACTTATGAAAATATGGTCAAATTTAACCATTCAAAAGTCCCTAATTATCAAATGATTAAGGTTCTCAAATAAAATATTCTTCACATGAATTTATCATCTTTTATTACATCATATATTAAGTCCCAATAAAAAATTTAAAATGTGAATCAATATAATTTTTTTCCATTTTGTGATGGTCCAATCAAATGACCATTCCATATTTTTTGACTTTAAAAATCCATTACAATTAGCAAATGAGTTTTTAATCAACAAATAACTACATAGTTCTTTTCATAATGAAATTGTTAGTCTAGATCCAAGTCTCTATTAATAAATCTAAGGATATATTAATCACCATATGCATTTGAACCAAAGGTGCCTTGGGAAAAAAATGCCTACCATTGCGATAGTGAGACATTCAATCTTGCATTTACCCCATAAGTATGGACTTATTATGGGGTTACCCAAAAACCAATGTGGGCATGATAACATTTGTGTGGTTGTAAATAGACTTACAAAATATGTTCATTTCCTTATTACCAAATCCATTATGATGGCCATAGATGTGTTTAGATTAGTTTTACAAAAAAAAAATTGATTGCATGGGTTGCTCAAAAACATCAAATATGTGATTGGGATTGAAAATTTGTGAGCCAATTTTGGACTACCCTACTTAGAATGTTTGGCACTATACTCAAAATAAATAATGGTTATCATCCAAAAAAATGCACAAATTATAGAAAAGACTAATTGTACCTTCGAACATATGTTAAGAATGTATGTTGGCCATCGGCAAGGAACTTGGAAACAATGTTTATACTTGATGGAATTCATATATTATGGGAGTTGTTATTATTCCATTAAAACAAGCTCGTTCCATGCCTTATGTGGGTAAGAAAGTTTAATTCATTTTTCCATTTCAATGCCTATCTATAAGATACAAGGTGTAAATGAAATGATTGCAAACATGTAATATACTTTGAAATTGGTGAAGGAAAGTATGCAAAGTGCCCAAGAATGAGCCAACTTAAAGTTCTATGTTGATAAAAACCAAAGCCCTAAGAAATGTGAAATTAATGACAAAATGTTTTTGAAAGTCAAACTTTTGAGAATTGGTTTAAGATCGGGGAAATGCCAACAAATTTCCCTTTAATATCGCGGCCCATTCGCCATATTCAAAAGAATAAAGAAAGTGGCCTATTGATTGGATCTCTTAAAGACATGGAAAACCCATGATGTCTTCCATGTTAACTTGCTTTTAAAATGTGTTTGACCTTAGCCATCTATTGCTTAAATTACCATAAACTTTACATGAGGAAGACACCATAGTCGAACAAAAAAAGATTTTAAGCACAAAACTCTAACAACTCCAAAATAAAACTTGGAAAGATTTTTTTTTAAATGGAAACATTATCCCATGCATGAAACTACATGGGGGAAAACATTGTTTTTAAGGTGAACTTCCTTGACTTTTGTCATTGAAAACAATTACCTATTTTAGGATGGGGAGCATGTTAGCAATCGTTGACTTTTGGATAAGTGACCAGCAACAATTGGGTGTTGTAGTTAAGAATTAACATTAGCACAAAAGTACAAATGTAAATAGTTTAAGTGATCTTGTACACGTATGGGGGAGATAACAAGGGGGAGATTTTTTTATAAAAATAGGGCAAGAAAAGAGGAGGGATTACACATGAAAAAAATAGAAAATAAGAAAAAGCTTGTAGAGGAAAGGACCTTCTTATGCTTGTGGTTGGGTAGAAAACCATGTTGATGTAAACTTATTTTAACAAAGGTGTAAGTGCATTGAAAATGCTTTTGATGGTTGCGTTTGCATCTTGTTTGAAGTAGTGAATGGAGACAACAAAGAGAGGGGAGTGTTAGGTTAATTTATTAGAAAAGGATGTAAACAACCACTAAGGTGGATTGAAGGACTCTTTGTGAGGTTAACCATTCCACTAAAGTGGCTTTTTAAAAGGACATTTTTGGGAGCATTTTTCATGTTTGTGGCATTGGAAGATTGGGCGAAACAATTGACTAGGGAAATTGTTCATGTATGTAATATTTTGTTATCCTTACATCTTGAACCATTGTTAAAGTACTTTCAACATCCCACATCCGTGACAATTTTTGAAATATTCTTCCACTTGTTCAATGTTTGTGAGGTGTTTATTTCTCTTGACTTCTATTAAAGTAATGATTTCATCATAAATTCCCAATTGGGTTGGTGAAGCTTCCAAACATGTACTTATACATTTGATTCAAAATTATGAATCGTTATTTGTTTCTTATTTTTTACAATTTTTCTTAGTGGATTGAGGGTCTTTCACTAAGTTGTGAATGTTAGATACAAACAAATCTAAATATGATTGTTATTTTTATGCAAAAATTTGTAAAGATCAATAACTTAAATTAATGATTTTGAATGTGAAAATTTCAAAAAATGCATGTAAAGAACTTTTTAAACCTATGTGTATTGAATTAAAACTTGTTTGTGTGACCTACAAAGATAAATTTAGGTATAGATATATGTGCAAAATTGCAAGAATCATGAACCTAAATGGATGTGAAGCTTTTACAATTTTTTTGACGATCAATGTCTGTTCCATTTCCTTGTAGCTAGAAATGCCAAAGACATCCATGGTGAATGTTAGCATTAAGAATTTAGAGATTACATTGATCATGCATCTTGAGATGGTAGAAGTCAAACAACCTGGAAATGGCAAAGAAAATAAAAATGTTATGACTATATAATGTGAGGCAAGATGAAGCTTGTGAAGTTCATGGATGTGGGAATTAATGAAAGTCATAGATCAATTACATTAAAATAATATGGATCAATTGTTAAGGAATGCATAACCAAGAATTCAACTAAGGAAATTTGAAAGGGAATTAGTTTATGAAAGATTGAGTTAAAAGACCTTTTTGGGGGGATGCTACAACTAATTGGCTTTATAACCAAATTTTATGATTTCTAAATTTTTGATCGTAACCTATTATTGACCAATTATTAGCTTACCACCAACATAACACCTAGTGCCACATCATATGCCACCTAGGATTTAGCATGTAATGTAACATTATTGGTGTGAATTGGTGACCAAAGTTGTATTTTTAAAACATTGATTTAACATGCATTAATAATCCCCAACCCTCTTTACATTTCAAAATGGTTTCCTATAAGATTTTTCTTTAGGTTTTCATCTTTCTTATATATCTATTAAAATCCTTTTTTTAATAAAACCATTTTTTTATTAAAAAAATCTATATATTTAGTGGAATACAAAAGTGACCACTTCTCAAAGAGATAAAGATTTTTTAGGCTGTTTTTCAAAGTAAATTGATTAATTTTTTTACCATTTCATAACACCTTTGAATTATTTCATTTAACCATAACAATGACAAATTGACACAATACGTTGTTCACATTGAACCCAAATCAAAGTTGTACCAAAGTAAACTTTCTTTCACTTTGAATTTTTTTGTTATCAAACTTGGGTTCCATATTATTATGCATTACTAATGACAATCAACTAATCAATTAATCAAGAAATGAATTGGTTTCAATATGAAAATTAAGTTCCATTTGGAATGATAATGTCAAATGACATTGCATGAAAATTGAATTGAAATCCCACCCAATATTTTTAAAATCAAAATTTCACAAAATTTAAACCTCAAAATTTTATATAATTCATATACATTCACTAATTATCTTTATTTCAAGAGAAAAATCCAAATTTTTTGATAAGGAGAATTAAATAATTTTTGGTCAAATTTGGATATAATTTTTTTTAGGGGCACTTTTTAATATTTTGGAGAATGGTTCTACACGTGTGTTGCCAATAGATGGTAGTTATTTGGATTTTATCTAGTGATGCATCGTGCTACATGAAATTTTTGAAAAAAGAAACATTACTTTTCATTCATTGATTTTTTAAAAGTAAATGCTTTGGATATTCTAAAAAATAGTTGGAAAATACTTGAAATAATATTTTTTTCAATGTTAAATGTGTTTATTTAAATTAATTTTCTAAATAAAAATTGTTAAAAAAAAATTCAATACCATGAAATTATGAATGAATATTTTATTTATATGAGTCTACTAGTTTTGTTTTGAGGTTTCAATCAAAAAAACTTTTCCTCCCCCGTTTTAAAAATATTATATTTCCATATGGTTCCCAATGATTTTTCAATATTTACCTCAAATCTTGAAATGTGAATTTTCATGTCCATTTGATGTGTAAAGCAAAGGGATCACATATATAGGCTTCAAAAAGGTAAATTATTATAAATAACATGGACATGAAAATGCACATGTTGATTCGCTAGTACAAGAATAAGGTGTAATTCAATATCACTATGGGACCTTAAAAATGAAATATCACAACAAAGATGTCATTGTACGTCAAACAATTTCAATAGATTTTGAATGAATTCATTAATCATAGTGAACAAGACTTAATGGAGATGCAGTGGATTCACTAATTTAGTGAACTGGGACTAATGAACTTCATTCACATTTTGTAATAATGAATAGGTTCACCTCACCTTAGTCATTTCACTTTGATTAAAATTATGTCACTATAAAATCATTATGTAATCATCATGTTTTAATATTAATTAACATAATTCATTACAATGAATAAGTATATTTTGATCATGTTATTTTACATACCTTAAACCATACCACCCTATGTTATTATACCCTAGCTGGTTATGAACTTTAAGTTATCTTAAATCATATTTTAAAATTATTTAAACTTAAGTTATACCCTATGATATTATAAATTATTTAACCTTTAGCCACATTAAGTTATTGAACCCTGGGTTAGGTTACCATAACTTATGTTAAATTATATGTACCTAAGTTATATACCCAAGGATATTTTAATTTATTATACCTTGATCTATTATACCTTACACTATTAATGTTGTTATTTTACCTTGGTTATTAGAAAGTACAACATGATATACTAAAATATACCCTAAAATATTGTAAATTGTAATAAGTTATACCTTAGGTTATGATAAGTTATTTTAAGTTATTATATGCTCAAAATTCAAGTTCAACTAGTTACATTATAAGAAAAAATGATTCGCAATTAATTTTGCAACTAAGTTTTTGAATTACAATGACCTCTTGCAACTTCATTGCAACTTAAATTATTTTTACAACATGAATGTTATTGAATGAGTTGGATGAATTACAATGGACATAACTCACCATACATGGAATCTTTATGCATGAAACTCATGTAACTCAATTGCAATGATGCAATAACAACTATTATAAACTCCAATACAATTAGTTTGCAACTACCGTTGTAATGTCATTTTGACTTTTTTCATCCATCCATCCATTAATGATGAACTTTGTTGATTTCCATTGTAATTCCTTTATGCCAATTAATTGCATTATTTGACAACTTATATCAACACAAGGTAGTACTCGCGTGTAATTGTAATACACCCAATTTGCAATTGGCAACTAGGTGATTGCTATGGAATAATTACTATGTAAATTCATCCATTGATGAACCTAATGATTTTTTGATTTTTCATCAAAATAATGTTTTTATTGAAATGCAAATTGACTATAAATGTAAACATATTGTACAAAAACTTTAGAATAAAAAAATTTCCTCTATCTAAACAAGAGGCCATCACCAAGATCATGAACCACAACAATCAAATATTGTCATCAAAACATTATTTTTATATATTAATGTTTTCTTTTTCTTTTTTGTTGAAATTGAATTTGAGCCATAATTTCTTGATTCCACCTCATCTATTTGAAATATGTCATATGATGATATTCAATGTCATATGTGAAATGAGATCAATAACATATACAAACATTATAATGCAAAAGGTATATAAATGTTTGTCCTTTCAACTTAAATAAAATTAGTTTAAAATTACAATGCCAGTAATAAAACTTATTTATCACTAAAATGTAACATACATAACATTATAGTGTAAAAGATATATAGATGTCCATCCTTTCAACTTAAATACAACTAATTTATAACTATAATGCCATTGATAAAATTGATTTATCACTTAAATATAACATACATAACATTGATACAAATTAAATTACAATCACCTACACTTGCATATAATGGTAGTTTTCAAAATAAAATGCATCATATACTTGAAATATTGAAATTAAAATTCACAATACCCTTGTTGTTTTGGAATTTGTCTTATTGCATGTATTAGTTTGGATTACAACACAATGAACAACACATTCAATGACATAGTTATTAGCATTTAACCAAATCATACAACATCACATGTGCATGATTTTCTTTTCAATATTATATTTTTCAACACAAGACTACCATTTTATTTTTGAAAAAACCTTCAACTTCCAAGAACAATAATAAGAACTTTCAACCTCCAAGAAAAAGAATAAGAACTTTCAATTGTCAAAAACAAAAAAATTCAACCTCCAAGTTTTATGCATAAACAAACAAACTTGTAACAACCTTTTAGCTCTACCTTTAAATTGGAAAAAATATCTTAATTATTTAACACATAAGACAATGAAGTATGTAAAGCAAATCCATATGTACACCATAACTGATTTCTAATACAATATACCCACTACTTGAAAATTTGGATTTTAAACTTTGTTGCAAATTTCGATGCAATTAGAAACTTTAATTACAAATTATTTACAATTATAAGGCTTATTCCATATATTTTCTCTTTATTTTTAATTTTGTAAACTATATAATTCAATAGAAAAATGACTCCTACCTAATCAATAAATAAATAACTAGTTATTCAGTAATTAACTAATTAATAAATTAACTACCCAATGAAATAAATACCAATAAATTAATTAATTAATTACATATAATAATAGTTAATAAAAAATTGGTTACATAATTATATAATTACAAAATATTGGATAAATAAAACCGAATATTCAATTTATTCAAATATTAATTACATAAAGCTCATTAAAATTTAATATTAACTATGATATTTAAAATAATTTAATAAATTTTAATTATTATGATATCAAAAAATTAGATAATAATATTATTAATGTATCTAGTGAATAACCTATACTAGTGTTTTTTTTTGGGCAAATTTTTGCAACTTAGCAACAAAAAAAAAAAA
>Ga0209611_10010127_pt1 | contig 13978 bp, 15 predicted proteins | sample S1TSphgellanicum_3_FD_187693 | JGI IMG/M metagenome (GOLD analysis project Ga0209611, IMG submission 187693) | Host-associated microbial communities from peat moss isolated from Minnesota, USA - S1T2_Fc - Sphagnum magellanicum MG (SPAdes) (version 2) | ecosystem: Host-associated > Plants > Peat... | reverse complement strand
GAGGATCATCCACATCTGAGAGTATTCACGAACACAACCACTTTTCATTCATCCTTCATGGTTGCACTGATCGGTGATGCTGGTTCACTGAGGCCCAGAGAGCTTGCAGCACACCACACAACTCCTACTTACAACATTCCTGACTTGGATCTGGAAATTCAAAGTCATTTGTGAAGAGTTGATGATGATTTTCTGGGGAAGAAGGTTGTCATCTACTACTAGACAGAAAAAATAAAATAAAAAAATATATATATAATTATTTTTAGTTATTTTTATTTATTTATTTAATTAAATTATTTAAAATTATTTTAAGTTAATTAATTAATTATTAAAAAACATGTCCCCACCTAGCAAGTACCCCTGCATTTGTGCAAAGACAGGCTGGATGGGATTGGTGGGAGGGAGGAGTGTTAGTTTAGGGCATTTTTGGGTATTTGAGACAAGTGTGGAAAAAGTCAAGCCTGCACATTCTGGTGATTCAGAATCTGCATAACAAGATTGGGTGTGTAGGGGATGATGAGTCATCCCATCCACATCCACATCCACATCCACCAACACATTCCAATCTCATAGGTAATGTATGTATGTATATGAATGTAAGCTTGGATGTATGACTACTTCTTCCCCCATAGAGTCCATATGCTTCATCCATTAATTTTTTTTTTATTGTGGGTGCAAGATATTATAACTCCCTAACTAATCTCAAGTTTCAACACCAGCCAAAATATCATCTTAAAAAAATCCTCGTATAAAAATAGACCTATTATTATTATTATTATTACCTAGTAGGGGCCAAAATCCCTTAAGCTACTAATATACTCTATAATGAATCTAAACACAATATATCGTTGAAGAAATACGGAAACTCAAATATTTCACCATATAAAATAAATAAATAAATTCCAAAACATCCTCTAAAAAGAAACCAAAATAAATCCTTCAAGATATTATTATAACTTCTATTATAACTAATCTCAAGTTTCAACACAAGCCAAAATATCATCTTTCAAAAATTAACAATGCCCAAGTGCAAATGCAATACATGAGCTATTGCAAGTGTAACTGTTTATTATTTTTTTAATATTTTAAAGTGGCAACTTAAGTTTTTTTTAATTTTTAAAATTCCATATTTATCCAAATTTTTTTTCAAATACGTTGAGAACATTTGAATAAATTTGTAAATGAATTACTGAGTATATAGTAGTCAAAAACACATTCAAAGTAATGTAACCAATGTTTTCATTATTTATTCTTGTTTTTAGAATGACTTTTTAAATGGCATATATATTCATTTATATACATCTTTACAACACAATATGATTTGACTTTTTGGGAGTCATATAAATTAAAATAATTTTCATATAAGCATCTAAATGGTGGATGCACACCTTGAATAGCCAATCATGTTCTACCATATTAGCTTGACTTAACTAGCCCATTGCTTTTAGAGCATTCATCCAAGTGAGCACCTATGTGGTTTTCCATATTGCATTTGCAACCCATGTCCATGCACATATAACACTATTTATACATTCCAATTTCCAATATGTCAAAAGAGTATCAAAATACTATTTTCATCCTCATCTATAAATTTTTCTAATCTTCATGATTGTTTAATAAAATATTATTACAATTATTTTCTTTTATTTGTTTTAGCTTAGCACAATGTATTTTACAATATTTTATCTCACAAAAGTGGTGAATTTTACAATCAAAGAAAGTGGAACATATTTTTCTCAAATTTCTAATTATTTTAAAAAGGCATGAAAATTCACCACAAAACAATCATTGAGCTAACATGTTACTTTTCAATTTGAAAATAATCATTAATGAAAAATTAAAGGTTTAAATATTCTAGGTTCAAAGGTCTTTTTTAAAAAAACATTCCTAAAAATGTTGCAAGGATGTAAACCTTGAGAGACCTAAGTAGGTTTTGGCTTGTGGTTTCATGAACATCAATATAGACATTGTAAATAAGATTGCAACAAGGGACAAGGGTTGTAGTGTATATCATCAAATCATCGAAGGAGCATACATACACAATATTGTATATTCAAACAAACTTTACAATAACATTATTCAAAAGTGTTAAATTTTTTTATGAAGTTGTCATATGCAATTGAAAAATTGGGGGCCGCCCAAGATGCATTCACAACAATGTGACACTCAATAAACATAATTTGTTAATTGGGCAATGGTACAATTATTATTTTTCAATCAATTCATAGATAGGATATCAAATTTTATTATGAAATATAATTATCTTGCACCACCACATGAGTTTAAATGTTATAAGGAATTTGTCACTACCCATTGGTTGTTACCCAAAAAATAGTATTTTTCCCCAAGAATAGTGTAGTGTTGCTCTCTAGGTAAGTGTTTCTTAATCGTTAGCTTCGGGTACGGTAGGCCAAGGATTGAGTGTGGTTGCTTTTAATTTTATTTACAAATTTTGATTGCGGTTCTGAAATTTTCAGCATAAAGAGCATAAATTATTTTCAGATAATTTTTCAAAAATTCTGCAAAAATAATTTTTAAAAATTAAAAATTCATGCATTCCAAAGCCACCCATCATCTCCTATGATATTGGTTCACATTTTTGTAGGAGTTTTGGTTTTTCCCTATCAAATATATTGTCATTTCAATCCAAGGTAATCTACTAAGTGTGAGTCCCGATTACATGGGACTCACATGTGACCAACATGTTTCAATGCTTCATGAGAAAAGGCTTTTGCATGTTGACATCAAATTTGAGACCTATCCCTAGTTGAACCATGAAAAAAATTGAGATTATTTATGGTAAATATTTTCATTAAAAGTGAGCGATTATAATTAAAAAATTAGAAAAAGGTTAAAGCACAAATATTGCTTGAAGAGATGATCCATTATCACAAACAACTATGTATCAAGCCACTTATTCCTAATTACATAAAAACCTCCTTACGCAATGTAATTCAACAACTAATAGCCAATGGGCTTTATGAAAAGTGTAAAGCTCATGGATGCACATCCACAAAGCTTGAAACTTTTTGTAAAGCCCAATTAGTTTGTTCAACTATTAGTTCAAGATTAAAATTATGTAATATTAATGATGTAGAAGCAATGAAATATAATAACTTGCTTAAAATGTAAGGGTCAAGATTATGGTTTTTTTTTAATGAAGTTGTACTTATGTACTTAGAAACTTTAACCTATTTAAGACAAGATAACACCCTAGTTCAGGGTCTAATTCAATTTTGTAAAAAAAACCTCGATTCCCCAATAGGTTCCAATGGAGATTTCAGGATAGTTTGGAACTTTTTGATTCAAAGACCCTAAAACATGAGCTATATAACATTTTGTGCTCTTGCATACCCCGAGCTATTAAAACCATGGTTTCTTATGTTGGAGTTAAACTTCACCTTAAAAAAAAGTTGCAAAAATCAAGTGTTATTGCAAAGCTTGAAATTTTTGAGGTTCAAACAATTCCCATTTTGTGCACTTGAGGTTTGAACTTTTTAAGTTTTTGCTCCTTTCCAACATTTGATTGCTCCAATGTCGCCTTCTTCAAACAACACATGAATTCCATTATACATGAACTCCTTAATGTTTGTTTGTTTTTTTTTTTTTTTGGCTCACATTAATGTTTTCCTTCCTTTGTGACTACCAAACCTTGCAATTACCAAATCTTGTAGAGAATGTTAAAGGAAGAAAAAGAATAAGAAAATATGAACATTTAATACAATTTGGCTTGTAGATGTAATGCAAGTTTTAGGTAGGAAACATTTGAATTCATGATGAATCAAGGAACATATTTTAATTTGGGGGCCATGTTCGGCCCCTTTATTTATTTTTCATGCCATAATGTCAATCTCATCCAAAAATTGCTAACATAAGGTTTTGACATTATAAACTTGCTTGCTTTTATGGAAAACTCTAATTATAAACCCCAAAAAAGTTTGTTAAAACATCCAAATTAAATATAGACCCCAAAGAGGTTAATGAAGCATATTCAAAATTAAGTGCATAATGTACCCCAAAAAGGCTAATGCAAACTTCTCAAGTTAGAAGCCACTTTAAATGTGAGTCTAAGGTCCTAGGTTTAATGAAATAGAGCAATCCTATTAGTTGAAAGCCATAAATTGGATCCATGGCCTTTGGATGAGGGTCCATGACCCCCAAAAAAAAAAAATCAAGGTTAAACTTACATGACATCATTTTGGAAGGAAAATCAATTGGTTTGGACTAAAAAGAAGTCATGATTTGGAGAACCAAGATGTAGGCTAGGGTGCAAAGCAAGCCCTTCAATTGAATATTTTCAGTTTTTAAGGTCCATGACCATTGAAAATCTCTAATTGAAAGACTTTTGCTAAGATACAAGTTCATTTTACACAAAGGCTAAAGGCCTAAAGGACCAAGGAAATGTGAATGGATGAAAAATGGACATTTAATACACTTTGGATAATGTTTCATGGTCTAGTGGACTTCATGCTAAGCTAGAATATTTGTTACACCATGAGGCCAAAAAAGTCATGATTGGTTTGAACTTTTTAAAATGATTTTTATTAGTGTTAAATGTTTTTTGAAAGAAATTGAGCCAAACTTTGTCTTTGTACATTAGGTTTACCTAATTCTTGTATGCAATCAATTTATACAATGACTTCCAAAAATATTTTGGGATTTATGGGTTATGGGTTATATGGGCATATTTTATTCCATAGTTGTGAAGGGAGCTCAAGAAAGATAACATTTTATTATACATAATAGTCAAGATACAAAAAGAAAGTGCTTTCAAATTCAAGGCCATATAAAATGATGCCTAAAAATGCATGTGCTTGGCATGCCCTATTATGCCCTTTGAAACCCCCTCGACAAAAAAACCATATGAAAATGGCAAAATGAAGATAGAAGATATGAAAGGAAAGTGATGAAAAAGAAGAAAGGAGAAACCCTAAACCAATAGTTTTTTAAAAAATACATACAATATCAAATTACAAGTCAAAATTTACATGAAATAAAAGGTTACACCTTTTTGGTTCCGTTGCAATATGTTAAGGTGCTTCAACAAAGTCTTTTATCACTTAAATGTTACACTTCACAAGCAAGATTCACACATAAATTAATTTTGAATATTCATGGGACGGCCTTTGGATATGTTTTGAGGGCTTTCAACATTTTTGTGGTCATGGTGCCTCACCATAGTTGTAAAGGGGGCTACAACTTTTTGTGAAAAATCAACAACCCACATACTTCACAAAACTGAAAAAATAAACGTGCTCATCTTTCTTTTTCATTGCAACCACACCTACGTTTTCCCTTTGTTACTTTCATTTTGGGAAGGGGAGTTGGTTTAAGCATTATCTCTTATTCATCCCAAATCTCTTACAACTTATGAAATTCGTTGCTTTAATCCTCCATAGCTTGCACTTCTTATTCCCACTTTTTAAAATAACTTCATTTTGTGTGCTTTCTAGGGTTAGAAATGGCCTTTTCCAAATAGTAACCTAATGCACATTTCAAATCCATTGATTTACAAATCCAACAAAATAAACATCATAATTGTTCAAAGATGAAATAGGATATGCACACAAGAATGACATTAGATGGTGAAATGTTTCTCATTCTTGCACAATTTTAGCAACAAATGAAGAAAAGGGAAGATGCTAAATACACCTCCCACCTTCCACCCCGCAATGAGCTTTATTCGTTACAAAAAGTTGTTGATAGTGTTTAGCCCTATTTAAAGTTGCTTGGTTTTGATGCATGGTTTCACTAATATGGTTTGACCCTATTATCATGTTAAATAGATAATAATAAAATTAACAATAGTTCAAAGCCAAATCTATGCTATTAGTTGGTTTGCTCATCATCTTTTGAATGGTGATGGGTTCTTCAAAACCAATGTGGGAAATACAAAATAAAAATAAAAATCTTCTTACAAAACCCAATAAAATTACACATAATTGTGAAATCACCCATAATTGCAAAACCATGCAAGGCACAAAAAAAGACAAGCTCAAAATGTGCCATATGGAGCTCGGTTGGGATATTTAGCATTTCATGTGACGAAGAAAACAATGAGAGAATCAAGGAAATGGGGCAACCTTGGACCCTAGCTTGAATTTTTGGATAACAAGCTCCATTTTGTGATTTGAACCAATTGTAATTCCCTTCAACATGATGCCATGTAATTGTCACCTCAATTTAGAACCCATTTTAGTTACCTTCAAAGTGATGTCATGTCATTTGCCACCTCAATTTAGCTCTCTTAATTTATGACCTGGACCCAAAAGATTGCTCCATTCAGTTGGACCAAAGAACCATTCACTAGTTGTTCACTTATTTTTGAAGTGTGGAAATGACTTCCCAAAGCTTAGCACAGGCAGATGTGGGGAGCAAACGTTTTCAGTACTTCGAAATAGGAACTTGAAACAAGGGGGCTCAAGAACTCACACTACAAGAGAATGTGATTTTTCTCACACAAAGGCCGCATCTGATGACAAGTGTGTGAGATAAACTTTGTGGGTGGCATATGCGCCATCACCTAGTGACAAATTGCCATTTTAATGTAATACCTATATGCCACAATGAATAACCCCATATTGTACATTGTAATGGATAAAACCCCAAAGTTTGCCGCAAGTCATAATTGGGAGTTTTGTGTTAGAAAAACCACATTCTCTTGCATTGCGTAGATCACCACCTGTCCAATATACTGTCATGCACCAACAGGGCACTATTGCCATAAAAATGATAGCAGCTGCTATCAGATGAAACAGAGCAAACATGGGATGAAAAAGCATAGATAGGAGAATACAACGGAGAAAACCCTCAACCCTACACATGTTTACTTGCAAATGCATGTATCACTGGGATTGTAGAGAAAACACTCTACAAAAACAATGGTGAGAGTAAGCAATTATTGTGTCTGTTCTGGCCACACCAAGAAACAAATGTGTGTGTGCGTGTGTGTGTGAGAGAGAGAGAGAGAGACCTGCAAGGAGCCCAAGAGTCTTGGGTTTCTCCAAACAAAGGTAGCAATAAGATCTCTTCTTTCTACTAAAGCCGAATATGAATCTGAACCATATTGTTATCATCCTCAGGAGCTTCATCTGAGACCTCAAGCCTGACACGAAGATGAAGATGTTTCAACAAAACAGTTCCCTCTGGGAAGTCATGAAGTTGTTTAGCATTCTTGAATAAGCTAGGTGGCCTCCTCAATGGAGGTGGGAGGAGTTCAGCATTGCTGAAATCTGTGGCAGCAGCAGGTGTGGAGGAGGGTCTTTCTGCTCCAGTGGTTGTGCCTGGCATTGTAGGCAGGCTTTGATCAGAAGAAGAAGAAGAACCCTTTGGTGGACCTGTGTGCTTCAAATAAAGCACTGCATCAAATACCACCTGCAGAAATGATTGTATTGGTCAGAGAACTTGTTTTCCAAACAAGTTAATAGAGACAGTGACATAGATATTGCACCCTAATGGCATGCTAATTTCCTCTCTAATGGTGATTATTCCTCCCCTGATCAACTTGCAGGAGTAAAAGGAGTGCAGGAGTATATTCAACAGTGAGACATGAGACTGACCTCTCCAGTACCACGGGTGGCATCAACTAATGAAAACAAGGGTAATCCAGATGCAGCAGAAGGTTTTGGAATTGGCAAGGATTCCTCTGAGGATTCATCATCTCCATGTGAAAGGTAGATGAGGTCATCCACATATTGTTGGGCAGCTGTGGTCTGCAATTACCAATTAGATTTTGTGTTAGTGTCATCTTAGGGCATCTCCAGCAGTGCTCAGTATGGGACCTGCAAGAATATTTTTCACATCCAAGTTTAGTTATTTACTTTTTTCCAACCACACCCATAAAACTAAAACTGGGACAGCAAACAGGTGGGAGACAGCTAACCTAGACCAATTGTAATGATTGGCCAATGAGACAAAGGGAGCATCAGTCAGATCATAATTATATTCTTTAACAGGTGTTCAGCTTTGCTGTGCCTTTTACCAGCCTCAGCAAACTGTGCAAAAATACTGGGCCAAAAGCATTTTGCTGAGCCAAACTGGCATGTTTTGACTTTTCTTTATCCAAATGTAATTTGCAGGGTCACATACTGAGCACCAGTGGAGTTGCTCTTATGCACCCCAAAACAACAAACAATTCCAGCAGTGCTTGTCCTCTCCCTCTCAATTGCCTCATGTAGAATCAGATGCAGGAAAGAATGCTCCCTACCTTTCTAGCTGCTAAGTCACCACCTAAAACCGACAGCTCCACCAAGCAACCCCGACCTTGGCGCCATACAGAGCCCTCACTGACTGGTTCCACCAGACTTGTCCCTCTTGGAATGCTGACATCCACACTTATCAAACACCTCCCTGCGGATCCCAACCAAAAGCTTGAGTGAATATTCCTGAACTGCATGACCTAATCACACTATCCTTCCATTTTCAGTTTTGTGACAAGACATCTTTCAATAGCCCCAAAATCACAAAACATACAAAATTTATATCCCCCCAAGCTCATAAGCCAACAAATCAGACAGTCTTACCAGGTTGCACCTTGAAGCATTCACAAAGTTCTTGGACATCATTTTGAAAGAAAACTTGATGTGACTGTCCTGTGGAGCTTGGGCTGGACAAAGTCACATGGCAAACACATTTGTCAGATTCATGAAGATCTATATGCACCTCTGTACAGCAATTCTTAGTGCCCTGGCATGCTGCAAGCTTTGAGAAATGAAATTTAGTTTGTAGAAACAAGTAGCCCTTTTGAAAATCCAGACTGGGAAACCAATTTATCCAAATAATGTCTTTTGCTTTACAAACCCACCTGCTAGAAAATTGAAGGTTGGCTGGCAATGACCACCATGATGGCAAACCAAGAAGCCCAAGGTTAGAGAACTCCAATGATGAAATGCTTCCAGTCCTCAAGTCCATCTTCAAAACTTGTTCCTTCTCTGTGAAAATAGGATCCATATCCCTTCAGCAAATCATGACTGGAAGTAAATGACAACGTCTGGTAGCAAGTCCAATGTGGTCACCAAAGTTTTGCCCAAAGACTTCCAAAGATCCTACTCTGAATTCAGGTTACCTGGATCTGAGAAGATGACACAATCCTTCAAGGTTGACACTTGTGACACAAGATTAATGAAACCCATGCTCTCAAGTTTCTCACATGCATGATCCCAATTGCCTCCCCTGACACTTTCAGCCTGGGACTTGAATGCCAGGAATGTTTGGGCGATGTCATGTGGTTCTGTTGTTGACACCAAACAGGATTCAAAAATACTGCCATGCCACATGTCTAGACAGTTGATCACCAAATTGAGACTGTAATCATAGGACTCTGCTTGGCATAGCCTTGTGGCCCTAATGACCCTGCACCCAGTTTGGACATTGCAAGAGGAGTTTCAGACAAAGAGAACTGCAATTAATGAAGAAAGGGGAATAGATTAGTAGAATGTTGTAAACAGATCAAGTTTTATAGACAGTGAGGGTGTACACAAAATTTGCACCTGAATGGATTTGGCATCAGATGATCAAAGTAAAATCTGATATTGGCATGAAAATCATGAAACACACAACAATCTTCAACACACCTTGATTGGTAACTTCTGAGGTTGCTCCAGAATCAACATCGATGGTCCATAAATTCTTAAATCTGCAGAGTAAAGAGCCAGATGTGAGTGAATAGATCTAGGAAAGACATGGAGTCTTGGGCAGACACCAGAGCAGCCAGATAGACATGAACAAAGAAGGCTATGAAGGGGCAAACCTTGACTTACCCATAACTTGCAATGATCAACTGTGAGCTGGATACCATAACAAGATGCCAAGGGAATGACAAAAATATTTTTTTTCCCTCTTCCTTTCCTTCTTCATGAGGTTCGCTCTTTGTAAAGCCAAGCCAGTGCAACAAACTCTGGATGGTGCCAGCCCTTGTGGGGACCTCTGGTAAAGGGTACACAGTTTGCAGTACTCGATTGCTGAGATCTGCCTTGCGGATTGCATGGTTCTGATTAAGAACCAGGAAACTCTCAATTGAAAAGTTTCACACAAGAAATGAACGAGCATACATAAAATGAGCAACAAATGAAAGAGCCCTTCCACTCTTGACAATATATGTGTCTGGCTCTATGTTTGTGCAACTATATATTTATTCCTCAGTCCCAGTCCTGGATCTAGCAAGTTCTGTGATCCATGTGGCAGTACCTCACAATCAGCAATGAAAAGGCAATTTGTTTCAGCATGGAATGATGTAGAAGCTGGAGAATGTAGCTGGGAAGTCTCAAAAGGACCATCTTCAAACCCTGCCACTGACCCAATCTGCCAACACAAATATTTTCCATCATTTACAAAGATTGGAATCATCACAGGTTTTAATGTTAATCCCAGCAGATGGTAACATCCCTACAATTGCAATTTAAGGAATCCCCAGAGTAAAAGGGACTTTCTTCTGACAACCATGGTGTGAATAAAGGGAGTGAGAATAGAGCAGTTCTCACACAATCTATAACTGTCCCATCTCTGTCAGTAATAATGACACGGTTATGGAGTGTATCAGAAATGAACACCCGTTCTTGTTCACCATCTGTTGAGACACTGCCTGCGAAACAGTGAATACAAAATATTTAGATGCTGCCATTTAAACGTTCATCATGATCAAACCCAATGCTTTGGTTGATCTGATTCTCAAAGAATCCAGATGCTCTGGAATTTGATGTGAATCTCAGCAGGTATCAATGAAGATTGAAAATCTTCTGCAATCCACTTGATCTCTCTTGTCTCTTCTCATACACAAAAGAACCATGCACCTCATCTGCATATTGATTAGCTGCTTCTATAGACAGCATGCAACACAGGAGGATCATGTTGCTACATGTTACCTGGGTAGCACAGCAGTGTGTCAAAGCCATGGCTGCAAAACTGGGAATCTTCTATAAACCTCGTGTGCTGGGTGTTGGGCTTTGTTTCCTCTGTGGGGCTTAGCAGCTCAGTCCTCAGTGAAGAAGACTCATTCTGGGCAGCACAAACCTCCTCAATGACAGTCCTCTGAGAAAGTGCCTGAACACACTGCACCCCGGCAGCAATCCCTTGGTCTGAGATCATTTTCCACCTAGGTATCTCTGCTGTGTTGTTGCTGACATGAGTTCCACCACGAAGCTCCATGGGTGTACCTGGCACTGAGATCACCCTTACCTGCAAAATGCCAAAACAAGACATCTTCAATTTCCATGAACCAAAGGAAAGGGAATTTCAGTATGTGATTCAACAGTGATTACCTAACTCAGAGAGACTGCAACCCACAAACCAAATCACACTGGCAGAAACACTGCACACGTGACTCTCTCTCTCATGTGCAGGAGTTAGAGCATCTCCAGCACTGCTCACTACGTGATCTTTGCAAAAATATTTCTCACATCCAAGTTTAGCTATTTACTTTTTTCCAATCCCACCCATAAAACTAAAATTGGGAGTGCAAATAGGTGGGAGACTACTAATAGCAAACCACTACAATTTGCCAATCAGAAACAGGGGGCAGCAGTCAGATCATATTTGTTACACTCTTCTCTGGCAGGTGTTAGGCTTTGTTGTGACTTTTACCAGCCTCAGGAAATTGTGCAAAAATGTTGGGCCAAAACCATTTTGCTAAGCCAAACTGGCATGTTTTGACTTCTCTTCATCCAATTTTAATTTGCAAGGTCACATACTGAGCACCACTGGAGTTGCTCTTCCATGGTGAGAGGCTAGATAGATCTGTGATCACCATCTGCATAAAAATGCTAAGAAACATGGGCGTGAATTGAAGTATGCCAGCAGATGTGAGGAGATGGGTAGGGGTCATCAGGCACCGGAGTGGAGCTAGGCAATATCTTGTTGCCTTGAGCAGAATAGAATTCCAAGAACTGGCGACATGTGGTATCACCCTGCACCTCAGGATCCACGAGTCCTCCTAAAGGCTCTATCGTTGCTCCTTCTTTCACTGCCTTGGTTGTCAATGCTGAACTCAAGATTGCACACAAAACAAGCAATTTATGACTTTTTATTTTGCAAGATGAGACTTGTCTTCTGCAGAAGATACAGATATGAATCAATCTGACCAACTTGAATATGAGAGAGAGAGAGAGAGAGAGAGAGAGAGAGAACCCGAATTCTTTTATAGAAAGACCCATCAACAACACCGGGATGCAGGCTGTAAACCAAAGGAATTCCAAACGAAACATTACCTGAAATGCTTCGAGAGGCTGCAAGTGCTCTAAGTAAGGAAACAGTGCTCATCGACTGGAAACTATTTTTCAGCACAGAAAACTGACGAGTAGCCGATCCATCGAGTGCTGCGATGTCGTGAAGACGGCGTACACAGATTGCGGAAACGAACTTCCTTCCGCCTCCCATTGCATTTGTCAAAGCAGCAGCAGCCTGAGAAACGGAAAAAAACCCCCCGAAAACAAAGTAAATTCCTTCCTTCATCAACAAGTTGCGAAATCCCTCAAGAAAAATCCGCTGCTCAACTTAGCCAAACCCTAGAGCAGACAGATTACCTAGCCAGTCAATAATCGCGACCAGCAAGGACTCCTAACGCTTTGCAAACTCCAGCAGCCGCAACTCAATGAAAAGATTGCACTAGTGCAGACCACTAAACCCTAATTTCTTGCGGAAGGACGGAAGGATCAAGGAACTCTAAACCCTAAACCTTTTGCAATTAAAACGATGTGCATGAGTTCACGTTTCTGGTTTGGTGGGTAAGAAGCACTTCATTGTGGAAAGAAGTAGCCACGGCCTCACATTCCTTTTCTTCTTTCTTTTTTTTGGGGGGGCATGAAGCACTTCGTTGCAGAAAGAAGCAGCCAGGGATCTACGATGTTTTCTTTTTTTGTGGGCATCAAGCTCTTTTTCATTGCACAGAAAAGAAGTAGCCGTGGATTCACAGTTCTGTTTTGTTGGCATCCTGAACAGCTCTTCCCCATGCTTGTAGGGTTAAAGGCTTAAGACATCATCTGTTGCATAATGTGATATCCAGTTGCAGGACAAAGGGTGATTTCCCAACCCCAAAGCTGCAGATACAAATGGTTGACTAATGCTGTTGCGCGGTATCTTATCTCTAGCCTCCTCACATTTTTCCAGACTTGAAAAAAGACTATTGTACATGGAAAGAATCAACTTGATTTTTCATAATCCTAGTGTTCTTGGGTGTGTATCAGATACCACATATTCGATGACAGAAGCAGCATGTTCTTCCACTTTTTGGACTGTCTGAAGTAAGTGTAATTCTTTTCCCTTTTATTGTGTATCAATCAAGCTCTCAGTAATCCAAATGGGTTGAGGATATTTCTGATGTAAATGGCAATTGACGAAGGAGAATAGACCTTCAATATCCAGAAATTGACAAGAAGAATGATTCCAGAAATGTGATAAATACTCAGGATGTAGATTTTTGTAAACAAAAAAAATTGTGCTCAAAAACTTTGAACAGATTATTATTGTCTATGCACTTGTATACACACACACTGTCAGGAGCTGATGCAGCCAGTGGGAAGTACTTGCAGCTAGTGACTTCCATTCATGATGAAGGTGATGGTCTAATACTTTGTGAGTGACACTCATAAGGTCATGGCTGCATTCATTCTTGGCCTGTTGGCTTTCCTGGAACCAATGCAACAGTTCTCTTTATGTTCTTGTTATTGTAGAGTTTTCTCTACAATCTTATAGATGTGTTTTTAGTGTTGATGGGTAAAGCTTCAAGCACCCTCATTGATGTCCTCATGGCATACTTAGGTTAACAACAATAAATGCAAAGGTGGCAAAAGGGTAGGCTGCTTCTAAATGACCATCAATTCAAGTGGATGTTGCCTTTGAGAACGATTTTGATTGAGCTTGGCAATTCATGGCTTCCATCGATTTGGCATCAAAACAAATGGGGTGAATAAATATTTCATTTTGCATTCAACCATTGTTAGCAAGAAGCCTTTCTTGATCACAACAAATTATGGCATGGGCAATATTT
>Ga0209611_10010126_pt1 | contig 13979 bp, 11 predicted proteins | sample S1TSphgellanicum_3_FD_187693 | JGI IMG/M metagenome (GOLD analysis project Ga0209611, IMG submission 187693) | Host-associated microbial communities from peat moss isolated from Minnesota, USA - S1T2_Fc - Sphagnum magellanicum MG (SPAdes) (version 2) | ecosystem: Host-associated > Plants > Peat... | reverse complement strand
CACAACAAAGAAAGAACAACTATTATACTATGAAAATATTCCCCATGGAGCTTCAAAAAGATGGCAATGGCAACATTCAAAGCATTAAATAATAGCCAACAACCCTAAATTGTTGATTTCAAATGCATTATTGAACCACAAGGTTCAAAGTCTTAATGATTACCCAAGTTATAGCCCTTGTAGGTCCATTACAAAGCCTACCTTGCAAATGTGCAACAATTGTTGATCATAACACAAGATGATGGTAATAACATATATTCCAAAGTCTTTTGGAACAAGATCACTTTTGATGCAAATCAAGTTTTGACCAAGGATTTAAATTTGTGTTTCCACAAACCACTTTCAATACATGCATAGTCCCATTTCTACCTACCTTTCCTAAACTTCTTAATCCAAGTTTTGCAAAGTTTGTGCCTCTTTTAAAGACACTTCCTTCATGCCAACACAAACTTCTCATTTGTAGGCACATACTAAAATGCTTTTGTCAGCCAATGTTATGTGGAATGGCACAAAGAACACCACATGACTTAGATAACTCCCACATCAATTTTTGGACTACATGTATTAATAATAGAAACCAAATTGCTATTTGACTTTTGGAATGGAAACGATAAGCTTTGGTGTTTCCTTGAATTCCCAAGTCAAACCCTCCAAAGAGCTTCATCTTCTATGACATAAACCTCTTTGGCAATCTCATCAAATTGAAACACAAACTTGCTTGCAAGCCTTAGTTCCCCATCTTCATCCCCATTATCCCCCATGAAATTATATATGTGAAGTACATCATCTTCCATAGCTTTTGATGCAACAAAAGAAAGCCAAATGACTAGTATGCAAACAAGAAACCGAAACACAAGGTTATGGTTTAACATTCCTAAAGCACTAAGCAAGATTGTAGTAGGCCAAAAGCAAGGCATTATGCTTGCAATGTAATGGCAACCTTTTCATGCAAAAAAATTATCCACAATTTGGTGCAAATGATGGGGAATTTATCAAAAGAATAAACCATAACCTTAAGCAAGAACTTGCTAATAATCATGCAAGTGTTGAATGATGTGAAATCAACCCAAAAAAACTAAACTAATTGTAAGAAAAACCTTTTTGTTCACACAAAATGATCATTCATACTATTAGATTTTACTTTGTTTTATACCACTTAACACATATTTTATTAATTTAGAACTTTAAAAAGACTAAAAATGCAAACACAACATTTACAACATTAAATTTTTGAACCTCTCAATTATAAATATGACTTGGCGGCCACTAGCCTGGTGATGCCCATGGAAGAAAATATCAAATTTTATTAATTTGGAATATCAAATTAACGTAACTTACATCAATGACACAAATTAAGCCTTGTGACCACCAAGTTGTTGACAATGTCAAAAGGAGATTTGAAGATTAACGAAAATGAAATTTACATACTAGGTGAAAAAAAAATATCAAATACATTTACATTTCAAATTTAATCTTGAGCTTTGGTGGCCACCATGTCATTGAACACAAAGGATTCATCAATGGTCTATATACAAATTTGAAAATAATAAACATTGGATCATCACAAAATATGAAAAATATGCAATTTGAAAACATTCTTTTTTTCAATCCTCAAATAACATTACTTTCAACCTTAAGGATAAATTCAATTCTTCTTTTAGTATTAAAACTTTTGCGATTGTCCGTCATCAAATATGCAGCTACATATTCGTCAAGTCGAAATAAAAATTGTACTCAACAACATAGCTTGGGTTTTGAAATTGGGTTTTGCAATTATGTCTTAATCAAAAAAGACATATGCAACTAGTCACCCATGTCATTTCACCCATTTAGTCGCAAAGCCCAATCATCTTACTAATTGGGATTTTTAAAATTTGGCTTAATATTGAAATTCCATGTCATTGATGACCTTGGTATGACGTGTAAAGTGCATGCAATCTCAACTTAATCATTTTATTCAACTAAGTGTTATAAAAGATGCCTTGATAGATGGATGACATGTGTCAAAAATTTATAAACACATTATGAATCATTGTACATGACCAAAAATCAACTCAATCAATACTACAAATCATGGTTTTTTTTATTAACAAAATTGGTCAAAAAGGACCCGAAAATGACATTGGTCAACTTGACGAAGGTGCCATTTTGGATAAATTGATTTCAACACTGTCTACTTTGACTAGTGACTTTTTTTTATTAACTATACCTTGTCCTTTTGACTAGTAGAATGATTGACAAAATGACTAACTATTTGACTAATAGACAATGAACCATTTGATTAGGTCAATTTTATACCTAAAGTAAAATCATTTTTTAAATTATTATTTTAAAAATTAATAGGTAGGTAGGTAGGTCGTAAACGGGTCTAGGTAGGTCAAAAGAAAACATTAGATAGGTAGGTGTTAACCTAACTTGACCTAGCCTAACCTAACTTAACATAACTTCACTGAACTACTTTAATTTAACTTACCTACTTTAACCCTCTAAACATGCACATACGTTGTAAGTATAAGGAATTGTACCTCAAACCTTTACAATCATAAACCAAGTCCTTACCAATGGTGTTCAATTTCTATCAATTTTTTAATTTCATATGTTTATTTCACATCATTAAACATAATTGCAAAATCTAGGTCACAACTAGTGGTTAAACCTAACGTCTAAACTTAATGACTTAAAGTAATGACTAAACCTAGTGATTAAACTTAGTGACTTAAAATAATGGTTAAACTTAGTGGCTAAACTCAATGATTTAAAATAATGGTTAAACTTAATGACTTTAGTTAAACTTAGTGCCTTCAAGTTAATAGTTAAGCATAATGGTTAAACCTATTGATTTAAAGTAATGGTTAAATATAATGGTTAAACCTATTGATTTAAAGTAATGGCTAAATATAATGGCTAAATGTATTGATTTAAAGTTAATGATTAAACATGATGACTTAAAATATTGGTTAAACATAATGGTTAAACTTAATGATTTAAAATAATGGCTATACATAATGGTTAAACTTAGTGATTTAAAGTAATGACTAAACCTAATGGCTAAACTTAGTGATTTAAAATAATTAATGGTTAAACCTAATGGCTAAACTTAATGATTTAAAATAATTAATGGTTAAACTTAGTGACTTAAAATAATTAATGGCTAAATTTAATGGTTAAACTTAATGACTTAACATAATTAATGGCTAAACCTAATGGCTAATCTTAATGATTTAAAATAATGGTTTAACTTAGTGGTTAAATTTAGTGATTCAAAATAATGGCTAAATTTATGACTTAAAATAATGGTTTAAAAAATAATGGTTAAACTTAATGGATAAATCTAATAGCTAAATTTAATGACTTAAAAGGTAATGGTTAAATTTAATGACTTATGGTTAAACATAATAACAAAAACTAGTTGTTATATTTAGTGATTTAAAGTAATGACTAAACATAATGATTAAACTTTGATTAAATATAATCATGAAATTTGGTGGCTAAACATAGTGGTTAAACCTAGTTGATAAACTTAATGGTTAAACATAATGGCTAAACCTAGGTTATACCTAATGGTTAAACTTAGGCTATATTTCATGGCCAAATTTAATGGTTCAATTTAAACTAAAACTAGTGCCAAATCTAGTGGTTAAACATAATGGCTAAACCTAATGGCTAAATTTAAATTAAACATAATGGTAAAAATTTGGCAAAAAATTGGATAAATTTAATTGTTAAATCTAATGACTAAACATAATGGCTAAATCCAATGGTTACACATAATGGTTAAAATTAAGTAGATAGGTGACTAGATAGGTAAGTAAATAATATGTAGGTAGAAAACCATGATTTGTAGTAATGAGTTTAGCCCATGTAGCTAGCATAACCAAAAATGAACTTAGCCTAACCTAACTAAGCTAAGCAACCTAGCCTAATTCGCTTAGCCAAAAGTCAAGTTAGCTTAACCTATTTAGGCTAACTCCCTATGTTAGGTAATTTAGGCTATCTAACTTAAGCTAAATGGCTTAAATTAAAAACAAATGTTGGGCTTTTAGCCCAACAAACATAAACTAAGTTACTTAACCTAAACCAAGTGGCCTACGTATGATAAATTGTAGGAATGAGGATTTGAACCCCTCACTTTCACTTTGGGGATCAAGTCCTCGTTCATTGCACTACCACATTTTTTATACAAATTATATTTAACACAAAGTTATAAAACTCAAAAAATTTAACCTTGAATTAACTTTGGCCACTTTAAGTTGACCTAGGTCAACCTACCTACTACCTACCAACCTACCTTAAACCTAAACCTCCCTGGGTTGACTTAAGATGAACTAGTTTGTTAATATATATTACTATTTACTTAACTTAAGTTAAGTTAGGTAATTTTAAGTTAAGAAAAAAACTTGGGATAATTATGTCACATCTAGTCGCATCATAGTTGCATTTAGTCGCATCATAATCACATTTAGTTGGACAAATTTGAAATGTTACAAACTGATAAAATATCTTGTAATGAAGCTACCTAGGTTGACTAACAAAAAACCTAAAGTTAGGAACCTAAACAAGCTTACATAAGTTAACCTATCAATAAGATAACCTAAAATAAATATATTTAAACATACTAGATGTAGTAAATTCATTTTGTGTAATCACATAACTTACAAAATAACTTATATTATGAAATAAGTTTTTACTAAGTAGCCTACATACATAGGTTAATTTATTAGGTATGTTAACCTTAGCTAATAAGTAGTTAAAAAACCAAGGATTTATGTGTCACCTTTTTCAAAAAAACTATTAATACTATAATCATAATTACAATTAACAATAGATTATTTAGTACACATACACATGCAGGTGAATTCATGATTTCAAAAATTTCATGGCACATAAAAAAATATGGTATGCCATCCCAAATATTGGTGCCACAAATTCAAGACACACAAAAACTTACGATCTCAAAAAAATCATGGATTGCCATGAAAACTTGTGACACCTTGTTGCCAAATGGCATGCCATGTCACCATCACATGGAAAACTAAATCATTATTAGTCGCAAAGGACAACAATATTTCAACTAATTAATAAATGAGATTAATTCATCAAATCAGTGACATGAATCATGATGTGAAGTTAATGTCACAAGTGATGAAGTGTTGCAATTACTAGTCAACCTTGTTACCATGTGGCATGCCACATCAGTATCACCAAAAGTTGCCAAAGTGAATGGAATTTTGTTATTACCTAATTTTGGATGATTGAAAATACATTAAAAATACATTTTTGATATTTTGATATTTGTATAAAAACCATCAAGTCGTGATATCGACTATAGTCGCAACATGATAATTCCATGTGGCACCATAATGTCTTTTACAATTATGTAGTCATTAACATGAACTTGCAGTTACAATTATAGTGAAAAAAAACAATAGTCATTTTATTAACCAGTTATAAAACCCAAGACGTGTTATTGTGTGTAATGGCCAACATTGTTTTTTTCCTTTTAAAGTTATAAACAACATTGCATAGTTTGGGAAGAACAATCTAATCAAACTACAAATGAAAATCATTACTACTAATGAAAATATTATAAAGCTACAACATAAGAAAATGGACATTGAAAACAAATGAAACATTTCAAGGTACACACCTAAAAGGGGTTGTGTATTGTGAACATCCCCATAGTCATTGTTCATATATTATAGGAATTAACAATAATTTTGCGAAGTAAAACTTAAACAAGGTTTAAAATATCTCTCCATGTAATGTCATGATGAATTCAAATTGTCCTCGCCATTGGCAATCCAATCAAGGTAGGCCACAAACAAAATGACAAGTCCAACCATTGCACTTTATTTTTTGACAACAATTTTCCATTGAAGGATTCAAGGAAATTATCATTCCATTTTGGATTTTGAAATGTTCATCATCAATGAATAACATTTGATCTTCCTTCCCAATAGGTAGATCATGATAAACATAATACACATGTTTTAAATCCTTTAAATGATAAAAGGACCCGAGTGTAATTAGGCCAAAAGTCTTGGAGCATTGTTCCTGGTCCCGACTAAACACAAACTAATCCAAAAACTTTTTTTGGAATCAAAATTGGAAGAACTCTTAGCACATCCTCAAGCTTCATACAAGACCAAATTTTAATGTAGACTTTTTCAAATGCCATGGAAAGGAAATGTTCTAATCTAGTTCTAATTTCCACTTTTGTTGAATCAATATTTATGTGAAACACTCTAGCATTCCCTTGTAGAGTAGCACATTATGGAAAATAACACAACACCCCATTCATGCTAAGAATTAACAATTTTTTTGGTCCAACAACCTATGAACGTAATCATGAATGCATTGAATGGCCTTTGATAATTGCATCTTGCCCCAAGGAAACATTAAACTACAACAACAACGAAATGATTTGCTGAAAACAACGTGAAAACTTCATTCAACAACAAAAACAGAGTTGATGAAAACCTCACAAAGTGCTCTAAAACTCATAAATAAATAACCTTGTCAACACCATGTGAAGCATAAAAATCGATAATGTAAACAATTAGCCAAAGTGTGAACAATAAAATGGTCATTTGAAGTTCTTCAACATTGGAAAACAAAACATGGGACTAAGAAAACAAGAAGATATGTTGAAGCGTAATCATTTGGAAAACCTTCTATTGAATTATTATTTGTACAATGACAATGCATGCTAGGTAGTTGTTTAGGATGCAATTGTAGTTTAAATATATCATTCTATATGAAAACTTACATAACTTTGAACATTAGATTAAAAGGAGGCCAACAACACCAAGTAAGGAAACATAATGGAGAGCAAGTAATTTCCATTAGTAGGAGATTTGTGAAATGACTCCAAAAAGAAGGGACTATAGGAATCATTAAACATAGATTTATATGGCATATCATCTATGAGCAAAGTGTTCCTATCATGTGTGTCAGAAAATTTTGAAAAGAAAACATCAAGTTTTTAATGAAAAGTGGGTTTTTCAAGATTAGCCACAAGAAAATGATCATTTTCCTAGCAAGATTCTTGTCCGAAAACCCTTGAAGGATTAAAAAAATACATGTTTCGTGTTTGATTTGATCCAAATATTTATTGATGTTGTGACGCTAGGTTATAAACCATGTATATACTATGAACTAAACAAAACATGTTTTTAGGAAATCTTCTAATCTAGGCCTCAATATAAGGGAACAAGATGAAACCATTCATGTACGAGACACCTTGAACCATTTTGCCACCCAAACCCCATTCAAGTCAAAGGTTACATGTAATTCATTCACCTTTGTTGGAGGTGAACATATGTAATACATTAGATTCCAAATGAACAACAAGGGTGGAAGGGATGTCATCTTGCTCTATTTTCAAACAAATGAAAGTTGAAACCTTGACACCTTTGCCATCACTAGATCTTGGAGGACTAGAAATTTGATCTTATGGAAAGAATGAAACCAAAAGTGAATGAATTCAAAAAATATTACGAGTGAACAACTACAAATTTGCATAGAAGGAGAATGTTGAGAATTGATTACAAATTATTCACTTAAAGGTCCTTTTTTTTAGGGTAATGAGCAGATGTAGAAAGTCCAAAAGAACCCAATCCTACATATTCCTTCCCCACATGAATCACGAAAACCAAAAAAATTGAATTAAAAAAAAAGTTCATTATTTAAAAAATTTACCACGTTCATCGCAATTTAGTAAACCAAATTCGCTTATTTACATCCAAGTTGGAGCATGACACAATAACAATCCTATTAATTATTTTTCCAATAAGGTTATGTACATTATTTAATTAACTACTATTATGTTTTTAGTCATGACAATTTTTTATCATTTGAAATGTAAAGGGCTCAAAGTTTCCGCATGTGCAATATTCTATAAAGCACCAAGCTCTTGCTCCTCCTTGCATTCATCTACAACCCTATCATGAACGTCGGTTTATGAGGCTATCAATGTGTGCATAGTGAAGTGTTGAGGGAAGAAGGGGGTCACCACTAGCTTGCCCCAACAACTTGACAAGTTCTGTCCACTTTTTTCTCTTGATTTACAGATTGTTTATGTTGAGTTCTTTTGCTTTTGGAGGTATGTTCTTTATTGTTGGATGGCTTGGTAGAGTTTTTTGTTCTTTCCACATACCCTTTCCTGTTTTTATTGATGGAAGGCGGTAGAATAGAAGGTTCACCTCCTTCCATATTGCCTTCCCTTGTAATTTCCACATTTTCATTCCTTTCCAAATCAATGTTCCAATTCGTTTGAACTTTAATAGTGATATGTAAAACTTCATGACTTGTTTCAATTGCCATATCTTTTGTCGAAACCCCGAAAAGCACATGCAACCAGACAAACGCAATGATTTCATAATTATTCCTGTTGAAATCATGACTTTACATTTGTCTTATGGGTATCAAAAATGACAAACTTGGAAGTGAAATGAAAAGCCGATGATAAGCATTGCAAACAAATAAGTTAAATTGTTCAACTTGGACCTACCAAGCCCAAGTATAGGTTATAACTCCCCCATTGAAAATACTCAAACATACCATACCACTTTTTAATATTGGCTTTAGAATTTTTGATAACGCCTTTGGATATATCCCATTTTGGTATACGAAATAATCTTTGAGAAAAAAACAAACTATGTTGTCAATAAGTGAGGGCATGTTTTTGTTCCCCAAAAAATTAAACTACGCAAACTTCCCCATCCTTCCCATGAATATGTGCATATAAAAAAGTATAGGTTCTTTCATGACGTTTGCCATTGAGCTTAAAGATTCTACTCCTACCACCATGTATTGCCCAAATTCTTTCTTTCTTTCTTTCTTTCTTTCTGTTAATTTAACGTCAATACCCGGACCAGAAAGATCCATTTGACGACAATTACATAGTTGACTTGAGCAAAACACTCTTGTTGTCTAGGCAAGAAACTAAGTACAAAGCTACCGCTTTCTGATTAGCCGAATGCATCAATTCACGAAGTAAGCTGCACGGTGTCAATTGTTTCCCTAACTGTTGACTAAACTTGCAACGAATGTCATGGTGAGCTGGGCACACTAACAACAAGTGGTCTTCATCCTCAACACTCCTAGGGAACATAGACGACAAATCCTATCTCTCCTCGGGACACTTTCAGGCTTTGCATGCCTGCCACACTTTACCTCCAAACGATGGTTTGAACATTTGAACCTTGACAAAGATTGCTTGAGCTGAACATTTGTGATCACTTGCAAATACCTCTGATGTGCATATGAGTATCCAGATTCTGTTGTACAGCTTGTGTTCATCAGCTGGTATGTACATAATCTGCTACTTTTGGTTTTGGCCTGTTCACCATAAGTGGATTCTAGGTAAGAAGCATGTGCACTTGCTATAGCACACTTGATATTAGCATAGAGAACCTCAACACCTTGGTCTTTAAGCCACAATTGCACGTTCCGGAACCAACATTGTTGGTTATCATTGAGCATGCTAAGCATTTGGATTTGGGTCTGGTAGGCACAGTAGAACAAACTCAAATCATAGCTTCATGACAAAAATTGACTTCAGGACGATTGACAAAAGAAATTTGATTGATTCATAATCACAAAGGCAAACCACCACCTTGAAAGTCACCTGCTTGGCATTGAATAGCGCATTAAGAAACGACTCATGTCCAAGCCTTTCCACACAACAGGAATCTCCTTAGTCGTGTGTGTGGTTGAGATGACAACAATAGTACTTGTGGCGTAATCCTACAAAGATGAGACCGTCTCCCTTTTGTCAACAACATCCAAAAGCTCCACCATGTCATTAAGTTTATCCTATTTCTAATGTGTGTCCAAAAGAAATAACTTTGTAGGGACTGCCTCCAGAGTTACACTACTTATCCATTTTCTCGGGGTGGTTGTAAATTCAGCAAGTGGAACATCATCAGAGAGGTTGAGTTTCATTTTTTGTTGTAGAAGTTGTCATTGAGTTCTAAGTCCAAAATTGAAAAGAGCATCTTGTTGAACTTGTGATTCACCTTCTTCTCATGCCAATCTTCATTAGAGTATGGCTTCTGGTTATTCACCATTGGCTTGGGAGATCCAAAAAAAATCATTATTTCATTACAGATCATGGCCTTCCTCTTCAAAGTCTTGAGAACTCATACATAGACTTAAAGTCAGGTCTCCCCCCTTTGGTAGGTCAATCCTGTAATTTGTGATTTTATTGGAAATCAATCCTTTGGCTAGCTTCTCCAATTGCTTCTCCTTGAGGTTTGAAAGGCAGTCAAATACTGATTTTCTAATCACTTAAATTAGAGGTCGAGCCGGTACCCCCCACCACCATCGAAAATGTTGCATCTTTTTTCCTCCTGAGAAGTTGTCTCCCAAAGGGTGAAGGCAGGGTCCAAAAGAAAAAGAATGCTTGTACATTCCTTCATGGAGAGGTGTGCGTGGTGAAGCCAAAAAAAAAAAGAGCATGCTTGGGTCTTTGGAAATTAACTCCAACTATTAAAACCATTTAAAATTATGCAACATGCCTTGCCTGCTCCAATTTCAAAAGTGGAAGCCTACATTTACATAGTATATAACAGTATTGGGCGGTTATTAGAAATAAAAATTGACCCTTGGCAGTTTTCAGGGCAGTTCTTACCAGTGTTGCACTGTTCTTCTGTTTAGAAAGAACCTCAGGTCTGGTTTTGACATTTTAAATTTTATGTGGAGGTTCTTCAGGTAAGGGTTTGAACCAGGTTCTTCCAAATTTTGAACCCTTCAATTCCGGTTCTATCACCATTTTTTCAAACGCAAGAATTTTGAGACTGGTTTTTTAAACTGGGTCCAGTTCCATGTACAGATTGCACATTATTTTAGGCTAAAGATTATGTGGGTACAAAGTTTTATAACAAATTAAAACAGGGGTCTATGGAAGTATAGAGTTGAACAATTAATTAAGATTAATATTTAATTATAAAGTTTAGTATACTTTTTCTTTTTTCTTAAAGTTGACTTTTTTATATACATATGCTGACCCTGTTTTAAAAAATATTTTTTCACGATTATGGTTCTGGTTCCGAATCTAGCAAAACACTTTCTCCACAGTCTGGTTCTTGTGCCAGTTTGAACAAAATGATGTGAACTCGAGTCTGGGTCACAAGAACCTGACCCTGAACCCCCGGTTATTATCCTTCAAACCTGATACCCGCCCAACTCTGATTCTTACAACTTATTGGCACAGTTTTCAAAAGACCAAATAGCTAGTTTGATATATAAACACGGTTCACAAAACATTTGAAAAAATCAAATAACTGGCCCAAAAACCGCTGGTTCTTTCGCAATCTTTCATGGTCATAAAGCTCCCAGGTTTCCAGATCTTCATGGCCAGTTCAATAAAAGTTTTCTTTCAGCCCCCAACAGAGCACCCTTGTTGACAGAAATTTCTTTTCCCAGGGACCGCTATTTTCCATCCATACTAGAAAACTTGGAAGGTTGGTCCCTTTAAAGGAACTTTATTGTCCTAAGCAATGATATCCCCATCCAAATTCTAATATGTGTTCTAATTTTGCAGTTATGTTTAAAGTGGAAAAGACTGCATTTTTGAATTTAGGAAAATACAAAAATAATTGAAAATAAATTGTGGAGTACGCTGGAAACTGATTTGAAAATGTTGAAAATTGAAAGTTATGAAAGAAAAACATTGCAAGAAGTTGAACCCCTCACATTCCTTTCCATTCTCACAATGATTTAATACATTCACAAAAATTACTGAAAACGGGATTACAGCCGTTGTACTAGAATTCACATTCAAGTTCCACTTTCTTGCATTCACAACAAATCGGTAGGAATGAATGAACCTTTGAATGTTGCCTAACTAGTACTTATAAGCTTTCCATAAATGCTGGCTGCAGGGTCCTCCAGAAGGGATGCAAGTGGGTGCCCTGGAGCACTGGAGCATCACTATGCGTTTCTGGCACACAACAGGAGCTTGCACAGAACACGAGAGCTAAGCTGGAGTTTACCGCCAAATTGAGCCATGTCCTTTATGATCTGACGAGAATGATTATTACTGCACTACAATTGTATCGTTGAAGGAAAAAATAGTGGGTTGTACAATTTCGGTACCAGGCTTCGCGTACCCTTTCTCAGACTTGCTATTAAGTTCCTCCAGCAGCACCTTAAAAGTGGCGTTTTTCTTACTGGCAAAATTTACATCTAAGAATAAGCGGTTTTGAAGCTTTTCAGTCACCAGAAGTGAGGAAAATAATAAAAATAGTCATCTCCAAATTCGTACCTTTAGTTTCTCATTGTGTAGCCAAAAATATAATAGGATGATTAAAGATTTTTATTGTATTTCGGGCTTATAGCCACACTTGGCTAAATCTTCTGAGGGATGATGGCCACTTTTCCTACGTCTTCCTACCAATGGTAGCCAGTTTGACGATAAAAAAAACTCCTTGAAAAAAACACTGCTCAGAAGATGAATGCAAGTCGCTTCTCTTGCATCACTCCTGAGGCGTATCCTGCAAACAAAAAGTGAAACTTCTGTCGATGATCTCTTGAGCTAATCTTCTCTCTCTTCTCTGACACACATGACTTTCAGTGCAGTACAATTATATCGTTGAGGAAAAAAACTTGGGTCCTCCAGTCCAGTACTAAGGCGCTCAACATCATTCAAGTTCGACATAAATCAAATGAACTAAAAAGATTAAATTAAAATTCAGAGAATGAATGGAACTTGGAAATGGTTTCTCGTGTACCGCTGCACAGGTATGTCCGGTTCAGAACCTGACCACAAACCTTTACAATGTGGGATATTTGCAGCAGCAACAACAGTTAGTTTCTGGCAACTCATAAGCTGTGATGGGGGCTCCAAATTGTGATTGCCCATCTACAAAATAAACACAAAGTAAGTGGAAACTACCATCAAGGATTAGACCACTCTTAGAATCATAATAGTATCTACAGTTAGGGATTCAGGAGAAGGATTCAAGCATATGAAAGGAACTAAATACTATTAAACTAACTCAAGAAATGAACTAGTAATATGCAGTCATTTCAGTAGTTGAACAAATCAGGAACCTCCATCAAGAATTACATTAGGAATTATTTCAAAGGTTGAACAAATTAGGAACCTCCATCAGGAATTACTTCCGGAGTTGAATAAATCAGGAACCTCCATCATGAATTACTTCAGGAGCTGAACAGATCAGGAACCTCCATTGTGATTTACATCAGGATCTGAACAAATCAGGAACCTCCATCTAGAAGCAAATCTTGGTGCTTCCTTCCAACTTCCGTCCCAAAAAACTTAGAGGAAACATATCCTCTAAACAAAGGAATTGGGTGGGAGTGGTCTCTTAAAACTCATGGCTGAGAATAAAAGACATGGAAGAGGGGTGAGGGTGTCTGCCTTGACGCTGGAACTCAGGACAAAAAGTTGAAAAAATGGCAGGAATCACATGTTGAGTCCTAGGTCAGGAAGTACATTTCTATTTCAAGACATATCCTAAAACTCCATCACGAAGTGGACTTCACCTGTGGTTCCTTCCAATTTGTGCAATAGTAGAACACTAGCTCTAAGAAAGTTAGAAGATTGCAACTAGTTCCTAAAATTGGCACTATCAAATGACATTATAAAGTTAATGAATTTGACCTACAAAAAAAAAAGGATTCAATGTTGAAGGAACCACTAGAGAAAACCTAAGAAAGTTGCTACAACTTCTTCACATCAAAATGACTTCATGGAACATTTAGAACACAAATTTAATTTGCTCTTGGTGCTTGTACACAACATATGGTTGTCCAAAACAAATTTTTTTTCACAAATGCAACAAACAACAATGAACTTGAAGCAAGGTCAAGGATTTGTTATTAGAAATCCATTAAGGTTGCTTCCAATTGTAAAGGTGATTTTCTCATCTTGAATATTGAAAAACCCAAATGATAATTGCCAACTTGGATCAAACTCTTAATTTCATCCATTTGGCTTACATTTCATT
>Ga0209611_10010124_pt1 | contig 13983 bp, 19 predicted proteins | sample S1TSphgellanicum_3_FD_187693 | JGI IMG/M metagenome (GOLD analysis project Ga0209611, IMG submission 187693) | Host-associated microbial communities from peat moss isolated from Minnesota, USA - S1T2_Fc - Sphagnum magellanicum MG (SPAdes) (version 2) | ecosystem: Host-associated > Plants > Peat... | reverse complement strand
TTGTTAATTCGATTGCTTAATGAAGGTGGTCTTATTATTAACTGGGGGCGGAAGATTAAAAACAAGGGCAACGCAGTATATTAAATTTAGCTGCGCAGCAGCTTACCAGCATGGGATGAAGACAGCCATTAACATGGCTTTTTGGTGGGAAGCCCCGGTGGAGACTAAACCACGGCAGCAGTTAGAGTTGACATTGATCCACAAATGGCGCTCCCCATTCAATTTTCAGAACTGGCATTTGTTCTCGCAACCATTTGGGTGACACTCCTACACCGCCGCAAGCGATCGGTGTAGGCTTACGGTTGTTGAAGCGATCGCCCAAAATATTGGCGCAGAATCCGGAAAGCTGCCCTCTGCTGTTGTATAAGTATATAACTAATAACTTGAAATATCTATACAGAAACCAAACCACACTGCTATAAACAGTGTGGTTTTATATTGAGACATTATGATAGCGAAGCGCTGCCGCCTACGGCAGATCGCTCAATTACTTGTCTCCATCGAGTCTCACATGATTTTCCCTCACTGCAAATATTACACCACGATTTCTTCAAAATCACCAGTTATTTCTATCTTTAGAGGTATTGACAAATTCTGCACAATTTCAACTTCAATCACAATTGCTCCTGAAGCGAGGAACATAGGATAAATAGGAATAAGGCTCTTCAGTACTTGTTATGCTAAATTAACAATTTGGTAGGGGGAACTCTTAACAGGGAACGGGGAACAGAGAACAAGGGAAGAAGGGAAGAGGGACTATGATTCTAGCTTCTTAATCAGAGCAATAATCATTCGACTTTCTTCTCTAAGTAATGAAACAATTCTTTCTATATCTTCTTGTTTAGATAAACCTACTCGGTGAGATAAAATAACATGAGTTTCTAATTCATTAACTGAGCCTTGAGAAATCCACCAGAAATCTGATGTATTCAGCTGTTGATCTTCTCCCATATCCCTCGGCGATATTAGCCGGAATAGATACCGCTGATTTTCGGATTTGTTGCACCATGCCATATAACTCATCTTTCGGAAAAGTTTTAGTCAAAAAATAGCACTTTTCGGCTATATCCATACCCTTTTGCCAAATTTTTAAGTCTTTAAAATCATTAATTTCTGCCATTTATCCTCAAATAATAATTAGGTCTTGCTGAAAAAGTCCTCTGGTGAGGGTAGAGAGTTCTTAACTCTTAACAGTTTAATACTTAATTTTTCCCATTTTAGTTATTCAGTACTTGTCATGCTAAACTAACAATTAAAATGCCAATTTAATAAGCATCTAATTTGGAAGTTATGAAAGTTTCGCTCATCCATAAGCCGAGCGTTTAATTAGCTTGAGTTTGTTATTGATGCCTTCAACGGCACCACTAGTACACTGCGGCGTAAGTGTAGATAGGGTTATGCTGCCAAAAGCTTCCCCTTATAAAGTCCCATACCATAACCGAATTTACGCCCTGGAGTACTAGTTGTGCGATTATCAAAGTAAGCAATAATTTCATCAAACCAGCGAATAATAGTACTGTTGCTATTTGGGAAATATTTTTTAGCTCGCCATAGCCACATACCTAGTTTAAAGACTCCTGTATACCAATTCATTTCTTTTATTCTGATTTTTTCTTTTAATTCATGCATCTCTTTCAGAATAGGAGATACATTTTTAACTTGAATGAGTTTATTTAATTGCTCCTCATTTAAATCATCTTCATTCTTAAGTAAGGGATATTTGCTATTCTTCAATCCTTCTAATATTTCTTGATAATTAACTTTCTCCTCTGCTGAATTTGATTCCTTATAAGTGCCCTCTGCCCTCAGCATAGCTGCCTTTCTGGTTAAATCGTGATTTTTCTCACATATTTGGTATCAACTTATGATCTTTCATATAGCTGCAAGCTTTACTATGATTACCGTTAAAGAACATTTGGAGAAATATTGATGGCTATGGCTCAATTTAATCACAATCCATTAATAGCGCGATTTCAGAATTTTAGACAAAAACTTTACGACTATTTTGAATCGTGCAGTGATGCAGGGGATGGATTTGTTGGATGCACTCGCGGGAAATACGGGAGCCAGATCAATTGCTGAGTTATCTTTAAACCCTTTGTTTCCAAGAAGCTATAACTCTATTTATAAAGCAATTAAAGCATCATTTGATACAAATAGTCAGGGGATGAACATTGAAGTTCAAGAAGGAGAAGCAGAGGGAGAACAAGAAGGAGAAAAACCAAATAAGTTAATTAGATTGGTGTCTGAGTTAATTGACGAACCACAACAACGCCCTTTTTACTTATTCGGAACTGATACAACACCACATCCGCGTCCCTACGCTAGGACTTTGCCAGAACGTGGGTATATTTACCAGCCCAATACAATAAAAGGTAACAAACCTATCAACGTCGGTCATTGTTACTCGATACTTTCAATCTTACCGGAGAAAGAGACTGATAGTCATGCCGCTTGGGCAATTCCCTTATCTGGAGAAAGGGTACCGCTTAATCAAAGTGGTAAGCTGATGCGCAGCTAGATTGTATAAGACAAAAACGTAAAATTATTGTAGTGTGGGCATCTTGCCCGCGTCCCATATACAAATTAAGTGCGCAACAGCTTACTGATGTTGCAAGTGAGCAAATTCAATCTGTCATGAGTGATTCATCACTTCCAAGGCGCATCAAAAATTATCCGTATTGGTCGGAGATACTGCTTATAGCCAACGTTCATTTCTTTGTGAACAGTCCAAACACAAAAACTTGGTAGTGGTTGCCAGAGTCCGCAGTAATCGTATTTTCTACCAATCTCCCCCTATTGAGGAGTCAAAGAAAAAACGTGGTTGCCCCAAAAAATACGGTGAACGGTTTGATTTGGCTGATGCTGAAACCTGGCATGAAACTAACGAAACAACACAAATACAACAGACCACTCGTAAAGGTCGTCTTTTAAACATCACCATACTCGCTCTTGCTTTAAATGTTGATGCGCTTAACTAAGGAACAAAAAATGTACTGTCATCCCTTCACTCTGCTCTTTCTTTCACGTGACGGATGATACTGGAAATTCTGTCTGGAAACCCACTGCGTTGTTGTCATGGGTGAGCGACGCGGAGAACTCCCAGATTGAACCCTGACATTCATTTGAGAGCAACGAATCGCAGATCAATACCCTCAACATACCAATTCATCGCCAGTTGTCCCCGATCATCCAACACCTTGCCTTCTGGGACTCGTACCACACCTTTTTGGTCTTTTACCGGACCATCAAAGGGATGTGCAATACCTTGAACAAACTCCTCACGCTTCGCTGTTACTAATTGCTGAACATCTTGAGGAATCGCAGGATTTAGGGGAGAAATATCCACCATTTCTTGAGCAATGCCATCCCAAACGTCTTCAGATTTCCATGTACCATTTATAGTGGATAGCGCTTGGTCTGTATAAAACTTGCCCCACGTATTAATAGATGATGTTAAGTGCGCTTCTGCCCCAAACTGACTCATATCAGTGCTGTAACCAAAAGCATAAATGCCCTTTTCTTCTGCGAGTTGGATAGCAGCAGTGGATCCGGTATGCTGCGTCAGCACATCTGCACCTAAATTGACCAAAGCTTGGGCAGCATTTCTTTCTTTTGCTGGGTGATACCAACTTTGCACCCAAACCACCTTGACTTTTGCCTGAGGATTTGTTGACCGTAGTCCTTGCGTAAACGCACCTATCCCCCGAATAACTTCGGGAATAGGATATGACCCGATAAAACCAATTAAATTTGATTTCGTCATCTTGCCAGCAATCATACCAGTTAAGTATCGTGGTTCTTCAAAGCGTCCTATATAAGTACCGACATTGGCAGAACGTTTGTAGCCAGCACAGTTTTCAAAGAAAACATTGGGAAAGTCCTTTGCCACTTTAATTGTCGAGTTCATGTAGCCAAGGGAAGTTGCGAAAATCAACTTGTTGCCATCTAATGCAAGTTGGCGAATCACTCTCTCAGCATCAGCACCTTCGCTGACCTCCTCGAAAAAAGTAGTTTTTACCTTATCTTGAAGATTTGCCTCCATTTCCCTGCGACCTAAATCATGGGCATAAGTCCAGCCAAAATCACCCACAGATCCCATATAAACAAATCCCACCTTGATAGGTTCATTCGCCACCACAGGCGATGCTGGAGTAGACACCTCACCCTGTGGATTAGATTTCCTCAGAGTACAACCTGCAAAGGTAAAGCCTGCTCCCGCTAAAGTGGCATACTTGAGAAACTTACGACGCTTCATATCTGTTTATTTGGTGTACTCAGTCAAAAAAAATTTTTTCTTCAGTGGTTTAGATAAGTAAGTGGACATAGATAAACTAAACATAGTTCTAGGTGGGGCTATGCCAACCAAAAACATAATTTCTTGAGTAAACTACTGTTTAACACTGAACAGTTCACTGTTCACTATTTGCTGATTACCTTACCAGGAAATACCGTAACCCAATGAGTAACAAAAAGATGCCGTACAACTTTTTCATTGTCTCACTGCTAATAAACGGCTGATTTGCAAACAATGCCCCAAAGAAATTGCCAACTATTAGACCAACTGCGATAACCAGAGCATACTTAATATTGACATTACCGTTGCGATAATAAACTGCCGCTGCCAAAATACCAATAGGCAAAATTTGCGCAGCAACAGAAGTGCCGGTAGCAAACTTCTGATCTAAACTCAATAACAGCACCATTGCGGGCACCATAATTGCACCACCACCGATCCCAAACATGCCGCCAGCAACGCCAGCAGCTAGACCAATGAGTAACAGTTGGATAAGTATATTAGACATACAATTATTGGTAGATAGCTAATTAGAAATTTATTTGATTTGATAGTATGAACTTTGGTAGCATTCCATGAACCCCTTTTTGAGGACTGTTGACAACTTGAGTAATGCGGAAATTCACTGCTAAACTACACAATACATAAGCCTCTTCTGGTGACAAATTTGTGAAGCGCTCTAGAAAATCAATCATGTTTTTTAAAGCCCTTTCTAAAGCCTCGTCTAAGGTTTGACCAAATCCCATTGTGATTATATCAGTGGAAGTTTCAGCAATTGGTGTTGTCAGTTGCACATTCTTGCGAAGTTTGAGGTAAAGAGTACCGTTCATGGAAGTTTCAATTGCGGTAACATTAACCTCACCATCACCCTGTGCTGAATGTCCATCACCAATGGAGAATAAAGCTCCTGGGACAAAAACCGGCAAAAATATCTTAGAACCTGCCAACAGTTCTCGGTTGTCTATATTGCCACCATAGTCACCAGGAGGAACTGAATTTCGTGATGTTTCTGGGGTGGCAACCCCAAGAATACCGAAAAAAGGTTTGAGGGGAATTTTAATCCCGTTGCCTATAGGAACGAGAGCGATATTATTTTCTAAATCAAGGGGAATGAATCTGAGTGCAGGTTGATTAAATTGGTTTGGTAACGCTCCCCAACCTGTACGAATGGCATTGAAGCCAAAGGGTACACTGGGTTTAATAGCTACCAATTGTACTTCCAAAACGTCCCCTGGTTCTGCACCGCGCACATAAATTGGTCCGGTCAGTAAGTGTGGCCCCCCAGCAACTTTCCGTTCTTGAGGAAGATTTTGGCAGATGTTGAGGAATTCTGGTGTGAGAAACTCTGGTGGCGCTTTGTCGTAGATGTAGTAACCAGTGTAAGTTTCTACGTCTACCGTGTCGCCAGAGTCAATAATTAGTGCTGGTTCTAGAAGATGGGAGAAACCGCCCAGATGCACAGTTTTCTTGGTGGCTGTGAGAATGTGGTGAGCCATTGTCCCTGAAATGCTCGCTTAGTCATATTGTTAAGTAGGATAGCATCAGCATGAGCAATGTTTGTACAAAGTGAAGCATTCATCTGCTAATCAGCAAAAGAGTAGCTTAGACAGAGAAACCCGGCTTCTTAAAGAAACCGGGTTTGGTGAGTTGGTGCTTAAAAGTAACTGTACCGAGTGATGGTGTTACACTTTGAGGTACTTTATATACAAAGGTAGATTAAGGACAATGTCTGTAAAGCACCATGTTTAACAGTTCGGCTTGCCAGATTTATACTAAAAACGGCTGATTGCTGGACTTTTGCCTCTGCAAAGAAAACTTTGTCTGTTAAGCCAAGCGCGATTCTAAAAGTAAAGCTCCAACCCGTTTTTAGTATAGGTAACAATTAATTTTCATCCCGCCCGTGAACTTGGGCAGGGGGACTGGTTGCTTCAACAGCAGTGAATGGTTCTAAGATTTTGTAGGTGTGAGATGCTTCTTTTGGCACTACCCAGGAACTCCCAGGTTCTAACAAAACCATTTGACCTTCAATGTGTAACTCAGCGCGACCACTAATCACGTAGCCAACGGTTTCATATTCCCGCGCTGCTGGTTTTTTAGGTTCGCCAGGTTGCTCATTTTCCCAAAGGCGCATTGCTACAGCTTTACCAGATGCAAGATACTTCTGACCGAGTTGACCTTTGGGAGAATAGGCGGAGTCTACTTTTTTAACACTTGTATCAGACATTTTTGATTCCTCAGTGAATTGAAAGGCTTGTAGTTGCGCTTCAGCGCGCTGAAGCGCAACTACAAACCAATATGATTTAATTGACCCTCAAAAATTCCTTTGTAGACTCAGGAAGTGGTTCGTCAAGATTAAGCTTTTCTTTGATATTTTGGGCGGTTTCTTGTAGGTTCTGTCTGGCTTGTTCAATCACGTTGTTAGATTGAGTGCTGTTAGACTCAGGTGTTGCTTTGTAATAAGTACTTTCTGCTGTTTTCAGTGCTTCATTAGAATTCAGTCTTTCCCAGGCATTATTAGTGGTTTCTTTCAAGTTCTTTCTAGCTTTTTCAACTAACTGGTTGTCCTTGTTGATATTGCCGGTCTGATCACGGTTGATACTATCAGTCTCATCAGGTGTTCCTTTATAGTAAATACCTGCTGGGGATTGTACATCAGCCCGCGCTTGCAGAGCTTTCCCATCGCTAAATGACTGTATTACAAAAACAGTCAATCCTACCAAAAAAACTGTCATAATCTGGCGCGGACGCAGATTTTTTACCCAAGAAATTACCTTGTCCATGAAACCCTCCGATTTAGTCATTTGATTGAGTGAACTGGAAAATTGTTGATTACTAGTTATTAGCGCTACATCCGCTATTAACATGGTTCGCAAGTAAAAAAAACTACATTTATACAGATGTACCCGTAGTTGGCTTGGCAGGCTTAGCCTCTGCACCCACCCGCGCTTGGTATAGGTCTACAAGTCGCTGCTCAAACATTAATAGGTCATTATGGATTTCTATGAAAATGGCAGTTGTTAGTGGGTCAGTATATGCTGCCATTAAGTTGCCAATATCACCTATACCCGTCTGCACATCACCCAAAGCGGAACGTAATTGATATATGTCGTCACTTCCTGTAAAAGCAGTTTTCAGCTTTGCATACTGGTTAGCAATATTTGCTGTCAAGGAAGGTTTCTCGCCTAGGTCATTAAGACGCGCTTCCAAGACTTGTATGTGACGTTGTTTGTCAGCAATCATTTCCTGAAAAAGCGATCGCGCTTCCCGATCAGATACTTTCTCGGCGTACTTCTCTAGTGCTTCCTTTGAATAACGCTCACCAGCGAGGGCTGTATTCAAACCTTGAACAATCTCACCTTTTGTTGAACCACCCCAAGCATCGGCCAATTTCCACCATTCGGCTTTTATGTCTTGCGTATCTGGCAAAGCCGCATCCTTGCCGCCATAACCTAGATAACCCAAAATAGCTGTAGTGAAAATCGGCAAATCTCCTGGTTGACGTGACGTAATCAAATTCCCATCAATGAGCAACGGTACATCCATATAATTCGCACCTGCATTAATCATATCTTTGCGAATTGCTACGAATCCTGTTGCTTTTTTACCTTTAAGCAAGTCACCTTCAATCAAAACTTGTGGTCCGTGGCAAACTGCAGCGACTAATTTTCCTTGCTGCATTGCTTCTTGTACAAAGCGTACTGTACTGGGGTTCCGTCGCATTTTATCAGGAGCCATACCACCAGGTATGATTACAGCATCGAATTCAGAAGCCACAGCTTCAGTCGTCGTACCATCGGCAGAAATAGAAAGTTTACCACGTTTTCCCTGATAATTTTCATTCGTGCGGGAGCCGAGGACAACGACTTCCAATCCCGCTTGTTTTAAGCCATCATAAGGCACTTGGAATTCTGCATCCTCTACATCGTTCTCAATGAGGATTGCAACTTTTTTCTTGTCAGAATTACTATTATAGCTTGCCATTAGATTTCCTTGTGACTTTCTCTTGCGGTTTGAATTTGAATTTGAATTTCGGATAGGAGTAGAAACTTTTTGAGAATCAACAACTTACTGAGTAGATACTTCTTTTAGTTTTAAAGTCGCGAAAAGTTCTGCGTAATCATCTGAGAGATTCACCTGTAAGTCGGCAAATTCGCCAGGGCTTACAGCGTCTTGTAGTACAGCAAATACAGAGCGAACATACATGACTGCGGTGGTGGGTTCCACCCCTTCTTTATGACTTACACGTTTGATAAACTCTTCCATACCGAACTTTTGACCGGCAAAACAAAATTTAAAAATAGTTATGAGTCGGAAGCTAGGAGATATTAGAAAATAACTTATAACCCCTAATTTATGACTCATAACCTTATATGAAGTGGCTATAGCGTGAATTTATACCTTACAAGGTTAGGCATCAATTCCCAGCTTCTCTTCAATCTAAAGAGAGAGATTGTTTTATTTCTGAGGTGATACATCTTGAGCAAGGTCACCCTGTAAAAAGAAAGGGTTAGTGTGAGAATACAGTAAGAGCTAGTCATATGGCAGAACAAAAAGGGTTAGCACAGCAAAATAGTGATAACGACAAGCAATCTGGTGATTTGCCACAGGAGATTACCGAATCTTACAGAACTGGAGTTAAAGATCTGCCGGGATACAACATCGGTGGTCGAACAATGCAAGATGAGAGGCGCGAGTATACACAAACTAGTCCCGAATTAACTGGCGGTGATGTTGATGCTTATTGGCAAGACGCGGATGCGGTGGGTGATGAGGCGGTTGGTGGGACAACTGCCACTCCCGACCAAAATGTGACTGAGGATTTAGAAGCAGCAGTTGGGCTAGAAATGGATGATCGAGCCTTTCTGCGGACGAACGATATTTTAGAAGGACGGGACAACCATCGTTGGGAGTTAGATCCAAACTCCTCTGAAGATTATCAGGATCGAAGGGAATAAAAAAGAATGGCTAATAGAGTGATAGAAAAGGAGGTGGCTCTGCCTGAAACAAATCAATTTGTAGATTAAGCTGATCACAGAGGCGTACTGATCTGACTGTCAAGTCACCTGCTTCGGTTCCGGAATCGACCGTCATGGTGAACTCCTGATAGCGCCTCTCATTGTACAGCACATTCACTGCTTTTATATGAGGAAGTAACTGAGGCCAGTCTTCCATATCTACCATCGCTTGATACACTACCTCAGTAGGGCGTTCGATGACGACACTTGCTTCGCAATAGGACTCGAAACCTTCTTTTTTAATCATTTGAAAACTCCAGGCTAATTTTTGTTGATTCTGATTCAGATCATGTCCGGTTGATTAGTTATGATTTGGGGCATGAGTGCACAAATCTCAAAACTCTTTCTCCTCAACCCCTCTGCCCCCCCGCTGAACTGGACAGGGCACTGCCAGCCCTTTCAACGCGAACAGATATACTATCTTTTTCGCTTCTCGATTAATCCTTGCGCTATCGTCTTCACAGGATTTTCTTCCCCAAAATGCTCAGTAAAAGACCAGCAATTCTCATTTTGAAAAAAAAATCAGAGAAAATTCTGTTATTTAAACAGAGAACTTGTGTCGAAGCATCATTTTTTGACAGATAATTATCATCCAATGTTGGAGATAGAAAGGTTTCAAGAAATTTGTCCATGAAAAATCGATTTCAACTGATAAATCCAGATGAAATATAACCAATTTTTTAGGTTTTTTTAAATAAAATAACTTTCTCCTCCTCTTTTAATAGATTGACATTTATCAACTAGAATTTACTCTTTTTAATGGGCCATGTTCTGTGAGAATGAATGAGAATAAATGCGACCAATCTTTAAACCATGAATATTTTAATAAGTTACGGATATCCTTAAAGAAAGTAGTTCGATTTACTAATATTTCACGAACTTTTTGATAAGTATAATTAACTAAATCTAAAACAGTATGAAATAAAAAAGCGTGAGCTTATTCAAAGATAATAATAACTCGCATAAATGATTTTGACCATGACCAAAGTTATGCTCTAAATTATAACCGTGATTTTTAAGAACGTTATTACCTACCCAGATCAACTTTCCATCTACTGCGTCCAGCCTTGACAATTTCTTCAACATTATTTTCAGTGATTTTATGATTAGTAATCCAATTATTTTGGTAGATAATTTCCTCGGCTTTTTCATTAATAACAATTGATTGATCACAAGTTACTGCTGTTTGTATTGTTTTCATCGGAGATTATCATGACTGAGGCAACCCGAACATTCACTCCAGATTGGGTATCTCCTCCCGGTGATACCATCGCTGATTTATTAGAAGAACGTGATTGGACACAAGCACAGTTAGCAGAGCGTTTAGGCTATAGCATAAAACACATCAGCTTGCTGATTAACGGCAAAGCACCCATTAATGAAGAAACAGCCCTGAAGCTAGAACGGGTTTTGGGGAGTACAGCAGAATTCTGGCTCAGATATGAAGCCCAATATCGCGCCGCTTTAGCTCGGATAGAAGAAGAAAACCGCTTAAAGGGGTGGATATCTTGGTTAGATCAGTTACCAGTCAAAGAACTGATGAACCAAGGTGTCATTCCCAAAAGCAATTTAATTGCCAAGAATAAACCTAGTTTAGTAAAAAAGTTATTGCAATTTTTCGGTGTTGCTTCGCCGGAAGATTGGGAGAAATGCTACGCAAGTATGGAAGTTGCTTTTCGTCGCACCCGCAAAGAACAAAGTGATGTTGGTGCTATTTCCGCTTGGTTACGGTTGGGTGAAATAGAAGCAGAAAAACTGGATTGTCCCAAGTACAGTAAACCAAAGTTTGAAAAAGCAGTGCAGGAAATTCGCACGTTGACGGTGTTACCACGACAGGAATTTGAACCACAGATGCAAAAGTTGTGCCGAGAAGCTGGGGTTGTGCTTGTTTTAGTACCATCAATTAAGCGATCGCACGTTAGTGGTGTAGCTCGGTGGTTAAATCCCCATAAGGCACTGATTCAACTTTCGCTTTACGGTAAAACCAATGACCGCTTCTGGTTTAATTTCTTCCATGAAGCAGCACATATCCTGCTTCATGATAAAGAAAATATTTTTCTAGATGAATGGGATAGTGGGGAAAGTTTGGAATCGGAGCCAGAACGCGAAGCAGATCAATGGACGCGGAAATTTTTGATCCCACCTGAGTACGAAAGAGAATTAGCGCAACTTAAATCTAAAGATGATGTGATTTCTTTTGCAGAGCGTATCGGTATTAATCCCGGTATTGTTGTGGGGCGGCTGCAACACGATTGTATAATTCCTCTCTCTTGGATGAATGGTTTGAAGGAGAGTTTTTGTTTTTAATGGGTAGAATAAGTACACGATGATACAAGCCGATACGTTAAAACTAGGGTGGGAATGTGTAAAGTTTGGGGATGTGGTGCGCCTCAGCAAAGATCGTGCTACTAAATCAGAAATAGAAGGTATTGAGCGATATGTAGGACTTGAGCATATTGATCCTCGGGTGTACTTCACGCAGATGAAACTTGATTTTTAGGAGGATTAATTCAAAATTTCTTAACAACTTTATCATACGGATTTTACCCTTAAGTCTCTAGTTCACGCTCATGGCAATCACCCTCCACAAAGGCTTTAGCAATAACCACCACAGTCTGCTTTTTCGACGCAAGCTAATATGGACGAGAAAATATTGAGGCGTGAGTTTATGACAACTGCTGTGAAATCTCCCTACACCAGGGAACAGGTTGCAGCTTGGCTGCGTGGCTTGCTGACTATTGCTTGGGCAGATGGTGACTTTGATGCCCAAGAACAGGAATTGATTGCTAGCATCACTAAGAATGTACTGGCGCCTAGCACGAATTTAGAGTCACTAAATGCCATTGAACCAGAGGAATTAGCCGCTATTTTAGGCAAAGGTACAAAAGCCGGGGAAAATTTCTTACGCACTGCGGTGATGGTAGCGATCGCAGATGGTACTTATTCTTCCAGCGAAGACTACCTCCTGCACCAGTTATGCAAAGCTCTAGAACAGCCAGAGAACATGCTAGAAGTTCTCCGCCAGACTCTAGAAACACAAGAATTAGTAGTTATAGCACCTGTTGCCACACCTACAAAGCGCCAACTTGATGCACTACGTCCGCTACGCGACTGGCTTGACGGGTTAGATATCCAAGACCCTGGAGTTGCCCGCTTTTTGTGCAAGCTAATTCCCTCCCAGTGTCCCTTTGAACAAAATGTCACCCTTTTTAAACGCAAAGTTGTTCGGATTCCACCGTTGTGTAAGGTCAACCCACTATATGAGCAACTCATGAGCTTACGTTTCCGCGCCCTCTCATATCTAGCGGATGATTGTGGTGAAGATGTTTCACAATATATATAGTTAGTTGTTAGTTGTTAGTGGTTAGTCGTTAGTGGTTAGTCGTAATTCATAACAACTAACAACCAACAACCAACAACTAACAACCAACTAAATTATGCAATTTATCGACCAAGTAGAAATTGAAGTTGAATCTGGTAAGGGTGGAGATGGCATTGTTGCCTTCCGGCGGGAGAAGTACGTGCCAGCTGGTGGTCCCTCTGGTGGTAATGGAGGGCGGGGCGGTTCGGTAATTTTTATTGCTGAGGAAAATCTGCAAACCTTGCTGGACTTTAAATACAATCATCGATTTCAGGCAGAAAATGGCGCTCGCGGCGGGCCAAATAATTGTACTGGGGCAAATGGAAAAGATTTGGTAATTGAAGTTCCCTGCGGGACTATTGTTTATGATGCTCAAACGGGAGACTTGCTAGGAGATTTAATTGAACCTAAGCAAACTTTGCTGGTTGCTCAAGGCGGTAAAGGTGGACTGGGAAACCAGCATTTCTTAAGCAATCGCAACCGTGCCCCAGAATACGCCCTTCCAGGATTACCAGCAGAAATCAAACAACTGCGCTTGGAGTTGAAACTCTTAGCTGAAGTGGGCATTATTGGACTACCAAATGCTGGAAAATCCACTTTAATTTCCGCCTTATCAGCCGCTCGCCCGAAAATCGCTGACTACCCTTTTACAACTCTAGTGCCGAACTTGGGTGTGGTACGCAAACCTACTGGTGATGGTACGGTTTTCGCTGATATTCCCGGATTAATTGAGGGAGCTTCCCAAGGAGTGGGATTAGGACACGATTTCTTGCGCCATATTGAGCGCACACGTGTGCTATTACACCTGATTGATGCGACTAGCGAGCATGTGGTTGAGGATTTTAACACAATTCAGCAAGAATTACAAGCCTATGGACGAGGTTTAGTAGAGCGTCCACAACTTTTGGCGCTGAACAAAATTGATGCTGTTGATCGGGATTCCCAGAATTTAGAAGCGCTGGCTATACAGCTAAATCACCTCTCACACGCGCCAGTTTTCCTGATCTCATCTGTTACTCGTGCTGGATTGGAGCCAATGTTGCAGCAAATTTGGTCCATTCTCGACCAACTTAGTGCCAGTGAGACAGTTGATTTGCCGGCAGGTCTGAGTGTGGAATAATTACAGGATCTAAGTAGAAAGCCCACTCTTGTTGAGGGTTGAGCTTTCTCGAAATCCTCAACCGTCATAGGTGGCGTGGGGACGCCAGTTGCTACCCTACGGGAAGCCGCCCTCCGGGCGTCTACAAGCCGGGAAACCCTAACGCCCGTCGCCGTGAGAGCGGGCGTGAGCCCCCTGCAGCGCTGCCGCT
>Ga0209611_10010123_pt1 | contig 13985 bp, 17 predicted proteins | sample S1TSphgellanicum_3_FD_187693 | JGI IMG/M metagenome (GOLD analysis project Ga0209611, IMG submission 187693) | Host-associated microbial communities from peat moss isolated from Minnesota, USA - S1T2_Fc - Sphagnum magellanicum MG (SPAdes) (version 2) | ecosystem: Host-associated > Plants > Peat... | reverse complement strand
ACACTTGGAAATGGGGGGGTAGGTCACTTCAAAACTTTCAACATGTATCATAATTAACCTTTTATGCCTTCATCTATGCGGCCCCCCTGAAATTTCACACCCCCCATATCTTTCAAATGGTGATATACTCTATAAGAATTTTATTACACCATTGGACTCAGAAACCTCAAAAATGGGGGGGTAGGTCACCTCAAAACCCTAAAAAAAAAACCCGATTTTGGTGGGGACACACATGTAATGTCGCAACCCCATTTTGGCCAAATGTGGGGGTGAAGCCCAACACTTGCAAAGTTGGGGATTTGGAGTCCTTTGGGACTCCCGCATGTTTAGAGCTCAACAACAAGGCCCAAACCACCTCGCATTAAAATGTTCTTGGTTTCATTGGAAAGGTCTTGAAGCGTAGATATCGAAAATGGCCTCACATTGGTCATTTGAACATCTGTAGCCCAAGTTATGGGCAAAAGAAGGGCCGGGAATCAAACTGGCAATTTGACTCCCGACTACAAAAAGTCAGGAATCGACCTCTTCCCGAAATCCGATTCGAATGTGCAACATTATGTTGGAAAGATCTCGATGAGGGCTACAAGTTTGGTTTAGATCTCGTCGCGATCCAACTCCGTAATCGGGAGTTATGGCCGTTCAAAGTTCTAGAAGTCCTGTCGGGACAATTTCAGGACTCCATTTCGGGAGTCCCAACAAAAAGTGCCATTTGGATGTAGCCTCGGCGACGAGCTACAGAGAATACTATAAGGGGGAAGGTGGTGGCTTCCCCCAAGTCCGGGCCGTGGTGAGTCTTGTGTGTCCAAGTGCTCGTGACAAGTCCCAACACCAAAGGGTGTTCCGAATGCTAAATTAACCTCGTGTGGTTGGTTTTTGGATGCACATTCACACAAGCTAAGCTAAGCTAATTCCTCTTCCTAATCTAATCCCGGGGCTCCCAACTCGACCCTCTACCCCTTTCTAGAGTTGGAAGCCGGGAGCGTGCTACCAAGTTCAACTTTTCGCAACTTGACTTTGTGAAACCTTCAAGTGGGTTTCACCCCGTGACTTGGGAGCGCGTCACCTCTACTTTCAAACATCGTAACTTTCTTATTTATTATTCATTTTAAACAATTTAAAATGTTATAGGAGCGCCATCTAAAGTTCTACAAATCATGTTTGAACTTTAATAGCAAAAAAACAACATAAAAGGAACTTTCTGGGTGTTTAATAATCAGCCTTTATAGTGTTTAATGGATTTTGTTCTGAGTTTTTGACCCCCTTTACTTTGGGGGGCCATAACTTTCTCATTTCTAATATGTTTTCAACAATTGTTCATGTGTTAGATGTGCCAAAAAGACAGCTTCAAGTTTTTTTTGGAGACCAAAAGTAACAAAGCCTTTCCCTAGATGTTATATTCTAATACATTAGTTGCATCTAATGTGCAACTAAGTTAGTTCATGAAGTGTGTAATGGAATTTTTTATCCCATATCCTTTGGCTTCCAATTTTATTTGGCTCAGTATATAAGTAGGAGCAATAATTTTGTAAGAACCAAACACTAAATGCCATTGAGGATGAATAAATAAATAAAGTTTGACCTTTATGAAATGGTTAATCTTTAAAATAAAATTAGATTATTTTAATTTCACATTTATAGCCTAAACTTAGCTATGTTCAACCTACTTACATGTTTAAATAAACCTACTAATCTAATAGTGTTTAATAATTACCTACCTACCTAGGCAACACGTGTCAACAACTTATTAGCCATAAATTGGACAACTCAAATTTTATCAATTAATATTTTAAAATAAAAAAGGTGGGCCTTAATTGCCACATGTCGTCATATAATTGGTGTTTAGAAAAAAATGCGTCAAATGGTCAATGCAGGTTCCATGGTGTGCCACATGTCATCATTTTAATGGTAGAAACTTTATTGATTGAAATTAATGCAATAAATTTTTTAATTTGAAAATGAAAAAATAATTAAATTGTGACACGTGTCCACAAGCTAATTGTCCAATTTTTAAACACATGTCATATTTTTATTAATTACATTATAGTTACAAGGATAGTTGCACATAAGGTGCAACTACATTTGGATTAATATGTATGGATGAACATGTACATTAGCATTATATATACATGTTGCATACGTAGTGTTGCATGCAACTAAATGTCATGTCCAATTTGTTTTAGGCAACTACACAAATTTGCAATTGCATGTGTTACATGTGACTGAATTTTAGTTGCAAACAATAGTTGCAAAACCCAAAAAATTTAGTAGTGAGAACAAAAACATTTGTGGACAAAAAAAAGACCTATAGGCCACAAAAACACCTCAAACATCACCAATTATTCCTCATGAAATGAAAATTGGTGAAGCATAGAAGCGCACTAATAGTCTACAATAAAAGCCTAGGAAATAAGAACATTAAATTGAAAATGCAAACTCATAGGTTGAGTTTATATGAAGGAGTCGAAAATTTGAACTTCGACAAAGAGTTGTGTTAGAATTAGAAGATCTAATGCAATAACATGACTTTGATGTTCTAATTCAAAAAGAATAATCGAGACTCAACAAGTCAGAAAAGGAGGAAGTGGTATTAAGGTACGAATTTGGTTCACCTCCTTATTATCAAGAAGGCCAAGAGAATGAAAAGTTTGAACAAAAAGTTCAGAATTTTGAACCTTCGATTCATTATGTTGTTGAACAAAAAGTCATAACTTAGGGTATTAAAATATCCAAAAGAGTTGAACCAATATTTGTAACTAAACAAGAAATTATAGTCTTACTAAAAGTAAAACCAACAGTAGCAAAAGGTGTTTCTATGGTTGTAAGAGTGAAGTACAATGAACCCAAAGTTAATCAGTAGAATGGTAACATTAATAGTGGAGTTTCAAGGGATTGGAGTAGAGGAATTCATAATGTCAACAAAATTCCAAGACCAAATTCTCCATGTTACACATACTACCATCAGATTAAACATTAGATCAATGAATGTCCATTTATTGAAAATAATGTGAAGCAAGGCTTTGCTGAACATTTCTAGAATTTGAATCCAAAACTTACAAGAATAGGAAATCATGGACTTATTAAGCTAGAGGATCTATACCATGAGAGGGTTAGAATTCCAGATAGACTTAGATAATAAATTTGGAAAGATAATAGAGTAAAAATGAGAGCTTAGACTAGGGTAGATGTAGTACTCTATAAAGTTTGTTACAACAAAAAAATATTAGATTTACCTATGTAGAAACTTCAAATTTCAGAATGGAACTAATAAGATTTGTGCCATTGTATTTTGTGGTAATGCCTTAGTCTATAATTATAGTTACTAAAACTCCATTTGTGTCAACACTAATTACTATTGTTGGTGATATCAAATCCAGACCACACACTCCAAAGGGAGCAATATTTGTGAATTTGCATGAAGATTTTATTAGAGAGGTGAACATAGTTTTTGTCAGTCAACCATCAGATCAAGGAGGAAGTGACTTAAATCCACCGAGACTTTGAGGACCTCTAGGATATTTTGGATTGCCAATGGTGCATACATGCAGGCCACCACTACCACTAAGTAGACCTTATTGTCACCCATTTAACTATCTTGAGTATGTCAAGGATTCTGACCTAGATGTTAATGTTAAAGTATTTAAAGTTACCATTAGAGCAAATAGTGAAACAGATGATGTAGAAATTGTTAATTTGTTCAGTTTCATCATTAAATTTTTTTTTAATTAGTGTAATAATTATCTAAAAGATTATCCATATTGTACTTTTGCAAAATTGCAACTAACCTTTTGTAAAAGGTACAAAAAAGTTCAAAATGATGAACAAGTTTACTTGAAGTTGAAAAACATGAAGTAGGAGAAGAATGAAAGAGTGAAAATCTATTATGAGAAATTACTGAAGTTGGCCAATAATCTTCAACACAAGACAACAATTAGTTTCTTAACTATTTTTTTCAAAGCTAAATTACAACCATATCTGCGTGTAACAATAGCAAGTATGAAGAGATAAATTTTTTAACATCATAAGGAAGTAACTTTGGTTTGTGAAGAAGGAATTTCTAAAGTAGAAGCCATGAATAGTCTATCAATACCACAAAGTAGTAAAATAATATCAACTTAAAAACCTTAAATAATTCTAGAGGAAACATGAGTGTACTGTACAAATTGTCACAAGACAAATCATAATGTTGAAACCTATAGAGTCAAAAGGAAGGAAGACCTTGTTCTTGTAATTTCTGAGGTTATAACTCAACAAATTAAAGTATAAAAGCATGTGAGATAATCTTGTCATATTTGTGGTGATATTGGACATAAGGTCATAGATTGTTTTAAGTACAATGATATGCAAAATATGTTTAAGAATAAAGGAGTGAAGCCAAAAAAAAAACAAGTTATGGTAGAACCCAAGGTTTTAAATCCTTTAGTCCATATGGTGGATGTAAATATGGCCATCACCAGGAGCAAGGTTATTGAAGAACAAATGTTTAAGGATAAAGAACCAATAGAAAAGAAGTCTGCTACTGACTAGGAAGAGGAACAAAGACTACAACAATCTTTTGTCAAGATTATTTAGGAGATGCAAGCAGAGGACCCACTACAAAATTTGATTCTAAAGGAGAAAACATAGTGGAATACAAGTTGGGTAGGATTGCCAAAATTTGAGGTTTCCATAAAACGCATTGTGTCACAAAGTTTGGTTGCTAGTCCTATCAATAGAGTTATTATGTGGAACAAATATTCCAAGATATTTGTAAATAGATGTTAAAAACAACCTATACTTTGAGGTTAAGTTAATTACTAAAGATAACACCAAATCTTTAAGAATATATGTGGTAGAAATTGAAGCCAAAAAAACCAAATATAGCTACTAAGCAAATATCAGAATCTAATGTAACCATAGTGGTTGAGACACATCTTGAACTAGACACTATAGTTATGAAGGTAGATAACCAGATGGTAATTATCCAAGTACAAGTGGGGAAGAACATTGTTGACGATGTTTGGATAAATGGAGGAGCAAATGTGAACATTATAACAGAAAACCTCAAAACAAAGTTAGGTTTACCTAAACCAAAATCGGCTCCATACCACCTTAGAATGGCAGATTAGAATATGACTAGACCTTTAGGAATCATCAGGAATTTGAAGATTCACATACATGGTATTCCACATATAGCCACATTTATTGTTCTGAAAAACAGTGTGGTAGATTTTAGCTATTTTATGTTGCTAAAAAGACCTTGGTTCAAAGATGCAAAGGTTACACATGATTAGGGTAACAATGTCATTATTGTTCAAGGTAATGGAATAGTCAGAACAATATCAATTAACAAGAAATTAGGAGCAAAAACTAGAAGGCCCCAAGTACTTGTTTATTATGATTTAATGCAAGGGTTAACAAATGAAGAAAAGGATCTAATCTTTAAGACAATACGAAAACTATTCTCAATTGGCACAATTAAACTTTCAAAAGAAACGATTTCATTATTGAGTGTTGGAATATTAAAATTAGAAGCACTAAGGAATTTGATTCAAAACAAAGGACATTAAATCAAATAGTTGTAGAAGTGGTGCCTTCAATAATGAAATCAAAAAGATTTTTGTGTTAGATTGGAGGTTTCATTGGAAGATAAGGTTTATCTAGATTCCTATTACCATCATAGCTAGGATGATATTCAAATGGATGAGACACTAGCAAAAATACAGGTACAAAATCTTTAGATAATAGGTTGGACTTTGATAAAAGAAAAACATCTTGTTAAACTAAATCTTGGTACATAAGCAATTCCACAATAGATCAAGGTTAATTCACAATTGACAAATGAGAAGAGTGAGGATCTTTAGATGCTACTTATGGAGTTCAACGACATGTTTGCTTGGATTTATAAAGATCTGAAAGGCATACCTCCAAAATTAGCTCAACACATAATTTAATTAGATACCTCAATACCACTAGCACATCAAACAAGGTATAGATTAAACCTTAATTATGTTGTAGCTATCAAATAAGACGTTGAAAAATTATTAGCAGCCATATTCATTCAACCAGTAGAGGAAGCTACATGGTTATCACCCATAGTAGTAGTGCTTAAGAAGAATGGAAAATTGAATATTTGTGTGGATTTTAGAAAGTTGAATAAGGCAACGAAAAAAGATCCTTATCCTTTGCCATTTTTTGATGAGGTACTGAACATTGTAGCTAGGTATGAAGCTTATTTATTTCTAGATGGATATTTAGGACACCATCAAATTTCTATAGCCCCTAAAGATAGGTACAAAACAACTTTTGTAAAAGATTGGGGAGTTTTTGTTCGGATGGTGATGCCATTTGGTGTCAAAAATGGGCCACCAACGTTCCAGAGAGTAGTTAATAGGGCTTTCAAAGAGTACTTAGACCAATTCATGAAGATATTTTTGGATGATTTCATAGTTCATAGCAATCTAAAAAGTCATTTAATGAAGTTTAAATTTTGCTTTCAGAAATGTAAAGAATATAAAATTAATCTCAATCCAAAGAAATGTGTTTTTATGGTATTTTCAAGACTAATTTTAGGGTACATAGTTTCCAAGGAAAGAAAAGTACCAAACCTTAAGAAGGTTCAAACAAGAGTGAATATGCTAGTACCTACAAACCCACAAAAAATTTAGGTCTTTAATGGTATGGCTTAGTTTTATAGATGTTTCATCAAAAAATTTGCCTTTATCATGTCACCAATTACCAAGTTGATGAGGAAAATATAACCCTTTATTTGGACCAAAGAGTGTTAAGAAGCTTGGGATCATATCAAGAAAAAGTACATGGAAACACTAATTCTAATACCTTTAAATTGGCAAATGGAGTTTCATGTGCAAATGGATGCATCAATGTTGGCAATAGGTGCATTGTTGGCATAGAACCCAACTGGTAAGTATGATTAGCCTATAGTATATGCATATAGACTCTTTAATAAAGCAGAACATGATTATACTACCATAGAAAGAGAAGCCTTAACAATGGTTTATGCTTTGCATAAGTTTAGACATTTTATGTTGGGAAACAAGTTTGTGTTTTATGTAGACCACATGGCTCTAGTGTACTTGGTCAACAGTCCATAGGTGTTAGGAAGGATAACAAGATGGTTTTTATTCTTGGAGTATGAGTTCACAGTAGTCTACAAACTTGGTAGAACATGTAGTTGTTGATGTTTTATCAAGATTGCTAGATAGTTCAAAACCATTGGTTGTCCCAAATTAGACTATGGATACGTCATTATTTTTTGTAGAACCTATATGGATGCAAGAAGTGAAATTTATTTAGAGACAAATCAGATGCCAAAAACTTTGAACCTAGCTCAGAAATAGAAGTTGGCTAGAAAGGTAGAACCTTTTACTCTAAAAGAAGGAATTATGTATAACATGGGATAAGACAGCAGAATGCGTAGATGTTTGACCACTTCAAAAGCACAAATTGTTCTAAAGGAGCTACATGAAGGAGTGACTGGAAGACATTTTGTTGTAAATATTACTACAAAGAAAATTATGGATGCAAGATATTGGTGGCCAACTTTATTCAAGGATATTGATGATTTTTGCAAAAGTTGTGACATTTGTTAGAAAATTGGAAGACTAAAAACAAAAAGTTTGGCCAAGTTGGTAACAACACTTCCAAAAGAACCTTCTATGAAATAGGGTCTAAATTTTATAGGTCCAATCAAACCAGCAAGAGGACTAATGGGAAACAAATACATTTTGGTAACTATAGATTATGCAACCAAGTGGGTAGAGGGAAAGGCACTTAGAACCAATATTGTAGTAATTAGAGCTAGATTCATGTACGAATATGTTCTGACCAGGTTTGGATGTCCATTGACCATAGTGACAAATCAAGGAGTACATTTCATCAATGACACAATAAAACATTTAACATAATAGTTTTTGTTCAAGCATGTGAGTTCAACTACATATTATCCGCAGGGAAATGGGCGAGCAAAGTCTATTACCAAAGTCATTAGTAGACTATTGACCAAGTTAGTCAATAAGAAAAAAACAAACGAGGATGAACATATGTCCATAGTTTTGTTTTCATATAAGATTGTTTATGGAGTGGCAAAAGGTTATACACCTTACCAGTTAGTCTATGGTTTGCATCCTCTAATGTTAATAGAATATGTTCTATCGACTATTAATGGGGACCACAAAAATGAAAAACTACCCAAAGTATTAATAACTAGAATTACAAACTAAAAAAGTTACATGAGAACAAATTGGAATTTCAGAACAATGTGGAAGCCAACCAGTGGAGCAAATTTTTGTGGAATCAATAAAAAAATGTAGAGAAGAAGATTTAATTTGGAGATTATGTTTTATGGTTTCCCAAGGGAGAAAAGACACATCTAGGCAAATTTAAGAAAAGATGGTTTGGTCCATTCAAAGTATAAATTTCTTACCCAATAATACTATTATTCTTGTTTTTATTAATAATTTTGAACCAAATCCAATATTAATCAATGTTAACAAGCTAAAACCATACAAATATGTGGATAAAACATTGAAGGGGATTCAAAGTTCAAAGGATCAGAAGTCTTTACAATTTATAGATGAAGAACACATGGAAGAAATATCTAATGAAGAGTTAGAAATACAATGGAAAATAGAGACCATTGGGACTAATCAGATAGGAGTATTAGAAAAAACTCTAGTAAATCTAATGGGTCAATAGGTTATGAAAAAATTCAAAGACCATGATTATACAATTTCACAGTCACTGGATTATGGGTTAAATAAGTTTGTCACATCAAAACAAAACTCTGTTGATTTGATGACTTAGCATAAGATAGAGGAAGTTTGTAATGTAGACAACACTAGGTCATTAGATATAGAGATGTCATCAGAAAAACCCAGTGCCACGTCCACAAAAGTTCTTATGTCAACATGTATTAACTATAGCCCATGTTGTTGTTAATATGAACTTTAACAAGAAACGACAAGTGTCAAAAAATAAGGAAAAAAGACAAATCATTAAAACATTAACCCTAAAGTGAAAAGTGAAATGTCACTTCATGAAATCACATGATTGCATTTCAAAAGGCAGTAAACAATATAGTGACTTTTTATTTTTTTCTACAAGCAGGTTTCTATTGGTTTTTGTTTCCAGAATGAGTGTAGAAGAAAGTTTTGTGGAGAAATTGCAAAGACAATTTAAAGAGAAATTACAAAAGTTGAAAGAAAAATAAGAAAAGCAAAGGCAACAATAAAAATTTGCAAACATTTTGCCTTTGCAATCTAGGTCTCTAGAAAAAGGTCCTCCTTTTCCTCCTCTTGTTTATTCTTCTTCTTCTTCTTAGAGATTTTCTCCAATATCCAAGTTTGAAAAAGCTTTTAAAGTAATTCGAAAAAACAAGAAAGACTATAAAGAAACTTTGAGGAGATATAACTTTAAGAAGCCTAGAAGAGAGGTAGGTCCTAGTGAGCAAGTTGGTCTGATTTCCATTTTAAATTTTGAAGAAGAGAGATCCAAAAAAATGATTTGCAATAGGAATAAGAAGCACCATTACATCAAGAGGAACCTACTCAAGAGCAAATTCTAGAGGAAGTGCACATTCCCAATAAGAAGTGCATGAAAAGAAGAAGTTGGTAAGTAATGGCTACACATCTGCATGGGAAGAAGGTGTAGACTCATAAGGATGATGAGGGTAGGTACATTTTTACTTTTACAGAGCAAAATTATATAGAAATCTAAAGAATATTTTGCTTTGGACAAGCTCTAGAAAGAAAGAAAGAGCTTGGACAAACAAAGCTGGATTAGTAGGTTTGTTTAAGGTTGAGTGGAAGACTCCCCGTCACAACATTCTAGTTGAATTTATGAACAATTGGAAGTTGGATTCTAAACATAAAAGAATCAAGGTTATGTTGGGGGAGGAGTAAAGAATTATAGACAAACATCTATTGGTAGAGGTTTTTAAAATTTGCCATATAAGAGTGACAAAAGCAAACCAAGTAAAGATGTTTGATGTCAGAGTAGCATTGGCAAATATAGTTGATAAAAGTCCTAGACATTTACAACACCTATGAAAGGTGGGTTGTAAAGAAGATGAGGTCAGAATATGCCAATAAAATTGTTGCCATTCTGCCCATTATCTACCAAAAAGATAAGGTGCATTATTTTAACAATAAGTCTACCATGATGATTTATAGAGCAAATCATGGAGAGTATGTCAATTGGGCTGCAATTATGTATTTTCAATTGGTCAAAGAATTGATCAGATGGGAAAAGTGTAAGAAAAACATGATTAAAGGAGTAGCCAAAAAATAACCAAAAAAGGATGTATGCCATTTTGCCATAAAAGTTATGTTTCATAAATGGTTTCCATTAGAAATAGTAGAGCCACAAGAGAAGAAGAAGCATGAAGAGTAGCCACAAGAAGATAAAAGAAAAAAAGAAAAAATCTCAGGGAGAGGTTTTTTAAAAACAAAAGACCTTTGAATCCTACACACATCTTTCCTAGAAAGGAAAAACAACCAAAGACTAGGACAACCAGAAAAGTAGTTTTGATGTCTCAATCTGATGATGATGAAGAGAAGGAGATTTTGTAGAAGAGGTAGATAAGATAAGAGGATACTGTAATGAGGGGTGGTATTAATCCTCAACAAGTAGCAAAATTATTGAGGAAACAACAATAACAACATCAAAGATAAAAGGAGAAATCCATATCTCCTAAATCTGATTGAAGACCACAAATCTTTCCCAAGCAAGAGCAAAGATTAAATTGGTAAGAGCATTAGAGATGGCTTAAGAAGGAGCAAAAATTTCAAGCTCAGTACCTAGAAAAGGAGTAGATATAGGATCTGGACCTAGATCTACTAGAAGTAGAACAATTTGTTCCAAAAGTATGTTCCCTTTAAGACCAAGTTGTACAACAGATACAAATGTATTTGGAGAAATTTAGATTGCACAAAAAAGTTTAAGATCTTCAAGTACAAGTTCCAAAGGTCAAACTCCTAGGTTTCATACACCAAGATCTGTGTAAGGGATAGAAGTAGAATTAGATGAACATAGGAAAACTACTAAATGTTTCAACAAGCAGCAGAGTATAGTGTACAAATGACAAATATTTTGTTTATACTTTTTAATTTGGAGATGAAGAATAAATTAATCATAGAGGAGAAGGACAAATCTGTCCAAAATTTGTAAGGGGCTTTGGAGAAGGAGCGAAAGCTCAAAGCAAAATTGTAGAATAAGAACAATGAGAATAGTTAGGTATTAGCAAAATTGCAAGTGACCAAATAAAAGGTAAATAATATGGGGAAACATAGCAAGGATCTAGAGAACATCATAATAGAAAGGGGTTCCTTGCAGGTAACTTTAAAGGAGATAGATGCCAATTATTGGAACTTAAAGGCAAAGAAGGATATTCTGAGTGTAGAACATAGTGAACTTCAGAAATATTACAAGAACATGGAGTAAACTTTCTTGAAGCATCAAAAGGAGTTAGAGGAGTTTAGAGTGGACAATGCCAATGCATATCAAACCAAGAATGAGGTACAAAGGAAATGTGACCAGAGGTATGCACAAATGGACAAAAATTTGTAGAAGTAGAAGGCCTTTAATGAAAAGTTGTAGAAACTTCTTGAAGAGACCCAAAAGCCTTCAATTATGATAGTGTATTTTTAAAAAATAGTGAATTCAAGAAGCATAATACTTTGTTTCAAGTAAAATTCAAGGCATTGTCAATGGAGGAGAAAGATGTAGATATATGGTGGGATGCAATGTAGGACATTGTCCAGAAAGATATTGGAAAGGTCTGTAAAAGGTATGAGAGAAACGAAAGGCTGTATAGACACAAGATTTTTCAAATGGAAAAAGTCATGCCATCATTTGAGTATGAGCCTTTATTTCTATTTCCAGAACCAAAAAATTTAGATGAAGAAGAAGACAAAGAGAATATTGATGGTGTTAGACCATTAGGTACAAAAACAACATAGGAAGAACGAAGAGACTTCAGAAGAGGGAAAGATAGCTTTCTGAGGGAGGTTGTTAGTAAGACATTTACATCATAATAGACTTTTAAACAAGTAGAATTTGTTTTGTTCCTAGGAATATGCATATGCAACCATAGAAATAGGGGAGTAGATACAACCTAAGGAACATAGAACTCATAATTCAAGAGGTTCAACAAGGTCAGATTCAACTTGCATCAAAGTTACAACAATAAGAGCAAACTTAGATTACATCAGATCTATAGTCACATCAGTAGATACAAGTTGCATCAGAGTTCTTATCTAGATTTGGTAGCAGGTTGATAAAATAAGTAGGTTGTTAAACCTAATAGTTGTCTTAACGTATTATTTGAATTAACCTATAGTACTGATTTAACCAGTTATTAAACATGGTAGGTAATGTTACTGGGTTAGGAAGATAGGTTGATAGGTTGGCCAACAAGTGGATTACAAAACCTATATTTGGCAAAACCATTAGTTGAACAAGTAGTTAGCCATGGTGTATTTTTTTTTGAAAATTTGGATTCTTAGTCTTGGTACTGGCTAATGAATGTTTATAATGGTCAATCATGAATGTTGTAGTTGAAATAACTAATGTAAGAATTAGGAGGACAAACCTATTGAAGAGCTTTTCAATTATGTGTTTAATATTCATTTATGGAACATGAATCAACTATTTGCAGCCAATTTCCTTTAAGCTTTGAGCAATATGTGTACATGTTTAGTTTAGGATTGTAGTTAGTTCAAGTTTTATTAGAGTCTTATGTGTACTTGTTGTTTTAAGAACCTATTGTTGAAAAATTCAAAAGTTGAACAACCTTAATGGGAATAGAAAAACCATTAACATTTCATGACCACGTAGTGGATTAGAATTCAAAAGTAATCACACTTAAAATTTTTGGTTAGATTCAATAGTTTTAATAGATTAAGTTTGAAAAATAATCATGTTTGAAATTTTGATTTGTCACATGTTTGCATGTTTTTTGTAAACTTTAGGATTTCAATTTCTAATCTTGTATTAGTTTGAAAACATTAGGAATAGGGTGAGGTTAGTGTAAAGTTTTTAAAGAAAGATAGGCACTCAATTTGTAAAAGAAGTTTTATACAAACTTTTGACTACTAGGAGGGGTCATTCTAAAAAAAATCTTATGTTAAAAAATAATGCAAGGGCTTTCCTAGAGCCTATTGATTTTAGAAAATGTCAAGAGTAGTTACTAGTAGTTTTAAAAAATAGTTATAACATGTTATATATCAACTTGTTTAGGAACATGCACAAGAACATGATGAACATCAAGTATAACCTATGGGAGATGAACTTGTGAATGTACCAAACATAGATGTAGCACATAGGGGAGAAGTTAATGAACATCAAAATGTCATAGAACCAGTTGTGCAAAGAGACTTACTAACGCTTTCAACTACTCATCAAGAAACACCATAAACAATAACCCAACCAAGGGTAATGAATGTTTATAATGATGACAATCATGAACCTATTTAGCTGTTTGATGAGGTTGTATCTATATGACAACCATGGCAATTTGTAACCCTAAAATTGATGCATTTACACCAATTATAACATCTTCTGGTTTTCAAAACCAAACACCACACACCAATATTCATTTGGTATCCACTAATTAAGAGATGGAATGACTTCACCTACTCAATAAATTGGAGCAGTTTCATCAAATTGACCAAAGATTGTTTAATCAATCAGTTTCTATACCACATGTAGAACCTATTGAACCTAATTCACTAGAAGAAAAACATGTATTTTCAACTATTCTTTGCAACAAAATTTTAGTCACAAGAGACATTTTGTAATTAAAATCCTTTTAGTCGCCTAAGACAAGTCGCATGTGATAAACTAATTGCAAATGACAAAGGGTATTGTATGAAAGAAAAAGTCAACAAATACATTTCATACTTTGACTCCATTGTATACATATTGTCACATGCGACTAAGATGCAACTATTTTGGTCACAATTGAAGGCAAATCATGTGTTGCCACA
>Ga0209611_10010122_pt1 | contig 13985 bp, 7 predicted proteins | sample S1TSphgellanicum_3_FD_187693 | JGI IMG/M metagenome (GOLD analysis project Ga0209611, IMG submission 187693) | Host-associated microbial communities from peat moss isolated from Minnesota, USA - S1T2_Fc - Sphagnum magellanicum MG (SPAdes) (version 2) | ecosystem: Host-associated > Plants > Peat... | reverse complement strand
TTGTTTTCATCAATCCCAACTCTAAAGGGCAATGTGGTTGTGGAGAATCTTTCACCACATGACTTCTTCCCACACACCCACCCAAATTCTTTCTGACTTCTGGTCAGCATGGTTCCAGGAAAAAAAAATGGACTGGTGAAAAGAAAAAAATCAAGCAGCAGCTGAATGAATGACTTGAACTAGTAGAACTGGAAGACAATTGTCTAATGCTTGGTGAAAGATCTCAGATTGTTGCTCAAAAAAATTTGCTCCTTTTTGCTTTTAGTGTCAGCCTCTGCTGACAAGATTTGACCTTTCCCCCTCATGTAAATTGAGTTGGATATAAAAGCTGAGGCGATTTGCAGTCTTTGTACTTCCTTCTTGTTTCTTGTGTCTGGTACTCTGATGGGGTACCTAACTTTTAGATCAGAGAATCATCAGATTGCATATTTATGTTGCAAATTTGGGTCTTTTGACTGTACTTCCTGTTCTTCGTAAATGTGCAGAATTTCATACTTCACAGGATTTGGGGCTTGTGATGGATACATTGTGTGATTTTTGTTCTCATATGTGTACTTAATTGCATGCTGTCAGTTACAAAAAATGCATTGTTTCTTCATTTCCCATGTAAATAACCCTTCTGCCATGATGGGAAGTAGAAGACGTTCAGGATGTCAATTGTCGCATAGAGTCCAGAAACCTGCATGAAAGGGAAAACCAGATAAACATCTTCCCTCCAATCCGTGTTGCAATGTCAGTTTGCAGAAGCAGCTACAACACCCAAAGACATTTGTCCAATTCACAGAAACTTTGTCAAATGGTCTTGGTGCAGAAGCAGCTACAGCTACCATAGACATTGTCTGAATCTTTGAAGAAATTTTGATCTTGATGCAGAAGCAGATCTGGATGCAGAATCCTCTCCTGCATGAATCTTTACTCTGAGAATGCAGAGAAGAGTTTCTCTAAGAATGTTGAATTTGGTTGAGGATGACCTTTGGGTGGCTGGTATGATCACCTCCACAAGATGGGGATCAGGTTTGGACTGAACCTGGAGGCATGGGAATGAAGCTATGGTGCTTTGTCAATGACCCGGAGTCTTATCCAATGTCTCTTTGTCCCCATGTGTGTGCAAGAGATTCTTTAAGTGATTTGGGTGTTGTGGCTATGGCACCTACAAGCTCAGTTCTGGTGCCCAAGTCATCTGTGGCTTCAATGAGCTGGACACCAAAGCTCAGCTTCAATGGGCTTCAGGAGGAGCTTCAGGCTATTGAGCTGGAAATGAAGCTCCGATGCTGGGTTTCCAGCTTGATCACTTTTGTCTTTAGCTCTTACACGCATCATCATCCTTGTGCTTCTGCAACAAAACTACAGTGGTTGGAAGAAACACAAAACCATCTGAGCATGAAGAAGATCACAGTGTCTATCCACATCTTTTGTTTGCTTGCTTGTTGCATCAATTTTTTTGTCTGCAACATCAAGAGCTATGGATGATAACAAGCATTGGGGCTGGAAAAACAAACATGGCTCCTTGTGTATTTGTGTGGTTCTTGATTTTGAAGCAATCTGTAATTTACTTGATTTCAGTAAAGATGATGATGCCACTGCAACTTTTTTTCTTGCTTTGGAAGATTTGTGTTTCTCACCAGCTGCTTGCTTTGTGAAGGTCCTTTGTACTTGCTTTCACAAGTGTAAAATTCTTTGTTTTCCATCTGCCAATGATGCTTCTTTCTTGCTTCAAAGATTTTGTGTTTCTTATGAGCTGCTTGCTTGGCATCCTTTGTGCTTTCACAAATTCTTTGTTTTCCATCTGTCAACACTGCTTCTTTCTTGCTTGGAAGATTTGTGTTTCTCATGAGCTGCTTGCTTTGCATCCTTTGCACTTTTGCAAGTATTAAATTTTTTCATTTTCCATCTGCCAATGCTGCTTTTATCTTGTTTTGAAGAGATGTGTTTCATCTCATGAGCTGCTTGCTTGGCATCATCCTTCATGCTTTCTCAAGTTGCAAAATTCTTTGCTTTTTCATCCGGCAATGCTGCTATTGTCTTGCCTGGAAAAATTTTGTTTCTCACAAGCTTCTTGCTTGGCATCCTCCATGCTTTCACAATTTATAAAGTTCTTGTTTTCCATCTGCCAATGCTGCTCTTATCTTTGCTCAGAACATCTTATGTTTCTCACAGGCTTCTTGTTTGGGGCATCCTTCATGTGGTCACAAAGTTTGTAAAATTCCTGTTTGATTCTCATCTTGTTCTAATTTTTTTTCATATGGAGCAACAATCTACATTATCTGGTATGTAACGGTTTGAGTGTTTCCATTGGAACAGATGAAAATGGTGCTCGAATTCGAAACAGCAGCTGGAAGAAGAAGGTAAGCTAACAATGACTTCTCTCATGAACGACAACATGGGTGGGTCTGAAATTTGCTTGAAGGACTCTTGTTTTCTTTGTTCTGCTGTTGCTGCAATCAGGAATCCAAATCCTTCGCATTGATGGTGTAACCTAATAGAAAGAACAAAGGTGGGTGGGTTTGAAATCTGTTCAAAAGACTCTAGTTTTCACCTATTGTGGCCTCAAGAGAGAAGGACAGCAAGAGGGACATTATGCTTTCTTGAAAGCCCACCACCGAAATGTAATGTCCACCCTTGAGGCAAAGACAAAATTGTGAACCATAATTATGTCCTACAACTACACTAAGAAAAATTCTTTCCAAGGTAGACTTTCTTTATGTGTAGATTAAACAAAGGTAATTCTTACCTTCAACCTATTGATACTCATATGCAAAAAAGGAAGATTTCAACTTATATTACAAATACTATACTATGTGATCCAAAATTGAGAAAATAAGTCTGACAAATGTGATTCAAGTGTCACCTATTAAAGTTATATATGCAAGGGAAAGGGACTTTGTGCCAAGAGTCACAATTTTCTCATTAATGGAGTGAGCTCAAAGTGAGATCAAAACCTAACACTAGAAAAAATACATTCTCATTATATGGTGCTTGGAATTCTTTTTTCGTCAATGTCGGTGATAGAAACAAGTTTTGGCTTGAGTTTAAAATTTCCCTTGATTATTGTTGGCACTGCTATAATCATATGTAAACGTGTAATACATTATGGATCAAATTTTCTAACACAAATATAAAAATACATTAACAATAAAAAGGCATTTGAAACTCATTTTTTCCCAATGTTGAGTCGAGTACTATTAAGAATATTTTGAAGTAAAGAAACTAATCTTTAAACTACTCCTAGAGATATTTGTTTTGAGGAAAAATTCTCATGCAACAAAAACCTCTAGTTCTAGTTTTAGAGAATTTAAGAAATTCTAAAGCAATGGATGGTTTCTTAGCTAAGAAAACAAATTGTTCTTGGGTTCCACAACCCTAAAATAACAAGCAGAGAAGAAGGGAAGTCAACAGAGAATGCAAAACAAGAAGAAACAGGAAGACTTCTAAGAGAAAATTGCAGAAGCACCCAGGTATATATTCAATAATTGCAGTTTGAAGGTTTGATCAGAAGTGTATTTGATTGTATGTCAATCATAAGAGTGTTTGTTCACTCTTCATAACAAAAGAATTTGAACCTTCAATTCAGGTGGAGCATCCCGCGGGAGTCAGTACTACTGGGGACGACGAGCAGTTTGGGTTGCAGTCGTGCTCTAGTCTAAGCAAAATGCATGGGAGAAATCTAGGTACAATATATTTATTTGATCTGGGTAGTAAGTAAAATTGCATGGGAGGAATTTAGATACATAATTCCAGATCACTGGGTAATGAGTAAATTGCACACAAGAGATGTAGATATATATAATTCTAAATCTCTGGGTAGGAGTACATTGCATACAAGAAATATAGATACATAATTCTAGATCTCTGCGTAATGCATCAATCGTCTGGGAGAAATCTCATATAAGTTTGTGCCCACTGATGAGCAAGAGAGGAAGCAAGTTATTTGCATGATATAAGTATACACGTGTAGAATGCATGCAGGGTCTTTGACCTTTCTCATGACCTGACTGGTGATTGTAAGCATGCCCAATTACTCACCCACAAAGCCACACAGATCTTTGTGTATGCCACCTGTTTCCTGATTTGACAATGGGATCCGGGACTAACAATGTTGCTGAAGTTTTTAGCTTTTTGCACAAACGACCAACTACTAGCCCCTGGAGGACTGAAACTTTACAATTTTAAAGCATAAAGGCTGCATTTATTAAATGCATTTCATAACTTCCACACACCCCCCTCTCTCTCTCTCTCTCTAGTAGGTACATAGCAGTGTTGGGGGCACCAATGATTTGGGGGGTCTCAGATTTTTAGAGACCAGTTAGGTCTGGGTTTTAGAAGAGTTTCCAAGACTTGCCTCGAATTTTTAATTTTTTTAAATTATTTTTCAAGAGACCTGAGAAAGTTTCAAAATTTTGAGAAGATTATTTGCACTCAGGTTTTAAAATGTCGAGTCTCAAATATTTCAGACCCATCAGTATTCAAAGGCAGTTCTCACATACCAATTTTCAAAAGTTATCTTATTTTAAACTTGTAATTTTTTGATTAAAAAATTACACAAATGAGCATTCAAGGGGGGCTGAAACTCAAAAAAACCCATCAATTTTGGTGGTAAACTAAGTTTATCATGTCTTTCCTTTTTTTCGTCTCCATTGCTGCTACATGTGTTTTCACTGCTCTTACTTATACAAGTAATTATAATTATTCTCGAACCTTGTGCATTAAATGCTGAGTTTTAGCATTTCATACTGAGATTTCATATTAAAAAATCAAAGTGATAGTTAAATGTAATAATTACTGCCACAGTGAACCAGCACCAACTAGCGCACCATCCACTGGATGCCTCTTGTTACTTAGTTGTGGATGAAACCTCAAATTGAGTTAATATTTGGTTTCGCCTTGGTAACCAATTCTGTAAGAAATAGGTCTCATATATATGTAAATAGGTAAGAAAATAGGTAGCTACTAGGTCAGTAGATGGTTTATACACAGTGAAGGCTGCTTTTACTACCTTCTTACTAACAACCTGCTTGTGGCTTGTTAGTAGGTAGGTAGAAAGAAAAAACCAAGCAAGCTACCCAACCCAAGAAAAATAACAATGTAGGATGTCTCTCAAAAACCCAAATCAATAACCTTTTCAAACTTGGATTGTGCTACCTTCATATCGCAAAAAAAAGAAAAGAAAACTTTTGTCTTGTAAGTTTAAAAGATTTAAGACTATTTGTGAAAGCCTTAAAGACGAGAAAAACATTCAGCCTTGTAGGACATTGTTAAACACTCGACATGTCATGTGTTTTTAAGGAGGTCTTCCAAAAACCCTGATAAAAAAAACACCTTTTTTTTTAACCTATCCAGGTTTTTGTTAAAGAACCGGATCTTATACCCGGTTAAGCACATACCCTAATCCTCACCCCCACCTCATAATCGCTCATCTTTAAGTTTCTAAGACTCAGACGATTCTGAAAAATAAAAGAAGTGGATGGACCTGAGTGGTTCTTTGAATTTTTTATTTTCAACAAATTTTGTATTTTACAACAAATTTTGGATGAAGAAAACATGCCAGTGTGGCTAAGCAAAATGATTTTGATGCCAGCATTTGTGTACAGGATGCTGAGTTTGGCAAAAAGGCACAGTGGCAGTTCAGTTTTTTTTTTGTGGCAAAATTTTGTGAAAAATATTTTGAAAAAATCAAAATATTCTGTTGCAAAATCTTTGTTATTGGAAAAAAATTGGCCAAATGTCGCCACATTTACTTACATTACAAAAGGGTAGTTAAGATTTTCTATTTTCATATTTTTAATATCATCAACTATTGCTAAATACACTTCTGGACAATCACCACTTGAGCAACATCAGAACTTTGAAAAAAAAACAACACAAGGCACAACAAAGCCTAACACCTGCTGTTTGATTGGCTAGATGGTTTGATTGGTCCAAGTGGGTTGCTATTAATATAGCCTCCGACATTTTACAGTCCAAAGTTTCAGTTTTATGGCTGGGGTTGGCAAGAAGTACGTTGCTTGCTAAGCTCACATATGAGAAGAGAGTTGGAGGGCCATATACGGAGCATGGGTGGTTCTGCTCATATAGGAAGTAACCCACCTCTAGAAACAAGAAGATCCCAAGATCCAATATCTATTCCCTTTAGGAACTCCTTCAAGTAGTTCAGAAAGGTGCATTTTAAGTTTGTTTCTGAAGGTTGATTTGGGTGTCTTCAAAGCCTCTGGACACCTCACACTTGAATAATCACCGTCATCTCAACCTCCCCCCTTTCCCACCCTCCCCAACTCCCTGGACAAAGTGATGAGGCTATGCTGGTGAAGTGGATATACATACAAGGTGTACTACCTGATTCTTAACTCGGCCACGTGGCTGAAAAAGTGCACCGAAAGGTACTTTGGCCACAAGTCAAGGCTGTTAACTTTAATCCAAAAATGGCCAGGTGGTGCATTGGAGCAGCGTTTTTTTCTTTTGGTCCGAATTTTGGCCAAAAGGGTCATGGAAATTAGGGCCTGCAAAAGTGATAAAGCGCAAAAGGATTAGAAAATAAGTGATGGCATCAAAATATTCTTATGAGCCCTTGATGTGCCATCAAGCCACCCCTCCCATCATCAAATAGCAAGGAGTCACCTCCACTGTAGATCTAAGAGGATGGATGAACCAAATCCCTCCCTCCCAGCTCCTGCATTTGCCTTTGCCTTGTACAATTCTGAGCTTCAATTCATCTTACAAGATTTTGCATTATTTTGTCAGCTCCCCCTAATGGTTCGATGTAGAATTTGTCATTGAAGCATCAAGATTAAAATTCACTAAGAATATGGGGGATTTTGTTAAGATTGAAGTTCTGAAGCTTAAAGTTTTTGGTTTATAATGGCATTGGTTGCTAGTGACTCATGAATACTTGGATTCCTTCAAGGTTCACATTTCAAAGTCATCCACACATTTGGATTCTTGAAGAAATGTCGATTGTTGAAAGTGGAGAGTTGGGAGGCTAGTTGTTGGAGCTTGGAATTTTGTAAGTTTCAAAATTTGCTTTTGCGATGTTTTCATTTGTCATTGGGGTGCAATTAATAATATGAAACCTTGAGTAACAATAAAATTGCAAAGAGGTAAAAGCTTGATTCTTGAACATTTTTCTTATGCATTTTATGAATTCTTTTGAGTTCTTTGAATTCAAGCTTTCTAAATTCCTAGCACTTGGTCATGTTTATTTTGTTGGGGAGTTTGGACTTGAGGTCTTCTTGCCACTTGGTTGTGTTTGTCTTCATCTTCATGCTTTTGTGTTCATTTTCATGTCATTCAAGTGACATGTTTAAGATTTCATGGAAGTCGTAGTCCCCTAATGATTCAAATACAAATATTTGTTTGGTAATAGGATGAACAATTTAAAGCACCATCCCCATGTGGCAAATTTGCCTTAATTTTTCAATTGTTTTGTTATTGTTGCCTAATGACAAGATACACAACAATGTAAAACTTATTTGTGCATTAAATGTTTTTAACAATTCAATGAAACATTGGTCTATTGGGTCTAGGTGGGAGATGATATATTACATGTGTGAGCAAATTTTGAAAACAATTCAAATTGTTATTGCTAGGGCAAGCTTTATTTCTTCAAATGTGGACAAAGTTATTATTGTTGACAATCAATCATGGCTTTCAATACATGTGTATGTGATGCATGCATGGAACAAACCTTTTATTTTGCTCACATTTCAATGTGTTGTTTAAGGTGGAAATGTAGATAATCTTATTACTATGATTGTTCAATCCCTCATGTAGTAATGGGATTTATAAAGAGGAGATAATCACAAGGTTCATTTGTTTTGGTGCTAATGGGGCTTCTTTTTTCCAAGGCTATTACACTAAAGTGACATCTCAATTGAAGGAGAAGAATTCTCTTTACATGATGAAACAACATTGCATGGCCCATAAGAGGAATCTTGTTCAAGGTTTGTCAAATTTGCCCAATGTGGTGGCTAAGTTGAAAGATTTGCTACATTCACTATATTCTTATCTCTCTAGCTCTTCAAAATGACATTTGGAATTCCATAAACTTGTCAAGATAATGAAAACGGAGGGGGAGTTAAAGATTTTGCAAAATGTGAAAATTCAATAAATAAGCACATTGGAGCCTTTTGAAATGTGTGATGGCAAAATATAAAACATTAATCGTCAAGATGTCACAAAATAACATTTCTATTTTTCAAACAAGGTTGAATTTAGACCTCCTTTGTGATTTCCACATGTTGTTTGTTTTGTTTATTGCCATTATTGGAGGTATTCAATGTTTTAATCAAATTTACATTGGAGAGGGATGTTTTCATCTACGATTTGTAATAACTACTTTGATGTATTTAGATTTAACTATTAATTACCAATGTGACACAATAACACATCTTGGGTTTTATGACTAGTCTAAGAAAACTATTGTCTTTTTCAATTATGTTTTAACTACTTGGTCACAAAAATTACTATGTAATTGCAAAGGACATCAAGATACCACGTACCATCATGGTTTTGTGACTATAATCAATATGACAACTTGTTCAATTTTTGGGCAAATACATTATTATTTTTGTATTTATATTAATATATTTGAATGATTTAAAATTAGGAATTCAAAAATACCATTCACTTTTGCAATTAATAGCAATTAATAATGATTCAATTTTCAATGATGATGTGGCATGCCATGTGTCAACAATTATGTTACAACTAGTAGTCAACTTCATGATTCATGACATTAATTTCAATAAAATTACATTTATTGATTGGTCAAAAGTATTCATAATGTTAAAACATGTTTTCTATGACTTGTCCTATGCAACTACAATGTCCAACACAATTTTAAAAACAACTATTAATGTTTTTAACAACTAATAGTCAATCTTATGACTCTTGCAACTAACAAAAATGAGTAAAAAAAAACTATAATCTTATAAAACCAATCAATTTATTAACAAATTATAGTTTATATTTTTATCACAATTTAGCTAGATTTAACCATGTATTTTTCAATAATGAACTTTATTTATTTATTTCAAATTTAGCTTAATGTATCATTGTTTCAACATGTTTATAATAAAAATTATGTTTAGTTTCATTTTTGTTTGTTTAGCCATGTTTAGTCTAAATCATTATTTTAAATATTAATCATATTAATTTAATTATAAATTAACACTTTTCAACAATGCTTAAACTAAATAAATATGTTAAAGGCGTTTAATCATGTTTAACCATATTTATGTCCATTTAACCATGTTTAACTTAAATAGTTATCTTTAGTCTAATTTATATATTAATTTAGTCATGTTTAAACTAACTTAATTTAAGTCGAACATAGATTAGTTTAATTTCGTTTAGGTCTACCTTAACTTAATCTAAGTCTAGCCTAAAACTTAAGTAGTCCTAATTATGTTAGATTAGGTTAATTTACTTTTAGCATTGTGAGGCTCAAGTTAACTTAGGCTAGGCTTATAGGTAGTTTAGGTTGACCTAACACATCTTAAATCAACCTAAAGAGGTGTAGGTTAACCTACACTAGGTTGGTAGGTAATAGGTAGGTTGACCTATGTTAAACTATGGTGTCATAATTTAATTTGAGGTTAAAAAATTGAGCTTTATAATTTTGTGTTTGATAAATTTAATATTAAAAAATGTGATAGTGCAATGGATGATTACTTGAACCCCAAAATAGAGGTGAATTATTCAAGTTCTTAATCTTGTAGCTTATGATACATAAATTATTTAACCTAGGTTAAGTAGTCTAGGTTAAAAACAAACCTTGGCCTCCTAGTCTAGGTAAAGTAGCTTAGGCTAATTAGGCTAGGTTAGGTTGACTTTTGTTCATGTGTGATGATTTATAATTGAACATGAGCTTATAAATTTTTGACTCATTTCATCCATCTATCAAGGTGTCTTTTGTAACTTTTGGTTGAGTAAAACAATTAAGTTGACATGATATGCACTTCACATGTTAAACCAAAGTCAATGATGACATGAAATTTTAATATTATAAAAAATAAAAAATCATAATTGATAAAATGACTAAGCTTTGCAACTATATGTCCTTTTTAACTAAATAGATGAAATGACATGAGTTTAACAACTCAATAACCACTAGTCGCAAAGGTTCTTTTTAACTAATATATAGTCAAGCAAGTCACAAAACCCAAAATGTATTCTTGTTTAAGCATTTTCAAATGTTTTTGGCCATGGTGGAAAACAATTCAATCACAATCACCTAGGATTGGTTATTGACCTCAAAAATGGTACAGAAACACCTTTTTTTGTATGGTTTGTCACAATTATTTAGTTCATTCAACAATTAAATGAATTCTTTAAGTTGGTTTAAATTATAATGGTGTTAGTGTTCATATTTATAGTAGATGAACAAACTTTCTCCACAATTGCATTCATGAAAAATAAATTAAACAATTGGTTAGGTCCACATTTGAAAACAATTGTTCACATATTTGCACAAAAGTTTTATACTCAAGAATATAAACCTTTGTCAAGAGGTTATTACAACTTGGAGGATCAAAAAGTCTAAATTGGTGTTGCCATTTAGCAAGTTCTATTCTTTGCACAAACCAAGCCTCAAATAATTTTGCTTTCATGATTCATACAAGTCTAGTGAATTGGGATTTTGTTTGGTTCCTTATGAAGTTATGAGGTTTATTGATGTTTAGGTGTGATAGGTGGGACTTTGTGTTGGATTGGGCAAAGTCTGATATTAGACTTGGGTGAACAATTCCTCTTAAGTGTTTGTGTTTAGTTTGTAAGTTTGAAGTTTAAACTTGGATGGACCGATGTCACTTTTTGTGTTTGTTTCTCTTTTCATTTCAGCAATGGAGCCACATTCTCCTTGATTTTTATGGTGGATGCCAGTTAGACTTACTCAATTTTTTTTGTGAATGCCACTTGATCTTATTTCTGAACAAAAATAAATAGTCACTTTGGGCTATTCTAAAATATCCATGTTTGCCACAAAAAAAACTGGGCCGACAAATGATCAAGAAGCCACCTAACCCTCTATCAAAATTACATAAAAAACCAGATAGGTATATTAGAGAGTTGTCCTATTGCCACTTGCGCACATTTCATATTTTATTCAAAAAAACCATGCATTAGAGTCTAGGAGCTGGAAGTTGGATTTTGTGACCTTAAAGACAACCTCATATAATTTGGACAAGATAACGTACCATTGGAAATGAGTTATAAAGTCTCTCTCTTATGTGCACATGGGGTCTCAGAAGGGGGTTTGCTACCATGCCACGCACCCACCATTCATGTAACACCCTTCGGGGCAGCCTTTCCCAGAGCTGTGCCTGCCCTGGGCTCCACCTTGGGGCACCTCATTCTGCTAAAGCCTGGAAGCCATGCCCTTCAGGGTTTACACTACACTAAAGTTATTGGAGCAAGTCTTTACAATAAGGTATTAATGCTACCCCCTCTTCCCAGGCAGTAGTAGGATTAGTTTATGCAAAGCATTGCAGGGATGCAATGCATGGATGGCAAGTAGAGTGTTTGGCCAAATTGTTTAGAGCCTACCATTATGCTACACTTAGAGCATCTCCACCGGTGCTCCATATGTGACTCCAGACAGTAAAATTTATTGCGAAAAAGTCAAAATGTGCCGGTTTAGCTCAGGAAATTAGTTTTTCTGCAGCTTGCCGTAGCCCAATACAGTTGTGCACGTACAAAAAAGAGTAATAAATTGGATCTGACTGCGGCTCAGTATTTCTAATTGGTCGATCATATGATTGGTCCAGGTGGTTTGCTATTAGTAGTCCCACGTATATGCAATTCCGGTTACAGTTTTATTAGTGGGGTTGCCAAAAAAAAAAGCTAAATTTAGACATTTAATTTTATTATCCAGAGTGACATACTGAGCAACGGTGGAGTTGCTCTTATGTTTATGAACTTTCAAACTCAAAGCAAAAATTTTGTTTTGCTGAATGAGGATATAGCAAGGGTCCAGGTAAGGAAATCTTTCCGAGTGTAAAGCAATTTTTAATTTCTTTTCGGTTTTTCTTTTCACCTTTTTGACTTAGGTGCTCTTCATGGTTGCTGACAATATTGCAAGGTCTTTGCATTTGCACCCGCCCCTTTCTTTTTTATCCCTGTTTCTTTTTATGGACTGTTGTTGCTTCTGTGAACGTTTCTGTTTCAACTTTTTTTTATTCTGAAAAAATGGTGAAATTTTTTTCAAAAAAATTTGGTTATTCCAAAGATTTTCTCCAAAAACATTTTCACAAAATAGAGAAAACTTGCTATAACAAAATCACTCACATGGGCTCACATGCCTTGGTTATCTATTTCAAATTCATGACTTCTATTTACCGTATATCTAAAGGTTGTTTGTTTGTGTCGTTTGTTTGCCACATTGAGATCTCACAAACCATGTGCCTCTTGCCACACTCTTGGTACTGTTGGAAAGCCCTTGATGAGTATCAGGTGCATTGAGTTGGTTTCATAATGTTTCTACCTACAGTGGAGAAGTTATTGAATATTGAACAACTTTTTCACTGAAAATTTAATTAAATCAAAACTAAAAACATAATAGTGAAATTTGGGTGCATTCTTTGGTATTATAAGAAAGCCTTTGATGAATAGGATTTAATGAAGGTGATTTGGAAAAAAATTAGACCTAAGGTTTGGAAGATTTTGGAAGATATTGAAATTTGAAAAAAAAATTCATTAGAAATTCAATTAAATTACCAAAAATAGTTTTGGAAGGAAAAATTAATTGAATAACCAATTCACACTTGGGCCAACAACACAGGCTACACTAGTATTCACCAAAAGAGCCTTTTTTTAATCACTTTTTTAATAACTATATTTGTAAACAGCCCTTGGAAACTCTGAAATGCATTTTTGGCCCACTGGGAATGGCATGGAGGTGGGGAGAGGGGCGGTGGGGGGGCCACCCCAAGAGCTCCACTAAGGGTCAATTTTTGCCCATATAAGTGTTAGAATATGCCATGTAAAGTTACGTGTGGTGGTCTGCAACTAACCCACCCCACCAAAGGAAGAAGATTCACAGCCATCCATAACCGACTTTTTTTGGCATTTGTCCACCAAAGGAAAATGTTCCTAGCACTAGGGTAACCTAGGATGACACCACCCACCACCGAACACTAGTCAGTGACTGAATGGGCACCTTGGTTCGGGAGAAGGGTGGCCACAATATTTATATGGTTTGATGATTGTTCAATGGAGGGCCTATGATCAGATGCACAACTATTTAATATTATGTTTGGAGCATTTGAAATGCTTGCTCTAAGTGCTTAAGAGTTTGGGAAGGGTGTGAAGACAAGCTAGTGAGAGCACCTTTGGTTGTTTGGGTACCTGGCGTTTGTGTTGAGCTAAGGAATTATTTGTTTGGTAATGGGATCCAAGGTGATATCAAACAAAAATGACATGATTGCTAATTGGAGGCTCGGACACAAAAAAAAACACAATGAACTGACCAATTTAAAAAATAAACTCCCCACTCTTCTGGTCAAACTTCATGAGGCTTGTTGTTTTGCATGGTTCATGTTTTGATGTTTTGCATAAAACGAAAAAACTAACATGTTTTTTAACTCCTCATCGGATTTGAACCCACCACCACAAGGAAGTAGGATTTAGTTATTATCTTAGCTTATTGCTTGTTGTTTAAAATAATTATGTTCAATTTTTCATTTTTAGAAAAAAAATTAACTTATTATAGTCAAACCTTGCAATAGAACTAGGCTCCTTTGCACCACAAGTGCCTCAACTAAAACATTAGCCTCATATTATGTGCATAGGAACCAAAGGAAACCTTTAATCACCCCTTCCCCAATTCATATCAATGTATTTCTCTTGCCAAAATACACTTGGATAATAGCAAAGGCAAGAGTAACTTTCTTCAAACTTGATTATCTTAAATTAAGAGCAATTGGGTGACATAATAGTAAGGCAAGAGTGATTTTCTTCAAGCTTGGTTATCTTAAAGTAAAAACAATTGAGTC
>Ga0209611_10010121_pt1 | contig 13986 bp, 14 predicted proteins | sample S1TSphgellanicum_3_FD_187693 | JGI IMG/M metagenome (GOLD analysis project Ga0209611, IMG submission 187693) | Host-associated microbial communities from peat moss isolated from Minnesota, USA - S1T2_Fc - Sphagnum magellanicum MG (SPAdes) (version 2) | ecosystem: Host-associated > Plants > Peat... | reverse complement strand
ACGCCCGGACCGGTTCGCCGTGGGCGAGAAAGTGGACGCCAAGATCACCGCCATCGATCGCGCCGCCCGCAAGCTCAGCCTGACGATCAAGGGCCGCGAGGTCGAGGAAGAAAAGCAGGCGATGGCCGAGTTCGGATCGTCGGATAGCGGCGCGTCGCTCGGCGATATCCTCGGCGCCGCCATTCGGCGTAGGAACCAGCAGGACGCATAAGAAAAAGCAAGGCCAGGGACTCTGGCCACTTTCTCCCTAGGGCCCGTTCGACGTTAACTTACTCAAGTTGCAGGGTCGAAACGGCCGCTAAGCTTTTGTTTGAAAAGGCATCGTTGTCGGCGTGCTGACGCACTTATGTGCCGACGATGCCTTACGACCCGTTGAGCTGCCGCTGCATGGCGGCGATGAGTTGGTCGATGCTGTTGCCGTGGCGTTCCAGGTAGCTGGTGTAATCGGCGCGTTCCTGCAGGCGCATGCTGGTGCCTTCGGCGACCACATCGATGATCTTCGGCGAGCCGCTGGCGGTGCTGATGACCCATGAGACGTTGGCGGGCGGGTTGTTGGGGCGGTTGATGACGGTGGCGACCACGTCGGAGCCGCCTTCCGCGTGCTCGCCGTTCATGGTGTAGGACACGCCCTGGTATTCGCCGAGGTGTCCGCTGATGTTGTTGAGCAGCACCTGGTGGAACAGCCCGACGTAGGTCTGCTGCTGTGCCGGTGTCGCGGTGTTCCAGAACCGTGCCAGGCAGAAGCGGGCGATCGCGGCCACGTCCACGTCGCCGTCGATGACGGGTTGCAGAGCCTGGCGTTTCGTCGCGGTGTCGCCGGGGCCGTTGACGATGGCGACCAGGCGGTCGGCGAACTGCTTGAAGAACGCGGTCGCATCGCCGCTTCCGGCAGCCCCGCTTCCAGTAGCGCCTGCCCACGCCGGGGCGCCGATCCAGCCCACCCCAAAAGCGACGAACACGGCGGCGGCAGCTAGCGCGCCCATCCGGCGGCGCGTGAGCAGTGTGGTCATGGTCGGCTGGCTCCGTAACTGCGTTGACATTAGTGACCGTACCAGTCCGGCGTCGTAGACCGGTCATCGGACCGCGCGGCGTCGATCTCGCTTTGCAGGTGCTGGCGATAGAGGCTGCGGAAGGTTGCGTAGGGGTCGAGTGCGCTGTTCTTCACCTTGTCGAGATCCGGCAGCAGCTCCGCTCGGGTGTCGATCACGCCGAGGCCGTAGCGGGACCAGTTCAACGTCTCCAAACCGTAGCCACGCGGCACCCAGGTGAAGGGATCGACCGCCACGTCGGCGCCATAGCCGGCGACGCCGCGCGGGCTGCTGGGGCCAAGAACGGGCAGATACAGGAACGGGCCGGACGGAACGCCCCACAGCGCCAAGGTCACGTTGCCGTCCGCATCATGGCCTGGGTAGCCGAGACCCTTGGCGACATCGAAGATCCCAACGACGCCCACCGTCGAGTTGATCAGGAAGCGCATGAATGTGTCGCCGGCGCGGCGCGGCTTGGCCTCGCCCACGTCGTTGGCGAACAGCACCGGGCTGCTGAGGTTGGTGAGCAAATTGTGCACGCCGGTGCGAACCGGCAGCGGCGTGATATAGACGTAGCCCTGCGCCACCGGCTTCAGGGCGTAGGTGTCGAGCGTGTTGTCGACCTTGTAGAAAAAACGGTTGGTCGGCTCGAGCGGATCGTTGGTCTGCTCATAGTCGGCTACCGCGTCCGGGTCCGACGCGGGTGGTTTGGTGGCACAGGCGGTGAGCCCGAGGAGGGTTGCCAGGGCAAAAAGTGGAGAAGCGCCGGCAACAACGACCCTGGCGAAGCTATGGCGGGAGCGCATCAAGAGTCCCTATCGATGCGGGTGACGGTGAACCCGCCGCCCTCGGAGGTACGAACCGGCTCTCTACCATGGAGCGTCTGCCGTGCAACGCCCGATAGCCCGGGTTTGATCCGGCACCGGCCCGCACCGGCCAAGCACTGAAAGTATGCTCGCGCTGGGTAGCCGGGCGGGGGTACGGGCCGGAGCCGGTTCAAACTAACACGCCATAACGCCAGCCACACCGTTTCGTTGCTCCACATTCGTTTCGGGCGCCACGACCCGGACCGCAAATCAGCCCTTGAACCGCCAATCCCGATCGACGCATGTGGCCGGTGTGAACGCACCCCTGCAATCTGCTTCCTCGCCCACCCTGCAACGCTGGCTGACGGGCCCGCGTTTCGGCCGCCTGCCGGCGCCGCTCGCCGACCACGCCCCAGCGCTAAGCTTCGAGTTCTTCCCGCCCCGCACCGAGGCGCTCGAGACCCAATTGTGGGCCTGCATCCGTCGGCTGGAGCCGCTGCGCCCCCGCTTTGTCTCGGTCACCTACGGCGCCGGCGGCTCCACGCAGGCGCGCACCCATGCCACCGTGGCCCGCATCGTAGCCGAAACCAGCCTGACGCCGGCGGCCCATCTCACCTGTGTCTGTGCCACCCGCGACTCGGTGGATGATGTCGCCCGCTCGTATTGGGACGCCGGCGTGCGCCATATTGTGGCGTTGCGCGGCGACGTCCCCGGCGGTGGCGCCTACCAGCCGCACCCCGGCGGCTACGCCTACGCCTGCGACCTCGTCGCCGGCCTCCGCCGCATCGCCGATTTCGAAATCTCCGTTGCCGCCTATCCCGAAGTGCACCCCGCGGCACTCGGCGGCCAGCAGGATCTCGACAACCTCAAGCGCAAGCTCGACGCCGGCGCCACCCGCGCCATCACCAACTATTTCTTCGACGCCGAAGTCTTTCTCCGCTTTCTCGACCGCGCTCTGGCCGCCGGCATCACCGCCCCCATCGTCCCCGGCATCATGCCCGTCACCAACTTCGCCCAGGCCGCCAAATTCTCCGAACTGAGCGGCGCCAGCGTTCCCGCCTGGCTCGCCCGCCTGTTCGAAGGCACCGAAGACGACCCCGAAACCCGCCGCATGGTCGCCGCAGTCGTCGCCGCCGAGCAAGTTCGGCTACTACAGGCGAATGGGGTGGATGAGTTCCACTTCTACACGCTCAATCGGCCGGATTTGACCTATGCCATAGCGCATATTCTGGGGGTTCGGCCGGCGTAATAAGGAAGCAGTTCTTTTTTGAGAAAAAGAACCAAAAGACTTTTGCTATGTAGGGCCGACGAGCGAAGCTGGATCCGCCACCGCAACGTCGCCCGCCGGTGTCGCCGGTAGGCGGGCACGAGGGCGCTGCTGATCGCGCGGCTCGGCAACAGGTCGCCCGTCTCGTATTTCTGAAAGGCACGCGGACCGCCGCCGATGAGCGCGCCCGCGGCCTCCTGTGTGAGGCCCAACTTTTTCCGTATGCGCCTTATGTCCTCCGGCTCAAGCAAAACCTCAGTGCGCGCCTTGAACCGATTCAACGCGCGATCAGAAACCTTCATGTCCTCAGCATCAAAAACGCCCTCATCAGGCAAATCACCATACCACCCAGGCATATCAGTGGTGACGCTCTGACCTTTGTAGGTGAGCGTGAACGGGCGCACGTCGCGACGCAGCGCCGCTCCCGTTTCCGGATCAACAGGATTAGGCATTATCCTTTTCTTTAAACGATAGCAGAACAAATTCCGTTACGGCGTTCGTGGTGAATTCGACGTAAAGCGTACCGGCCGGCGAGGGAACATGATACACATCCTGCCAAATCCGATGATCAAATCATTACCCTCCTCGTAGAAGGCAACAGCCTTCGTTCCGCGAGCCGGATCACAGCGGTAAGCATCAGCACCGTGACCAGGCTTCTGGTGGATGCGGGACAAGCTTGCTCCGACTATCAGGACCGGGCATTGCGCGACTTGGCCTGCATGCGTCTCCAGGTCGATGCAATCTGGGCCTTCCTACGCCAAGCAGAAGAACGTAGCAGGCGCCAAGGCCGCGCCTGCGGGCGCTGGCGACGTGTGGGCTTGCACCGCGATCGACGCGGATACCAAGCTGATGCCGTCCTGGTATGTCGGCGCTCGCGATGGCGCCGCCGCGCAGATTTTTATCGGCGATCTCGCCGGGCGCCTTACAAATCGCGTTCAGCTTTCAAGCGACGGCCACACGGCATACCTGCAAGCCGATGACACCCCGCCCGCAAGACAAAACTTCGTGCCCTTCGCGAGCTTCGTGTAACCCCTGCTCCCTCGTCCCAACATCGGCAAATCAAGGCGCCCGCGAAAAATGCTCCGTCACCTGCGCCACCGTAATGCCCAGCTTGGTAATGACGGTGCGGTTCACCATGGAGCCGTCCGCCATCAGATACATCCATTGATGCATAGTAACATTCTTCAAGGGATTGGCCGGCGACACTGCCCACACCCAATTCCAATGAAACACAGGCCCCGCCGCCACGCCGGCCGCGGTGCCGACCATATCGTTAGCGTTGGCGACAAAATGGCCGGCAGAAGTCCGGCGCAAACGCCAATCGCGGTGGCGCACCGTGCCGTCGCCTTCTCGCAAAGTCTGCATCAGGTGCAAGCCCTGCGCGTCCGGCGTTCCCACGCAATCCGTTGCGATCGTTTCGGTCGGCGCGCCGCCGCGATCCTCCACCACGCCCCACGACGTCACGTGCCCGGTCCAGAACGCAACCGGATCGAACGCCGGCGCCGTGGCGCCAAACCCCGCCACCTTCATCGGCCGGTCGCCGCACCCGGCCACAAGAAGGGTCATCAGCAGGCATGCCCACATCACCACGCCGCCGTTTTGCGTATCGTGCCTGGAGCGCGATCGGTTCAATCCGACCAGGTTGAACGTTCGATCGCGCTTTAGCACACTCTAAGCCGCCCTGACGTCAGCCACGAAATTCCTCACCTCTGCCGTCAACTGCTCTGCTTGCTGCGACAATACACCCGCCGCCCCCAGCACCTCCTGCGAGGCGGATCGGGTCGCCGTAGCTGCCTCGCGCACGCCGCCGATGTTGCTCGTCACATCCTGCGTCGCCATCGCCGCCTGCTGCACATTGCGGGCGATCTCCTGCGTCGCCGCCCCCTGCTGCTCCACCGCCGCCGCAATCGAGCCGGCAATGAGCGCCACCTCATTAATAATGGCGGTAATGCGCTGGATCGCCTCCACCGCCCCGGCCGTGGAGGTCTGGATCTGCCCGATCTGGCTTCTGATTTCCTCGGTGGCTTTCGCTGTCTGCGCGGCCAGGCTCTTCACTTCGGACGCTACAACCGCGAACCCCTTCCCCGCGTCGCCCGCCCGCGCCGCCTCGATCGTGGCATTCAACGCCAGCAGGTTGGTCTGCCCGGCAATGCCGGTAATCAGGCTCACCACATTGCCAATCCGTCCCGCCGCTTCCGCCAGCGCCCGCACCACACCGTCCGTGCGTCTCGCCTCGTCCACCGCCGTCTCGGTGATTTTCGACGACTGTGCGACCTGCCGGCTGATTTCTGTTACCGACGAGGACAACTCCTCCGCCGCCGCCGCCACCGTCTGCACATTGCTGCTCGCGTCGATCGCCCCATTGCTCACTGCCTCCGCCTGCTTGGTGGTAATTTCGGCAGTCGTCGACATCGATTGCGCCGTCGCCTGCAACTCCGTCGCCGCAGAGGACAGCATGCTGACCAGCTCGCCCACGTGGCTCTCGAAATTGCCGGTCACCTGGCTCATCCGGGTCGCCCGCGCATCCTTGCGCACCTGCTCGGCCGCCTCCGTGGTGCGCAACGACGATGCCGCAAGCGCGTTCGCCTTGAACACTTCCACCGTTCGCGCCATCACGCCCAATTCGTCGCCGCGCCCGGTGCCCGGTATTTCCACAGTCAAATCGTTACGTGCCAGCGCCTCCATCACCGCCGCCAACCGCCCGATCGGCCGCGACAACCCGCTCAACCCGATCCACAGCCCGCCGGCAATCACCGCCGCCAGCCCTGCCGCCAACGACCCCAGCACAATTTTTACGGCGCCGCTGGCCCGGGCGGTCTGCAGGTTGGCTTGTTCCGCCGCGTAGGCCATCACCTCGTCCGTCAGCTTGGACTGCGCCTGCGCGCTCGCCTCGATCAACGGATGGCATTCTGCTCTCAGTGATACATTGGCCTTGTCGTTCTCCGCGCCGGACGTGACCGAGGCAGCGTAGCGCATCAATGGTTCGCACACGTCGAATGTGTGCCGCGCGCCGGCCATCGTCGGCGCCACCACATCGCCGAGTTCCGGGACTGCGGCACGCACCTTGCCCATCGACAGGTCGTAGGTCTGGAGAAGCTCGGCCGCTTTGGCCATGACCCGCGCGTTGCCCTCCTTCGTTGTTTGGGTCGTCAGGTCGATCGCCTGAGCCTGATACGCGGCCAACACCCGGCCAGTCCGGGCCGACAGCACCGCCGCGGCATCCACCCGCGTCACCAGGTCCGCATACGCGCTGTTCAGCCCGTTCATGCTCCGCGCCACGAACACCGCCGTGCCGCCGGAAACAACCGTGAACAACGCCAGTATCAGCCCGATCTTGCCCGGAATGCTGAGATTTTCAATTTTCATCGGTGCTTCCCGCTTTTATCCGCCTGCCAGTCTGGCCGGGTGCCGGCACGATGCACCGAGGAGCCGTAACAGCGGGTAAACGAAAATGGATTGGGCCATGCCGAACCATGTCGCAGCGGAGGCCGGGGAGTTTGCCGCTGACGCCGGGCGCATCGGCGCCGGGCCGCGTCGTGATTTGCGGCGTGGCGTTGACCCTACCCTAAACTCTGCCGCGTAGACTGTAATTCCGAAGGTAAAGATTCGCAGGAATAACGCTATGGCGGAGGGTGTGGTCTTCGCGGCGTAGCTCGCAGCAAAATGGGATGTGGGGCCCTGGACCCCGTCACGCGAATGCGTGCTACGCACGACCCGTGCCGCCGCCCCAACCCGAAATGCCCGACGATCGCCCCCTGAGCCCCGACCGGCAGCCCGACGACGCGGCCGAAGCCTCCCTGCGCCCCCAAACCCTGCGCGAATTCGTCGGCCAAAAAACCAGCCGCGAGAACCTGGCCATCTTCATCGAGGCCGCCCGCGCCCGCGCCGAGGCGCTGGACCACGTGCTGCTGCACGGCCCTCCCGGCCTCGGCAAGACCACGCTCGCCCAAATCGTCGCGCGCGAACTTGGGGTCGGCTTCCGCGCCACCTCCGGCCCTGTCATCCAGCGCGCCGGCGACCTCGCCGCCATCCTGACCAACCTGCAACCGCGCGACGTGCTGTTCATCGACGAAATCCACCGCCTGCAGCCTGCCATCGAGGAAATCCTCTACCCCGCCATGGAGGATTTCCAGCTCGACCTGATCATCGGCGAGGGACCGGCCGCGCGCAGCGTGCGGATCGATCTGTCGCCGTTCACCCTGGTCGGCGCCACCACCCGCGCCGGCCTGCTGGCGACACCCTTGCGCGACCGTTTCGGCATCCCGCTCCGGCTGATCTTCTACACCCCGGAGGAACTGACCCTGATCATTGCCCGCGGCGCCCAAAAGCTCGGTTTCGGCCTCACCGCCGATGGCGCCGCGGAAATCGCCCATCGCAGCCGCGGCACCCCGCGCATCGCCGGCCGCCTGCTGCGCCGCGTGCGCGACATCGCTCATCACACGGGGCACGACCCGGTGGACCGCGTTGCCGCCGACCAGGCGCTCACCCGGCTGGAGGTTGACACGCGCGGCCTCGACGCCGCCGACCGCCGCTATCTGCGCCGCATCGCCGAGCACCACGCCGGCGGGCCGGTCGGCGTCGAAACCCTGGCCGCGGCGCTGTCGGAGGCGCGCGACACCCTGGAAGACGTCATCGAACCTTTTCTCATCCAGGAGGGTTTCGTGCTGCGCACCAGCCGCGGCCGCATGCTCGGCGAGCCCGGCTGGCGCCATCTCGGCCTCACACCCCCCGCCCCGGTCGTCCCGCCGGACCTGTTCACCGACGTTCTGAACAACCCTTCATGATCGCCCACACGCACCGATTGCGCGTCTATTACGAGGACACCGACGCCGGCGGTGTGGTTTATCACGCGCGCTACCTGGCTTTTGCCGAACGCGCCCGCACCGAGGCGCTGCGCGATGCCGGATTGCCGCACGCCGAAATGCACCGCGAACATGGCGTTATCTTCATGGTACGGCGCCTCGATCTGGAGTATTTCCGCCCCGCGCGGCTGGACGACGTGTTGTCGATTCGGACCGAAGCGCTCGCATTCACGGGGGCCACCGTCACGCTGCGCCAATCCTTTTTCCGCGCCGGGGACCAACCGGAAGCAAGCCAAATCGACGGTGTCGTCGAACCGGGCGCCGAACCGGGCGCGATCGTTGTGGCACGCGTTCTGCTGGCGTGCGTGAAGGCGGCCACCGGCGGCGCGACGCGCATTCCACCCCGCTGGCGCGCGGCGCTGGCCGCATGAGCAAAGTGCCGGTGGCCCTGCTCGGCCCTGTTTGGAGAAACCATGCCCGATAACGCCGTCCAAGCGACCAACCTGGGTGCCCCTGGCGGCGACCTTTCGCTCGTCGGCCTGTTTCTCCACGCCGATATCGTGGTGCAGCTCGTCATGGCCATGCTGCTGGTTGCCAGCGTGTGCGTGTGGGCGATCATCTTCGAGAAGGTCACCGCGCTGCGCCGGGTCAACCGCGAGGCCGATGCGTTCGAGGACCGCTTCTGGTCGGGCGGCAGCCTTGAGGACCTCTATGAAATCGAGGGCGCCCGGCCGACCCATCCGCTGGCCGCGGTGTTCGGCGCCGCCATGGGCGAATGGCGCCGCAGCGCCAAGGTGGCGGGCGCCGACCTCGCCCGCGGCAGCGTGCGCGAGCGTATCGACCGCGCCATGAACGTCACCGTGGTGCGCGAAATGCAGCGGCTGGAACGGATGATGGTGTTCCTCGCCTCGGTCGGCTCGATCGGCCCGTTTGTCGGGCTGTTCGGCACGGTGTGGGGCATCATGCACAGTTTTTCGGCCATTGCCGCGATGCACAACACCAATCTGGCGGTGGTGGCGCCCGGCATTGCCGAGGCGCTGTTCGCCACCGCCATGGGCCTGGTCGCCGCCATTCCGGCGGTGCTGGCCTACAACCAGCTCAGCACCAGCCTGTCCCGCTACGCCAGCCGGTTGGAGAGCTTCGGCAGCGAATTCAGCTCGATCCTGTCCCGCCAGATCGAGGAGCGCGCCTGACATGGCCGGCGGCATGATCGGCAAGCCCGGCGGCGGCAATTCACTGAACCGGGGGCGTTATCGCCCGATGGCGGAAATCAACGTGACACCCCTGGTGGACGTCATGCTGGTGCTGCTGATCGTGTTCATGGTCACCGCGCCGCTGATGACCAGCGGCGTCAACGTCGATCTGCCGAAAACCGACGCCAAGCCGCTCAATTCGGACGCCGATCCGCTGACCGTGTCGATCAACGGCGCCGACAAGATCTTCATCCAGGATACGGAAATCGACCTGCCCGGCCTGGTCACGAAGCTGAACGCCATTGCCAACGGCGACATGACCCGGCGCATCTTCGTGCGTGCCGACAAGGGCATCGAATACGGCGAGGTGATGTCGGTGATGTCCACCATTGCGCAGGGCGGCTTCACCAAGGTGGCGCTGCTGGCCGAGCAGACGCCCGGCCCCGCCAAGCCGGGAGGCTGACCGGGCGCCATGACGCCGAGCCTGAAGCGGCCAAGCTTGAAGCGGAGCATCACGGTCTCCGCGGGAATGCACCTCGTTATATTGCTGGCTCTGCTCATCGGCATTCCGTTCACGGTGCCGCCGGCGCCGCCTGAGGATCAGCCTTTTACCGTCGAGTTCTCCGGCACCGCGGACGTGGCGCCGATCAAGGGCGAAAAGCCCTCGAAAATAGCCGCGCCCGCCGATGCGGACACGCCGGCCACCATGAACCCCGCTCTGGTGGCGCCAACCAAGGCGCCGCTTGAGGTCGCGGCCCCGCCGCCGCCGCCACCACCACCCCCGCCGCCGCAACCCGACCTGATCAGGCCGCCCATGCCAACGCCGACCCCGCCGCCCGATATCACGCCGGCCCCGGCCCAGATGAAACCGCCGCCGCCGAAACCGCTGATGAAACCGCAGCCGACGCCGCCGCCGAAATTGCAGTCCACCAAGGCGCAGCCGCACGAAACCAAGCAGGCGGTGCCGGACACCTCGGCGCTGGATAACACGTTGGAAAAGATGCTCGCCGACCAGCCGCAAGTGAAACCGCCGACGCACCGCTATAACCCCGAGCGCGGCGGCATCAAGGGCGGCGGCGCGTTGACCAACCACGGCAACCTCACCGGCGCGCTCTCCGCCGAGCAGCGCAAGCAGATCGGCGCCTCGGTGCGGCCCTGCTACAGCGAGGATACCGAAGCGCGGAACTACGCCACCTACAGCGCGATCATCCTGGTAACCATCGACGCCCAAGGCACCGCCCGCGACGTCGCGCTGTCGCCGCAGGATCAGGGCCGCGCCAATGCCGATCCTGCGTTCCGCGCCTTTGCCGAACGCGCCCAGCGCGCGGTGCTCGATCCGCAATGCGCCAAGCTGCCGGTGCCGCCCGAGATGCTGGGCAAGCCTTCGCAGCAGCTTACGTTCAGGTTCAGGCCGTGAAGCAAGGGAAAGAAACCGGTTGGGTGGGGCGTGCCGCCCCCGCCAAACCCCCCGTCACTTTTAACGGCGCATTCGGTCCGATTGCCGCCAATTCCCGACCATGAAGGAGGCCTGCCCCATGCTACTTGGTCCATTCTCCCGGCGCGGTTTTCTGGCCGGCGGCGCCGGACTCGTCATCGCCGGACGCGCGGGCGCGCAAACGCTGGCATCGGGCACCGCGCCGGGCAGCGCGGGACAGCCGGTGATCGATGTCGATCACGCGCTGCAAGACCCGATCCGCATCGCCCTGCCGAGCCTGGGCAACTCGCCGGCCGCCGCGGAAATCATCAGCGTGGTCACCGCGGACCTCACCAATTGCGGATTGTTCCGCCCGATCGACCCCGCCGCCTTCATCTCCGCGGCCGACGCGAACCCCACCGCGCCGAATTTCACCAACTGGAAGGCGATCGGCGCCCAGGCCGTGGTGACCGGCGCGGTGTCGGACGCCGGCGGCGGCCAGGTGCGGGTGGAATTCCGCCTGTGGGACGTGCTGACCACGCAACAGCTTCAGGGCACCGCCTATACCAGCGCCAATGTGCGCCGCATCGCGCACATCATGGCCGACGTGATTTACGAACGTATGCTGGGCGAAAAGGGCTATTTCGATACCCGCATCGTTTATGTGGCCGCCACCGGGCCGCGCGGGCGCCAAACCAAGCGGCTGGCGATCATGGATCAGGATGCGGCGAACAACCGCATTCTCACCAACGGCGACTGGCTGGTGCTGACGCCGCGCTTCAATCCGGTGCGCGACGAAATAGCTTTCATGAGCTATGCCAATAATCACCCTCGTGTACTTCTGTATGACTTGAATACAGGCCGCCAAACCACCCTGGGTGATTTCGAGGGCATGAGTTTCGCGCCTCGTTTCAGCCCCGATGGCGGGTCGTGCATCCTGTCGGTCACCCGCGGCGGCGGCTCGGACATATTTGTCGTAGATGCGGCCAGCCACGCGACGCGCCGGCTGACCAGTTCAGGCAGCATCGATACCAGCCCGTGCTATAGCCCGGACGGCAGCCAGATCGTGTTCAACTCCGACCGCGACGGCGACCAGCAGCTTTACGTCATGGGCGCGGGCGGCGGCGGGGCGAAACGCATCAGTTACGGCCACGGCCAATATGCCACGCCGGTATGGTCGCCGCGCGGCGACCTGATCGCCTTCACGCGTTTCTCCGGCGGCGCCGCCAATTTCGCCATCGGGATCATGCATCCGGACGGCACCGGCGAGCGGATATTGTCCGAAAGCTATTCGGTGGAAGGCCCCACCTTCGCACCGAATGGCCGGGTGCTGATGTTCTGGCGGGAGACGCGGAGCATGGATCAGTACGGCCACGGCTACTCGTCGCACCTGGTGTCGATCGACATCACCGGCTTCAACGAGCGCGAGGTGCATACACCCACGGACGCGTCCGATCCCGCCTGGTCGCCGTTAAACGCGTGAGGGGCCTCGGCCAAATAGACACAGGGCGCCGGCATTTGGGCAACATAGGTGAATTGTTTCTCATGCGTGCGGTGGCGTCTTGACCACGACCGGATCGGCCGCGTAATCCCACCGCGCCGCAGCAACGATTGCGCAGTATGCGCGTTGATGGTGCCTAACCGCCACGCACCCAGGATAGGGACGGGATTCAAATGAAGCTTCATGTTGTGGGCGCTCTTGCCGCCCTGTCGTTGCTGGCGGCCTGCGCCAGCAAGCCACCCGCGACCGGAGGGACGCAGACCGGGACGCAGACCACCACGCCGTCCGGCCCGTCGATCACGCCCGGCAGCCAGGAAGACCTGGTCGCCAATGTCGGCGATCGGGTATTCTTCGAGCTCAACAGCTCGAGCCTGAGCGACGCGGCGCAGGCGACGCTCGACAAGCAGGTGGCGTTCTTGCAGCGCTATCCGACCGACAAGTTCCAGATCGCCGGCAATTGCGACGATCGCGGCACCGAGGAATACAACATCGCGCTCGGTAACCGCCGTGCCCATTCCGCCAAGGAATACCTGGTGGCCAAGGGCATATCCGCGTCGCGGCTGACCACCATCAGCTACGGCAAGGACCGCCCGACCGCGCTGGGCGATAACGAGGAAGCGTGGGCGCAGAACCGCAACGCGATTTCCTCGGTTCAGTAATTCACGGCGCGGCGCGTGGCAGGACCGCCGGAGCGAACGCTTCGGCATTCCGTTGCGCCGCAGTTGCCGCGGGTGATGGGCGGTGTTTCGCCTTGCCGGGTCGGTGCTTGATGCACTTGAATTAAGGTGCGTCGGCAACGCAACAGGGTCCAGGAGCAAAGCTCCTGGACTTTTTTTGTGTTTGCCCAGGGAATGCGCAGGGAAACGGGTGGCATGCGAAGACTGATCCTACGAGCGGGCCTGGTGACGGTTCTGGTGCTGGCGTGCGCACAGGCGCGGGCGCAGTCGCAAATCGACAGCCGCGAGGGCATTGCGCTGGAGAACGAAATCCTCGAGCTGCGGCAGCAATTGCAGCAGACGCAGCAGCAGTTGGCGGGCCTGCAGCAGTTGCAGGCGCAGACCGGCGGGACGTCCGTGCCGGCACCGGTGCCGGAGGGCGAGGGTCCGCCGCAGGCCGTGGCGCCAGGTGCGCCGGCCGATGTGGTGGCGCGGCTTCTGGTGCGTGTTTCGTCGCTCGAGGAGCAGGTGCGCACGCTGAAGGGCAGCATCGATGAGCTGTCCAACACGCAGCAGCGCGACCACGATGACCTGACCAAGCAGATCGGCGACCTTGCGTTCAAGGTGAACCCGGCCGGCGCGACACCCCCATTGGGCACGGAAACCCCTGGCGTGGTGCCCGATACAGGGGCGCCGGGCATGGAGTCGGTGCCGGCCGACATGTTCCCCAATGCGCCGCCGCCACCCGCGCCGGCGCCGGCGCCGCACCGCACGCCGGAACAGATATTGAAGCTTGGGCAGGCGGCTTTGGCGCGGCGGGACTACGACTCGGCGGCGGCCGCGGCGAAGGAGGTTTTGGCGTTGGGGCCGGGACCGCGGGCGGGCGACGCGCAATATCTGCTGGCGCATGCCGAGGCGGGGAAGCATGATTACCGGACGGCGGCGGCCTCGTATTTCGCGGTTTACAAGGCGCAGCCCAAGAGTGTGCGGGGGGCAGAGTCGTTGATTGGGGTGGCGAACGCGTTTTTGGGCATGGGCGACAAGCCGCACGCCTGCCAGACGCTGCTGAAATTCGGCGCCGAGTTCCCCCACCCCGACCCCGCGCTGCACGGCGCCGCGGTATCGGTGCGCAAACGAGCCGGTTGCTAACAGATGGGGGTCTGGGGCCTCAGGCCCCGTCCTGCGAATGCGTGCTTCGCACGACAGGGTCCAGGGGCAGAGCCGCGGCCGGCGGAGCCAATCTCTCCCCAGGCTTTTGATGCCCTGATGTCGCCCTTAGGCCCGTGGCCCTCTGATCGCAGGGTCGCGGTCGCGATTAG
>Ga0209611_10010120_pt1 | contig 13990 bp, 9 predicted proteins | sample S1TSphgellanicum_3_FD_187693 | JGI IMG/M metagenome (GOLD analysis project Ga0209611, IMG submission 187693) | Host-associated microbial communities from peat moss isolated from Minnesota, USA - S1T2_Fc - Sphagnum magellanicum MG (SPAdes) (version 2) | ecosystem: Host-associated > Plants > Peat... | reverse complement strand
AGGTGTGTGTGTGGTTGGTGCAAGCTTATGACAAGGTTTTTGGGGAAAATATAGCCTTGTGTCACCACGTTGTGAGGTAATGTTCATATGATGTAACCATATTTAGACAATAGGTTGTAGCATTTTGCACGAAACCTAAACATTTCTACTGCCCTCTTTGAAGTGCAGCGCAAATTTGGCTAAGTCCTCTTGTGGTTGATTGCCAAACCACTTAACTCACAAATCCGAAAAAAAAGCCATGGGTACCGACGATTTGCTGGCGTACGTGGCACATTATTAGAAGATCCCTTTTGTGGTGTTTTAGTACCCTGAAATTTTTGCATGTGGAAGACATAAGGGGAGGCCGGCGAAAGACGACGAACCACTTGTGTGCTCCGTTCCTGATGGTTCTTGGCAGTTGGCTCATGCCGTGTTTGAGGTAGGGATTTCAACCGGGCGTGCGAAAGTCGTGTGTTCAGCGTTCTCCCCTTGAATTCGGGGCCATACGTCGCACAATGGTGAACTCTGCCACGCAAGTATTTTGGCATTCAGCGGGTGAGGCTGGGATTGTACCAGGCTAGGTGGAGAAGGGGGCCCCCACCCGTGGGTCGGCCTGAGGCCGGTGGATGCCCCACTCCAGACCCACATCGACACTTGGAGGCATAGCTCACTAGACGCAAACGATACCAATCAGTTGGCACTGGTTGCCTAGGTAAAGAAGAAATAGTAGTAGGGTAGGTTGAGAAGTGGTAGTCTAGTGCGTACTACATTAGAGGCACACTAAAAGGCAAGAAACAGTCATTCACATTGTTTTTGTAAATTTTTTTCTTTCAATAATGCTGACCATTTCTTTACTTTCAGAAACAAAAACATGACCATTGTCGGTTTTTGACATGTAAATATCGTCGACCTTTCACAGGCGGTCGATTATGGACATGCAGAGATTTTCATAGCTATTTTGAATCAAAATGACATCCTGTCACTTCTACGTTTTCCTTTATTTTACTCCTTTCTACATTTCCCTAATCTACGATGTATTTTTTAATAAAGATTTACAGGTCATTAATCCATGTTGCTCCAAGAGCTTGTAGAGAACATCCAGCAAAGAGAGGGCAGTAAGGTTGAAACCACCAAAAAGAGAAGTTGAAGAGAAGGAGTGGAATGGAAGCAACGTGACACAAAACCGTTCATTTCCAGGGAGCATCCCCTGGAAATCCTAATTTCCTTGGCTGTCATTACTGCATAGCCAAATTGATGTCAACCTGTGCTTTCCACTGAACTTGTACTCTCAATGGTGTGATATATTGAATGACGCCACCGAACTTGTTTTCCCAATCGTGTGATATCTGCTGACAGTGCATTATTCTTTTACCCAATGAGGTGGCCCCATCTCCTTTAGTGAAACCGCACCCCAACCCGGGCCCAATGGCAAAGCTCGCCGGCCAGTTACCAATGGTGGAGGCTGAGCAACACGGTCGACGCTCACTCTTGTTCCTTGATTGTTGAGCCATCTATTTTCAATGGCTAGTTTATTGCCGCTCCCTGGCATGAACACAAGTTACGTGGGCCCAACTGCAAAGCTCACCAGCCAGTGACTAAGCAACACAGTTTACACGCAATGTTGCTCTTGTTCCTTCACCATTCAGCCATCTATTTTCGTCCTCTAACGGCTAGTTTTTTGCCCCACCCACCTATATGTTTTGTCCTTGAAAATTGACGGAAAAGCAGAGCGGACTTGGTAAGCTGAGTGAGTGTGCAAGCTGACCTGCACTTCCACGTCTGAGCGGAGCGGAATATTGGTTGTGAGAGCATCTTTCTGCGGTTTGAGTGGTTGTTTTCCTGTGCATCATGTGCATGCTAGCCTCCAGGAAAGGCCAAACCCAGCTTGGTGAGGACAGTGATTTTTTTTCAATTTTGTGACATTGCTTAAGTGGCAATCATCCATAAATATATTTAGCCACAGTTGGCAGTACCTACTCAAAATATGAAAGTGGAAAAATCATATTGTAGGCAATTGTGGTTTGGGCGCTTTTTGTTCAATTGTTTTCAAAAAACCGGGAATTTGTGAAACAATATTCTTCTTTCAAAATACTTTTGCCAAAATGGCGAGAATTCACCACCAAAAAAATCACTGGGTCAGGTCAGTCCTCAGCAGTATTTTTTTCAGGAATTTTTTTTTTAGTAGCCAAAGTATAGTCATCCACAGGAAGATGTAGAAAAAGTGGTCATCATCCCTAGGTAGAGTTAGCCAAATCTGGCTATAAACCAGATATGAAGAGACAAATCTGTAATCATCCTTTTTTTTGGGGCTATAAATTGAAAACCAAATATTAAAAAGACCTAGCTAGTATTTTTTTAATTTTTTTTCCCCACGTCTCTGTATTGAAAACCTCCAACGTCACTTCATTTTTTTACTTTGAAATTTGAAATTCTCTTTTTGGCGATATTTCTCCAGTAAAGAAAAGGGCTGGCCCTCAGTGAGCTTGGGTTTGCCTGGCATAATGGGCCGTTCACCCTACCAATAGCAACTACAGGTGTAGAGTCAGAATCAGTATGACTGTAGAATCGGCATCAAGTGCCAATTCTGGCTCTCGGCGTCGCAGCCACTGAGTCTGAGACTCTGAGTTGTTGCACGTTTTCACGGGCAGCATCCTCCTTTTTATTTACGTACGTATTGATGAATAAGTCTCGTCAATATTGCGGGATCGACTTTGCCTTAATTCCTGGCAACATAGATAATGTAACAAGTGTTGTTGGTCTCAAGTGTAACCAGACTCAACGAATTTTCCCTTCTAAATTCAATAAAGTCGCCGAAAAAAAGCATTAAAACAATTAAGAAGGTCACCAAAACTAAAAGAAGGCAGTTTGTGTTTTTATTTCTTCCCCCTTGTTTTCAATTTTGTCATGTAGTGAAGTAAGCTGGGTGAACAAGCACCTACATTGGTACCATTGTTAAAACCAAAGTAGGTAACTGGTTGGAACGGTGGATAGTCCACTCTCCACACCAAACACAACTTGGAAAAAAAAACCACTTCCCCGCCTCCCACACACAAGAAAAAAAGGGAGGCTCTTTCACTCCATGAACCGACTTCTCATTAATTGCCTGCCACTATTTTTGGCCTGGACTAATAGCCCTTCCTAAGAACACCCTATGCATTAGACTCATACTCATCCTGATTAATGCTCATCCTTGTATCAAAGAACCAACAAGACTGGTATTACTTGAGGCAAAGGTAGCCTTGTACTAATACCTGCCTGGTACTAGGGACAATGAGCTAATGCTAGCATTGAACCAGTACTTGCCTGGCAAGGACCCCATGTAACACCAGTTTCAAAACCAGGGCTATATATAGCAATCTAAGTGTCATGTATATAATATATGCCTACCTCTTACTAGCCAAAAATCAGCCTTGGACCCTAACACTAGGTTCAGGTTGATATGAAAGTCCCAAAAACATCCAGTACATGGGTGGTATGAAATTCTAAATAAAATATTGAGTACAAGTACAAAGCTACTAGTGAATGTTTTTAAAAATCCAACCTGGGTACCAGCTGGTATGTTCAATAGCTGATATCCTCATAACACCCATCAAACCAAAAAACCCTCAAACAAATGTTGCTTGCTGAAAATCATGATAGATATATGGCCATATAACTAAATCCAGGGCTCTGAGTCATGCAGAAGATTGTGAGTTTCTTCTTTGTAAAAGAGAAAAAAGAATAGGTACCCATGCTGATGGAAGGATTTTGGCATGCGAAAATGGGTGATGAAGACAAAATGATAACATAAATTCCTGGCAGCTAATGAGATGAAGCAGCATGCATCGAGAGGGCCAACTAGGTATATTTTGGTTTGAGGAAAGGGAGGAGGGTTGGATTTTTGGGATCTTGATATCCAATGTGTTTACATACTTGTAATAGGATTTAAGTACCATAACTGTAAAAGGCTCATGAGATCAAGGAAAACCTGTAGGCTCCTTTACTCTATACCATGTGGTCAGATTCAATAAAAATTAATCAAAAATTGAGATGTTGAAAACCTTCATAAATTTCAAGAGAAATTTTTTGAAAGTGTAAAAAATTTCAAGACAACAATCTACTTTGATGACAATTCCAAATTGGCAAATGTGAAACACAATAATTGCTGTATCCATATGTCTTTAAGTGGGAACACATGAAACTCATAATCACGTGAAATTTCAGAAATAAATATATATAATTAATTTGACAAAAAAAAGACATATTATGAAACTCCAAAAAAATTATAATAATCTTGAAACGACACAAAGCTTGAAGCCATGATCTCACACTTGACCAGTAATGGTGCAATCTTGTAATTTATAGAAGGCTCTTCAAAATCTTAGTTTTCAACATTATCCTTTAACACATGTCACAAGCATCACCGAAAAAAAGTTTATTAAATTTTTAACTTTGATTGAAAAGCTTCTCAAAGTTTTAGTCTGCCTCCCTTAGGCGTATGTCAAGGCATCACCCTTAGAAATGTTTACTAATTATTGAATTATCCTTGAAAAGAGCTCTAAGTCCTAGGTTTGAACATCCCTCTTTAACACATGTCACAATTGTCGCCCAAAAACAGTTCATTAATTTTTGAACTCTCCTTGAAAAGTTCCTTTAATTCGTAATCTCCAACATCCTCTTTTGATGCATATCACAATCATCACTCAAAAAAAATTTAGTTTTTGAATTACTCCTTGTACAAGTTGTTGAAATACTAGGATTTATCATGTGCCAAAAACTAAAAAGAAGTTAAGGTGTTGAAAGCTGCCTTGTTCTAAAATTAATTCAATTTGGCACTTGACTATAAAATCTGACCACAGGGTAAAGTATCTTAACCCACCTCATCACAGTTGGTTCACAGTTAAGGTCTCTAAAGAGTGGAAAGTTTGATTTAACTAGCATGAGACATGTATTGCATGCAAACATCAAGTGTTGAACTTCAAATTTTATAACAAAGTCTTTATCCAAATTATGTTTGATGTAATGTTATACAAACCCGGGCCTTTTCTTCAATTTTGTGACTTAGCCAAACTGGTGATCACCTACAAGAAGATTTAGCCAATTTTGGCTATTAACTCAATGTGAAAGTCAAAAAATTAAGAATCCTATTATATTTTTGTTACAATGCTGAAACCTGTTGTAGAGATCTGATGATTTTTAAAAATTCCAAAATATAAGAAATTAGGGCCAATTTATTCACAAAAGTCCTATGATATATGTGTCAAAATTAGCAAAAGTAGTTTAATTTTTCGTAGGAAAAAGAAAACCTTTTTTTTTCTGGGGCAGCAAAACAGCAAAACACGAGTAGCAACCCAAAAAGTTTTTGGGGGGTTTTGGCACTGTACCAGTGTACGTGACAGTTCAGCCAATTGAAGACTACTTTTTTTGCTTTTTGGGACATGGGTAGTTGGAGTTTCAGTGCTTTTTGGAGGCGGGCAAGTGGAATAGAAGTTCTTTTTGGACGTGGGCAAGTGGAATCTCAGTTCTTTTTGGACGCAGGGAAGTGGAATCTCAGTTCCTTTTGGGAACTTGCCAGTGGAATCTCAGTTCTTTTTGGACGCAGGCACGTGGAATCTCCGTTCCTTTGGAACACAGGCACATAGAATTCTCGCTGGAACCCAAGTTTCCTGCTCCTGCCAATAGGCGGCTGATCTCCTTGAAAGGCTGATTGGATCTCTCCCAAACTGATTTTGGTGTCTTTCTTGAGGGTTTTTCCAAAAACAAATTCTCAATGAATTCATTTTTTCATTTTATTCAATTTCAATTTAAAATGAAAAAATGAATAATTAATTAAATATTTTCATTGTTAACCCCAACCTTTTTTTTTTAAATGAAGAACTCGAACCTATATAAGTTGGGTTTTGGGTTCAGTTCTAGCTACAGGCCGGTTCTCAGTTCCAGTTCTGGTTCCAGTTTTGAGGCCACCTCTGGTTTCATTCTGAATTTTTGCTTTCCAAAATTTAAAACCCATTGTCCAGGTACCTGATAATTATCCAAAATTGGAACTAGAATTAGACAACACTAGTTAGAACCAGTGTTGGGCGGTTCTCACTGGGTGATCCGGTTCTCATTTCGGTTCTCACATTGAGAATCAACTGTTCTCATTTTGGGTGAAAACCGGGCTGAAAATCTATTTTAAGGTTTTCACCCAGTGAGAACTGACTATGAGAACCGGAATCGAAACTTTAATTTTTTTAAAAAAAAAGAACTGGATGAAAACCCAAAATCCAGTTTCAGGGTTTTAAACAAATTTGGTTCATTGGTTCCACTTATTCTTCTTCTCACATGGGGCTGCTGTTATTGCCTCCTCTCGTTCTTCTTCTCACGTGGGGGCTGCTACTCTTCTCCTCTTGCCAGTGTTTTGTTTTTGGGCGAAATTTCGCCAACTGGCGACCCCCAAAAAAAAAAGTCCAGTGCAACCTCCATAAAGGATTTTTTTTTAAAAAAATTTTCAAAACATTCGCCATATTTCTTAGAAAAACAATAAAAATCGCCAGATTTAGACAGTGAGTCCGCGTAACTCGCCTAGATTTAGGCAGGTTTTAGAACCAAACTCTACCGTCCGCCTTGGACAGCCACCATTTAATGCGAATTAAAGCTGGGGATCGTCGCCATTGCACCTACCTGAGGAATTTGAAAAAAAACATTCTGCCTCTTTCTATTACTTTTTTCTTCCTACTTTTATTACTCTTCGTTCAATATTATTCTTCTCTCTTTATTGCTATTACTCTTCTCTTCATTACTATTACTCTTTTCCCATTGCTCTTATTCTTTTCCTGTTGCTGTTACTCTTCTCACATGGTGTTGCTCTTTTCCTTGGATGAAGTAATTAAATTATTAATTATCTAATTTTTTTAATTATTAAAACTGATTTTAATTAATGAAAAATTTAATAATCAGGTTGTGAAAACCGGATGTTCAAACTGGTTGTTCTCATGAGAACTGCCCTATCCGAGAATGGGGTGAGTTTGAATTTTTTTTGATAATCTGACTGGTTCTCACCAGCCCAAGAAAATTATATATTAGAGAACTGATCAGATTCTCATAACATCAGGAGAGAACTGAAACCGGCCGATTCTCACACAAAAGTGAGAACCACCAACACTGGTTAGAACCCTACCCAGCCCCTTGCACACCTTATGATAATGTCAGATTGTACACAAATTCATTAGATTTTGCAATGTTGAATTTTTTGAAAAAACATTTCTTGATGTGTTTGAAATTTCATATAATTACCTAATCACCTTCCCTTTAAAATTTAAATAAATTATTCTTTAATTAAATATCTAAAAATTATATATAAGTTATAACCTTTTAAACAGTTAATTCAAAATACAAACTATAGATATAAAACTATTCATCTATGCTTCAAAGTCCTTCAGTAAGGCACTTGCCCACCATTTGCATAATCTCAACCAGGGTTTTTTTTTCAAATTTCTCAAGTAGATCCATTGGCAAGGATCCCCAACATTAATTAGCATTAAATGGCAACCATCCTAGGTGGGTTGTAGATGTTTTTCAAAATCCTGCTTTGTATTCATGACCTCCATGAATGGAGTGTCTAAATGTGACAACTTTTGACAAATTTCCCTCAAATTATGGCAGATTTTGCAAAAACATTTCCAAAAATTCCTTGGTAGGATTTGCAACCTTTTTTTGGGTCACCAAGTGACAAAAATTTCACCCCAAAAAAAAACATTGATTTCAACATCTTCAAAATGAAGAAGAAAATATTTATTCCTAAGTTTCTGACTAATATCTTAGTCCCCAAATACTTAGTCTTAAGTCTCAAAGGAATACCTACTTTGCTCCCTTCTGAAAAATTTCCTAGTGCATTCAGAGAGCACCTTATACACTTTAGTAATACCTCCTCAAAATTGGAAAGCAATTTACAACTACTTAATATAGCCAATTTCCATGCTAACAATGCTACTAACAATAAGAGGAATAATTGGGAGTGATATCTATTTCTATGATCATTGCCTAGTTACTAATTAAGTTCCTAGAGAAGTAACCAAGTGATTTTGCAAATTGCCAAAAATTTCCACACTTTCAATGCCCAAAACCTAGGACATTAAAATTGAAGTACCAAATTGACCTAAGGGCCAAATTTTAATTATTTCAGAACTTGGGTGCCAAATTTGACATCACCATATTGTAGTACATCCATATCAAGACTACCATTAATCACGATCACCTGCAATTGGGTGATATAGTTTTGGGTTACAGCTACAAAAAGGAAAAAGTACTGAACAGATTCAGCACTAATTCAATTTTTTTAAAATTGTGATTTAAAAAAAAAACTTGTTGCCCCAAATGCCAAAATTTGAAAAATTTGAAGCTTTCATTGCTAAAAGTTCTATAAACCTAATGTGGTGCCAATCTTCTTCGGCATGTAGGCACTACATCCTCTTATTGTGTTGTTGTCAGTACATGAACTCATCTTGTTGTGTTGTAACTACACAAGCTTATCAAGATCTTCATGGCATTATTAAGAGTTGAACACAAGTACATAAGCTTGAAAATCAGTAAGCTTCACATAGGTACACATGTTTAAAAATCAACAAGTTTCACAACTTTGCAAGCTTGAAGGTTTGCCATGCACTTCTGATATTTGTCACTTAAAATTGTGTTGTTGTTTAGAATTTTGTAATTGACATTTCTGAGCAAGACTTCATGAGCTCATTTGTGCACTGCAAAAGTAGTTGGAGCATGTTTGTAGCTTTGTTTGTTGGAATCATGATGAGTATTATCAATTAATGTGTAGCATGTGAACAAGGTGGCTGCCAAGGGATTCATTGCCAAGAATAGTGACATGTCTAACCCACAAGAGTTTAGGCACCAGTTACAACAACAAATGACACAAATGTCATAACTAGCTTCGGTTGATTCCACTTATTATTGTGTTGTTATTGGGAGACTTCTTCACTTGAACAACACTTGCTCAAACATTGTATATGCAATTGGTGTTTTTATTCGTTTCATTTAAGCTCCTCATGAAGCACATCTTGATCCCTACCATTCATGTTTTCCGTTATCTTAAAAGCATTACAAACCTTGCCATTCTCTAACTAGGGGGGGAGATAGTGATTCCATCAAGTTACTCCAATAGTGATTTTCAAGGAGATCCAAATGAGAGGTGCTCAGCATTGGAACTGGGCATATTTCATGGCATAGCAAGTTGCAAAATGAGATAGCACAATTAAGTTCTAAAATGGAACACCACACTTGTGCTGAAGCAGCAAAAAAATATTATGAATGTGAAATTTCTTTGAAGATATTGGATGCCATGAACAAAACCTCTTGTCACGTATTGTGATAATCAAAGTTGCATTGCTCTAGCCCATAATCCTATTCAAAATGCTCGCACTAAGCATCTTGAACATGAATGCCATTTCATTAGACATCCAATGAAGAAACAAAAAAGTTGAATTGGTATTCATAAGATCACATGACTAGTTGGTTAATATCAACACAAAGGCATTACCAAAGCCACAATTTCTTGAGCTATGAGACGCAATGAAACATACCACATTGGAAGAATTGTGTCAAAGGAAAGTTATGGTGAAAATGGGTTAGGTGAAGGTTGTCCCAATTTGGCATGTAAGCTCTATTGAAAAGTAGATTTTAGGAATAGTTAAAATTAGATCAATCCAAAATCAATATTGAAAATAGCTACAATGTTTTCAATGTTGATTATTTTAAACTTAGGGGGAGCTTGCACATACAAGGGGGATCTCTTGGTGATTGGAGAACATGTTCAAGCTTAAGACCTTGTAGAAAATTAAATAAAGAAATCATGAGCTTGAACTTGCATTGTTTTCTTTGAATTGTCATGCTCTTAAATAATAAGACTAAGGGGGAATGTTGGAAGTAAATATAAGCTTCCAATCTTCTTACCACTATGAGAACAATTTGGACCAAGATTACAATAATCATTAGTTAGTTATAGTTATTGTCAAGATTATAATAGACAAATGTTAGTTACAATTTTTAACGTAATGATTAATTAACTCATGTTGTGTTATACATTGGGTTTTTAAAATGTTAGTTGACACCTATGTGATGAGGCATCTACATTTTTACACCTTCCATAATAATGGAAGGTACCATGAGAAACTAGCAAGGACCTTTTTCAACTTAGAAGGTCCTATGTGAGATTTTGCTTGATAATTTACCTAAATTTACAATAGGAAAACAAGGGGTTTTTTACATCATATTATCTTGCATGTGTTAATATGAAAAAACGACACATCCCTCAATGAATAGACATTCCCCTAACATCAACATCTCTATTTTTCCAATGCACAAATATTGAATAGAGGTTCAAATGACTTTATAAAGTTTTCATGGTTTTTAAAAAAAGAGATCTATAAGATTTGAAAATTCAAATATATGTAAATCCACAAAATGAAAACAAGGACATATTGTATACCCCAAGTGAACTTGTTGGCTCCCACATGCTTGTAATTATGAATGCTAATATAAATATGAGGATGGGGATGAAATGATCAAAGCCAAATATCTCATTTGGCATAGGACATGGAATGATGTGCAATGCTATAATGTTTTGAATCTTGCTTGGGAAAGAAGAGAACAACTTGAATGAAAGAAAGAAGAAATGACCTTGAAAAAGGAAGAGTAAAAAGCATGTGAAAGTTTTTTAATAAAAGAACCAAAATCTCCACAATTAGGTGACATTCTTACATTTTAAATTCCTAATTTGGATAGCATTTAAATTAGATTTTAATAACATGCATCTACTCCAAAGACTTCTACAAGTCCCATCACTTTGACCAGTTAATTACCTTCATCATATCTATCTATGAAGCAAGGTAGTTTTTTTTTTTGGTAAATATGAAATCCACCAAATTGGGGTGCTTTAGATTGTATTCTTGATATCTTTGGAAAGCTCCTGACGAGGAGAGGTGCATTGGCTTGGTTTCACGATGTTTGGACTTGCATGTAAAAAGTTCTTAAATATTGAATGATTTTTTCACTAAAAATTTAATTAAATCATAAGTGAAAATTTCAAAGGAATTGGGATGTGGGTTTGGTGTTGTTGGAAGGATTTCCAGGAGCAGGATTTAATGGATATATGTTTCATAAGATTTGGACTTAGGATGCGGGAGACATTGAACTTTAAATGATTTTTGTGATTGAAAGTAAAAATAAATCACAAAAAACTAGGTTTTGAATAGAAAATTCAGTTGAAAACATGGTCACACTTGAAAGTCTACCATTCAATTCAAGTATGAGGAATTGGGATGTGCCTTTGGTATTGTTGGAAAGATCTCAATGAGTAGGATTTAATGGAATTTAATTAGTAATTTTGACTTACGATGTGAGAGATATCAAAATTCAAGTGATTTTTGTCATTGCAAATTCAAATAAATTATAAAAAACAGGTTTTGAAAAGAAAAATCAGTTAAGAATGTGGTCACACTTGCTGGTCATATGTAACTCTTCAAAAATTGGATACAAGGTGTAAGTTTAGGGTTTAATTTAACCCTAAATCCTAAACCTTACAAAACAATTTCCATATGTTGAGTTTCCCCTATTTTAACGATTTCACACTTGGGCCAACAGCATAAGCCACACTAGTAAGCATGAAAAAGAAAGAAGAACCCCCTGATTAGGTGACAGTTTTACACTTCAAAACCTCAATTTGGAGAACACTTACCTTCGATTCAAAACTTGGACATGCGTCTACACTGAAGACTTCTATGGGTCTCTTTACTTTGACCAATCAATTGCAGTGATCATGTGAGGAAAAGAGGGTTTCAAGGTTTTAGTGAGAATCATAGTTATGTATTTGGAGCATCCCTGCTGTCAGCAGTAAAATGGTCTCTACACAAATTCTTTGGACGACGGATAACCTTTAAATTTCTCTGAATTATAGGTCGGGTGTTCTTTGCAAGGGGTATTAGCCCAGGCCAAATATGGTGAACTCTTTTGGGAAGACAAATTTCATGCTGCCAATGGGAAGGCCCAACCATGCACTCAAGGTGCCTTGCATTTCTTCTTTTTAAGTTGGGGGGAAGGGGTGGCGAGAAGGATTTTTTTTTCATTTTTCCCTGGTTCCCAACGTGTTGTCACTAAGTTCCCTTCAAGTTCCCAATGGGTTTTGCAAGTTCCCAATGCATTCCCCAAACATTTTCTCCCTGGCACCTCACCTTTATCCTATATGCTTTGCGAAATGTTGTCCTCCTTTCACCTATACTAGTGTGGTCTGTGCCGTTGGCCCAAGTATTACCACGTCCTCAACTGATTTTTCCTTCCAAAATCTGGTTTTTTGAAATTTATTTGAATTTTCAGCAGCAGAAATCACTTTAAAATCAATATCTCCCACATTCTGAATCCAAAATTTTCCAAATAAATTATATTAAATCCTGCTCATCAAGATCTTTCTAACAACACCAAAGGCACATTCCAAACCCTCTGAAAATTTCAGCTACTATTTAATTTAATTTTCAGTGAAGAAATCATTCAATATTCAAGAACTTTTGCACCGCAAGTCCAAATGTCATGGAACCAAGCCCATGCACCCCTCCTTGTCAAGAGCTTTCCAAAGACACCAAGAACACAATTTGAAGCATCCCAATTCAGTGGATCTCATAACTACAAAACAAAACAAACTACCTTCCTTCATAGATAGATGGATGGGCCAAAGGGGACAAACTATATACTATTTTGGGGAGCCTCCATAGTTTCAATTTTTTTCAGTGATGTGCCAGTCAAATTGGCTATTTGCAGGAAAAGAAAAGAAAATGGAATTGAACTAGGGAGTCACCTCATCTAATTAATAGGAGAGGGGTAACTTGGACCTGTAAATTTGCACAAGCTCTAATGACTTTAAAATGACCAATACAAGAAAATGACTACTTTAGCTATATTGAGTGGCACAAGTGGTGGCACTTAAATAAATCCTCTCACTGTGCTCTCTAACTGTGGCAACTCATCAGATTTCTCACTGTGCTAACAACCACACTGGTAGTTGGCAGCTGACAACTCCCAGTTTGTGTTTAGAACATCCCAAATTGTGCTTTCTTTTGAGGTTCATCTCCAGTTTTGCAGAATAATTTTGCAGCACTTGTCCAATTTGTAGCAAAATTGGGTAACTAAAAATAAAAGAGAGAGAGAGAGAGAGAGAGAGAGAGAGAGAGAGAGAATGTGTGTGTGTGTGTGTTTTCAGTTTTTTCTTTTTCTTGGGGGAGGCAGCAGCAGCAGTACTCAGAATTGCAAATGTTTGGGAGAGTGGATTATTGAAGAATTGCACCCTGATCGGCTTGGTCTTCTTCCTCCCTTCCTTGGGCTTAGTGCTACAAGGGAGGGGAGCCAGACCCAAGATAGCTGTTTTGCAGCAGCTGGGAAGAGATTATAATTATCACAAGCTCAGCAGCTATGGTGGTTTCTTCAACATGGAGACCAACGTGAGCAACATGGTGATGTGCAAGTCCAAAAGCCTGCTTTTACCTCAGTGCCAATGCAAATATAACATAACTGCTTGTTGGCAGTTACAATGCCTTGAAACCACAGTGAGTAAGACCTCAAAGCTTCAATATGGCCAGCCACCCAGCTTTGCGGCTAGTATGTGGGCAGGGCCACCCTGTGCAGTTCTTATGATGAAATCCCAAAGAGAAGAAGAATGCCAATAAGAACTTGAAGTCCAGGTCTTTCACCTGGAAGAAAAACTCAATTTTTTTCCAGTTCCCTGTATTCTTTTGCAAAATCTGATAGATCATGAGAAATTTCACTTACACATGTTGGGTCTGGTTTTTCGGTGTCTTTTGGCAGCATCGTGTTGTCAAAGGTGCAATGGATAAGAGAAAGCTTTCATGGCCTCTTAGTGTTGGGCTTCACCCATCTCATAAGCACTCTTCTTATGCTTCAACAACCCAGCTTGTAAGAGCTATGGCTTCAGGATCAAGCTCTACATGGAATCATGCAGCACCTACCACCAGTGATCACATCTTGAATTGTGTCAGCTGCT
>Ga0209611_10010119_pt1 | contig 13991 bp, 5 predicted proteins | sample S1TSphgellanicum_3_FD_187693 | JGI IMG/M metagenome (GOLD analysis project Ga0209611, IMG submission 187693) | Host-associated microbial communities from peat moss isolated from Minnesota, USA - S1T2_Fc - Sphagnum magellanicum MG (SPAdes) (version 2) | ecosystem: Host-associated > Plants > Peat... | reverse complement strand
AGAAGGAGAGCAACTGCAGGCCATTATTTGTGGGGGGCCCCACAGTTGAAGGCGAGCTAAAACCATCTAACACACCTTCCCACCTATAAGCATTGGATCCCACTTGAACATTAAAATCCCCCAGGCAGAACACCAGGTCACAAGCAGGAATGGCAACAACCATAGAAGAGAAGGCCTCATAGAAGGCGTCCTTAGGCTGATCCCCACTATAATTTGTGGGGGCATCACACACCACAACCCAGAGCTTAAGGCCCTTGTCTAGTTACAACTGAGCCCACATGAAGCGAGGGGACACTGCTAGCTAGGCCAATAGGCTACCAGCAACGTTAGGGGATAGCGCAAGCGCCACACCCTCGTGTGCCAAATCTCGGTGGCTAAAGTAAAGGAAGGAGTAGCTCTCGGCCTTAAGCTCACCAGAGCCCAACCAGTGGTGTTCCTGGATGCCACAGAAGGCTAGATCAGCCGACAGCAACACTTCACGCACAAGTTGGCCTACACCATGCTCCAGCAACGCCGGCTCCCCTAGAGGTCAGAGAGAGGTAACATTGTAGGTGGTGAAGCGCACGCAAGCACACAAGCAACGCAAGGGTAGAGGCGAGGAGGAAGGGGGTTTGATTTGAAATGGCCAAGTCAAGTGGGAAGCCTTGCTCATCGCCACGCGGGATTCAAGGCCAAATACTCCGAATGCATAAGCCAAACATCAAACTATATATTATACTTAATAGGTATAACTATTGTTACTTACAAGTTAATTAATTTAATAATAATTATTATTATTATTTTGATAATTAATATTCAATATATTATTTAATTATATAATAATTAAATATCATTAATCACTAATAAATCATTAGCTATTATTTCATCATTAGGTATTTGATAATTAATAATGAATAGGTATAATTAATAAATAATGAATATTTTTTAATTAATTATTCATTATTGACGAATTTTAATTTAGCCAAGGTTTAGTTAAATTTATGTTTAACCAATGTTTAACCACAATTTTACCAAATTTTGGTTTAAGTAATATTTAGTCAAATTTTGATTTAGCTAAAGTTTAAACAATATTTACCCAAATTTTAGCCAAAATTTTTATTAACTAATGATTAGCTAATGTTTAATCAAGTTGTGATTTAACCAAGGTTTAATTAATGTTTAACCAATGTTAAGCCAAATTTTAGTTTAACCAAAGTTTAGTTTTTTTTTTTCTTTTTTTTTTGTTAAGGTTTAACCAATGTTTAACCCAAATTTTTGTTTGGTCAATTTGTATCCAAGGTTTAACTAAATTTTTGTTTAGTCAAGGTTGAACCAAATTTAGCCAATTTTTTGTTGAGCCAAAGTTTACCCAAGTTTTAACTAACTAATGTTTAACTAACATTTAACCAAATTTTAGTTTGGCTAATGTTTAGCCAAGGTTTAATTTAAGTCTATGCATAAATGCCATTTGGGCTTAACCTAAATGTAACATAGGATACTTCAATTAATAAGCTATCTTAATTAGTAGATAATAAATTAGATTGATAGCTAATAGGCTAAGCTAAATAGTAATTGGTAGGTAATAAGTTAAATTAATAGGTAATAGGTTTGACTATATATTAGTTACTAGGTAGTACTTTAAGTTAATTATATCTATGTGCCTATGTTAATTAGATTGGTAAGTTAGGAAAATAGGTCAATATGTTAGGTGGGTACATAGCTATCTAATAGATAGGTCTATATGTATGTTAATTTAGTAGGTAGATAGTTAATAAAATAGGTTTAAAGTAGGTAGGTAGGTAAGGCCTAGGTAGATAGGTGTTTTTTTAGGAGGATTTTATTTTAATTTGGGGTTAATAAATTTATTGTGCACATTTATTTATAGTTTGCAACATTTAAGGGGAAAACAAATGAAATAAAAAAATTTAGTCACAAATTAGTTTGTGACTATAAAATTTATTTCATGTTTTTTGACCTTTGATTTCAATCCAATAGACTATATAAAGAGGTGCACTTGAAACATTGAAAACACACAAACAACAATTTTTTTAAAATGTCATTTGGGATGAGCCAATAAATAAATTTAACCCTATAGGCTAATCTATTTACCTACATATTCCCTACCTACCAATGTACTTACCTATTTATTTACCTATACCTATCTACGTACCTTTTACCTACTTGTACTTACCCACATAAATTGAAATTTTTATTTAAAAAAATGCGACATGGCATATTACAATTATGCCAAATGAATTTTTTTGATTGCACCAAATGATAATATGTGAAGGGATTATATTTTGGTTGTAAATATGGGGATTAGTTGTAAATTACATATGAATAACAATAGATTAGACTGTATATGTTGACCATATATATCATCCATGTGAAATGTGTTGACATCATGGTGAGTCATCATTTGCAATTAGATGTTGGATGCAACTTCACTTATGCAACTAAAAGATTTTTAATCACAGGTGTTGATTGCAACTTATTTATAATCCCAAATTACAATAAAAATTTAACACTTTTCTTCTAGTGTTAGGAAAGTGAAATCATTATAAGTCCATCTACCATGCTTAGTCATCAAAGGGATCCCCTTGGCATGCCTTTTATTTGTGACACGCCCCAAGATTATCATATAATATTGAAGGTAATTCTTTTTTTGGTCCCAATTTTGGTAACATAATGCATAATTCCGAAACATATTTCCTAGTTCCTCACAAGTGAACAAAATAAGTTAATGCTTCAAAAATAAGATTAGGATGATTATTCAATTTGAACTTTTAATCATATCAAATTGCACAAACCATTAAATAAAACTTGGGTGGTTAAGGTAATTCCATAACATATTTTGGTTCATGCATTAGCTTTGAGTTCACATAAACTCACAATATTCACCATGCCCCAAACTTGGGAAGAGCCACTACCCTCCTCTTTATATAAGATACTTTGTGATTCACTATGGCACCTACATGGAAAATGACAATTTTCCTAAGACACCCAAAGTTGTTTCTTCAAATTGAAATTTCTTTGTTGTCCCATAACTTTAGAAACCCACGACATCTACATTACCCAACCAAATTGAACATGTGAATACACTATTTTGTAGCCTTCAAAACAAAATAATAAAGTTATATCAATTTTTATAATTGGATATTATTTGGTGACATGTCCCCAAATAAATTAATGAATTTTGACAACTTTTGTATCAACCCTTCAAATAGCCATAACTTATGCAAAAAGACATTATTTTATCCCCATATCTCAATGAAAAAAAAAAATTGATTTGGAAATGATTTGGTCCCCAAAACTTGTCTCAAAGGTTTTGGGGATGCATTAGTAGAGCTTTAATTCCCAAAGTGGGAGTGCACTTAGAAATCACATAAATTTCCCCTTGCACTCTCATACACTCCTCACTCATCTTAGGAGCATGTTTGAGCCATGCTTACCTTGCCCTCATTTGCATATGGCTTCCCTTGCCTTAGTTTTGGTTGTAACGTTTTGCCCTAGCCCACCTTAAGCCACTTCATTTTGCAATGGCCCACTTCTTATAACGTTCATTCTTCACCATCACCAGTGACACCCATATTTTAGATCCTCTTCTATGCTTTCCTTTGCATTTTAATACCTAGCCTACCAATTTAACATGATTGACGTATTTGTGCAACCTCAAAATGTGTTGCCTATTTCCTATTAAGTTTATCCAGTTATTTCAACTTGCCAACATTTTTCAACACCTTTGCAAATGACCTCAAAGTTCTAGTTGTCTAGATGGGGTCCCTTTCATTCACATATATCTCATCTAAGAATATGTCTTGGAACTTATATGAACCTTAAACCCGATGTCTTCCAAGACATATTGTTAGCAAACCTATTTTTTGTAATAAAGTCTATCCTATTATGTCACAATTATCATTATAATCTATTTATTTTCACTATATTTTCAATTTAAAATGATAAGATAATGCAAATAGTGTGAAACAAATGATTTGAAGATAGCGAGGGTCAAGAGTTGAGATTCAAGACTAATTTAAATCTTTAAATCAACTAATTTTGATTGCACATGCTTGCTTCAACTTTCAATTACATTCACAACTTGTTTTGTTAATTCAAGTTTGGGTCTTTGGGTCATGATGATGATTAGCATTTGTGGTGCTTATGAAATGGTCAAAGGTTATAACTAGGTAGGCATTGGGGATGAAAAAGGTAGGATATTGAAATTAGATTAACAGCCCCATATGCAATGCACATTTTAAAAACATTGATTTTTGTACAAATGCATTTTGAATTTAATGTTAGTGTTGGTTCACAACCTCTTTGTTGAGGTTGTGAATTTTGTTACAAACTAATAAACTAATAATTTACCTTTGTATGCATTTTTTGTTGAAAGCAATTTATGCACACTATGGTGAATTATTACACCTTGCTATTTTAAATAAATGGTCTTTAGTTTTGGCTATGTTCATCAAGTTATAAAATTTGTACCCCATAGATTAAACAATTAGAACCCCAACCTTAAAACTAGATCCTAAACTTTCAAACCCCATAAACCATCAACCATAATTTATGATTGATTAGGCAATAGGTTGTGTTAACCTAATAAGCTAAACATTAAAAATGTCACAAATTTTGAATTAGGCATGTGGCAAATTTGATTAGCTCATGGGCAGCTCCAAAACTATAACCTTAAACATTTGTTTATGTAATTGATTATACACATGGCAAAAGTTAATTAATGCATAGGTAGCCTTAATCCATTTGACTTTAACCCTAAAGCTTTAAGTAAACATGAGTTGGACACATGGTAGTATAGGATTAATTCATAAAAAACCTTTAAATTCAACCCTAAAAAGTTTGGTTGAATGTGGGATGGACATGTGGTAACACCTGGTCCATACATATTACATTTTAAAATTGAACAAAATTCAAAGTGACACATGGCAATAATTGATTTGGCCATTAGAAACTACAAATTCCAAAACCCTAAAATATTGACAAATAGTAAATGGGCACATGGCAATAGCCAAAGCCCATACAAGGCCTCCAAACTAATTCCTAACCTTAAAAATTTGCGAGAATATGATATGGACATGTGGCACAAGTAGGTTGGGCAATAAAAAAAAAATGTCACACAATGATATGTTGATATATTGGATGATAACCCTAAATTCTAGGTTGAATGAAACCTTATCCTTAAATCAAAATTCAAATGGCTAGCCATATGTCTCCATATGACTGAATTGTGAGCAATATAAATGAATTTGGATGGTTATTAAAGAAGATTCCATCACTCATCCATGTAACATGTGTTAAAAGTAGTTAACTTCACATGGTGTCATTTAAAAAGTTGTTAGCCTTCCATTTGCCTATGTTTGAGCGTGCAAATTGTTTTTTGGAACCATTAACAATGATTGGACAACCTTGGAAGGCCCACTTGTCATTTTAACTCTCTTCCATCGTTGGGTACATTACAACTATAATCATAGAAGCATAATCACAAATGTCCTTTGCAACTATAAACTAAGAAATGAGTGGTAAAAACAACAAGTTCACATTGATTGTCAATCATGTAATTACTAATGTCCTAAATGACTACAATTGTAATCATATTTGTAGATGTAAATGCTAGGTTTTGGTGTAGTGACACTTTCATGGAACTATTATCAATGTAATCACAAATGTAGTTGCAAGTTGAGGTTCCATGTAGCTTGGAGGGGTCCACATCATATTAACCATCATCCATGGTAGTGGATGAATCTAGCATAGTCATAAGGTTTGCGATTACATTTTTAATTTCATGTCCATGCCATGTTTTTTGCAATTGACTATCCTATGCCACTAGGTGATTAGAGGTATTTCTAGTTGTAGGTGTCCATTATGACTATAAATGAGTCACAAATTTAGTCTTTTTTAAAAATTTCTTTTAATGAATTGAATTTTTGGTGACAAAACTATTCCAAATTCAATATCTCCTACTCCTTAGGTTTTTAAATTTCCAAATCACCTTCAGTAAATCCTACTCATTGAGGATTTTCCAACAACACACCAAATTCCCCTATAATTTCTAGTTTATATTTAAATTAATTTTTAATCAAAAAAGATATTCAATATTTAATGATTGATCCATTGTAAGTCAAAACATTATGAAACCAAATTGTTGCACCCTAATTCATTGAGGGATTTGCAAAGGTATCTAGAGCACATTCAAAAGCACCATCGTTTGGTAGATCTCAATGTGATAAACAAAGCAAAAAAACAACCTTTCTTCGTATATAAAGTTGGGATAGAGGAAATCCTTGTAGAGGGCAAGGAAAAAGTGGCTCAAGGATGGAGAGGGTCAATGACCTTTGTTAGCTCTAATCACAACTTTTGATGAAGAGGAAAGCATTTGGGGAAAATATTGGCCCTTTAAACTTTATTACAAGGAGGATGCAAGTGCATAAAGCAATAGCCTAAGGCCTTGGATTTCTAATCACAATATTTCCAAGATTAACATTTTTGTTAACTTGTGTCATGTTGCATCAAAGATTTGACACATTTCCCTTGTTTGAAACTTGTTTCAAAAATAAAATGTGTTAGTTACATATACAATGATTGAAGATAGCTTCAAGATATTTTTTGCTTTTAAATTGGCGTGTAAATCCATCATAGAAACAACTATGTCTTTAAACCATAAACATTGGGCCCAATTTAATGCATTTATTGTGGGTTTGAACCATTTCACAAGTTAAACTTTTAACATCCATAGAAAGTCCAAGTAATACCACCTATTTTATTATTTACAAATCACACCATGTTAATCCACCATCAAGATTACTATTAGTAGAATTTAAATGGGCATGCACCTTGATTCATTCACACAAACTAATGTGGCATGTGTCACTTGCCTAAACATGAAGTGGATTATGTTACAACTTTAAGTGTGAATAGGACCTTCACAAAAGAGTGCAATTAGGAAATACCTATTTAAAATTTTGAATTAATTTATAGTGACAAAAATGATTCAAAATTCAGTATCTTTCCCCACATCAGGTCTAGAAATTACAAAATTACCTCCAAAAACTTTGACTCATTAAGGGCTTTCAAATAGTACCAATATCTTGCCTAAATTTCCTAGATTCTGTTGAATTTTTCTTTTACAAAATTGTTCAATATTCAATATTTTTTGCATTATAGGTCTAAACATTACGAAACCACCTTCGTGCACCCCTACACACATAGAGGGCTTTCCAATGGTACCAAGACCATTGTAACACACTGCAAGGTGGTGCCAGTTTGGGAGCCACTCTTGATGCAGTTGTAATTAAAACTTTAAACTATAACCCTGTTTTTGGTTGATGATATATAGTCAAAATGTTAAATTAAAAATTAAAAATGCTATAATCAAGTGCTTTTGAATATTATCAATAGTAGAATTTGACCAAAATGTAAGAAAAATAATCAAATTTATAAACATAATTGAAGTAGGTAGTCAAATATGTAGAAATATTTATTTTAGAAAATACTTTCATATTTAGCTTGTACCAAACTTTAGCTAAATCTTTAGGTGGATGATCAACACTTTCAGCTATAATATAAAATTGTCAAGAAAAATCATTGAATTATAACCCCACACAATAGTGAAAACTAGCAATTATTATCCCATTTTCCACAAATCTTACATGTCACATGGCAACTTAATATCCTTGAAATAAAACATCACCAATGTAACTAATTAGTTGCTAAATCCCAATTGCCATTTTTTCTATCTTTAAACCTAAAAACTTAAAACCCTAAACTTTCCATATCTGGAAGCTTTGCACCTAGGATTGTAATGAGTTGAACAACATCCCACTATCAAATACCATCCACATTTGAAAAGTCTCAAATTCTAAGCAAAATGGTTTAAGGTCGTTTAATTGGTTTGGTGTTCCTTCATGTTCAATTCACCCACTAAACCCAATTTGTCATTCAAGCATACAATACAATGTTCAAGTTTTACACAAATATTATTTAACAACCTCATTAAAAATGGGATCGCTCCACTGATGTCCATGCAAGTGATATCCCACCCATTTATAACCTTGACCAAACCAAGTTCAACATTCTACACATAGCATTTCATTCATGCATCAAAGGAGACCTTCAATGCATTAGGTAGTGAGACCATCAAATGTCAAATGGTGTGCACATGCCACATAGGGGCTTTGGGTCAATGATATGCCCTCACACAAAGTTTCTGACTAACATGAGGATGTTAACCCTACATGTGTTGGGCTAAGACTTGTTATACAATGCTATGACACCCAAAATGCAAATTGCAATGAAGGCACCATAAATTTATGAAGCCAACTGCTTCCAAAAACTCTTAGGGATGGAAAGCATTATGAAACATTACACAATACTATATGAGCTAGACTACTATATTGACAATGGTTATTAATTTTATGGAAGATCAACTAGTAATATCAAAATCCATCATAATGTAAAGTTGTTATTGATATATAGTTTTTCATTTTAATCAAGATGTTATTTTCGTGGGTAGGAGGAGATGTTTACAACTTTCCATTGTGAATGAAACAACCATCAAAAAAGGTAATCTTGATGACATGTACAGTCTTAAGTATACATGCATGAAACGTGTGAAAAGAATTGTCAATTTTCACATGGACTGTCAAATACTCGAACTGAAGGGGGCATGCAACACGAGCTTTAGAAAATGTGTTGTTGGAAGGTCTAGGTTTAAAGCTGGTTTCAATGTTGTGGGATTTTACACACTGAAATTTGGGGGGACATGCAAGAAGAGCTTTGTGGGTAGGCACTGTTGGAGTACTTAGGAAAATTTACTGATGTGAGTGTTTTTACAGTCCAAATTCTGTTGTGAATATAGAGATCCAATTAGCCAAATGGACATCAATCTACCTATGAAGGAAGGTAGTTTGTTTTGTTTTGTTTTGTAGTTATGAGATCCACTGAACCGGGATGCTTTAGATCATGTTCTTGGTGTCTTTGGAAAGCTCTCAACGAGAAGAGGTGCATGGGCTTGGTTCCATGATGTTTGGACTTGCGGTGCAAAAGTTCTTGAATATTGAATCATTTCTTCACTGAAAATTAAAAAATTAAATTGTAGCTGAAAATTTTGGAGGAATTGGAATGTGCCTTTGGTGTTGCTGGAAAGATCTCAATGAGCAGGATTTGATGGAATTTATTGGGTAAGATTTGGATTCAAAAATGTGGGAGAAATTAATTTTAAAGTGATTTCTGCGCTGAAAATTCAAATGAATTCCAAAAAACCAGGTTTTGGAAGGAAAAATCAGTTGAGGACATGGTAACACTTGGGCCAACGGCACAGTCCACACTAGTATCATTTAAATAGCAAAATCATTGTATTACTTGTACAGGTAATTAAAGGTTGGGGCAGGTTTGGTCTTTGTTTCCCATTTGTTCATCCTGATTAGATAACTCAAAATAATTGTAAATGCCTTTCTTGGGTTACCCTGGTGATTATTCTTGGTATGGAAAATTTGGCATTACAACCACTTTTCCTACTTTTGTTTGCATATATTTTGTTGGTGGGTATTTGGCACCCCATAATGCATATGATTTGATTTTATATAATTCTCTAAGTCACTCAAACCATTTTGCATGGATACAAGTGTGAATAATGTGGAATTTGAAAAGATTATGGTCGTAGAAAAAACACCATATAAAATTCTAATTTGTACGCTTACCATGTACACTTCAAAGATAGAATTTTCAGAATCCCCTTCCCAAATTGTTATTTCTTTGGAATAAGATATCTTTAACATGTGTAATGTTGACCTTAAAAAGATGAACACATACAATAGTGCCATATGTGAACATATTGAACCTGAAGTTACATATCTTAATTCGTAAAGTTATTTAACCAAATTTTCTCACATTATGCAAAAGTCTTGAAGTACAATGATCCATATTGTCCTTAAGATCATATGATTGCGATTATCACAACTATTTACTAAATCAAATCTTACATACATAATCCTTTCAAAAGTGCATTGATATCATAGAGTAAAACCAAGTTATAATGGTTCATTTGTGGTAGATACAACACACCATATATAAATCTATTTTGTTTTGTTAGTCTATTATGGCATCATTGGTTTTGTTGGGATTATATGGTGTTTAACGAACTAATAAAGTTCATATGATGAAAAGCTCAATTAGATATTTTTTTGATGTACATGTTTATTTTATTAAGAAAGTCAATTTAACAATATTGCCCTAGATAGAGACTTTTGAAAACAAGGTTCAACTTTAGTCATTTAAAAGTTCATAACTAATTTTTAACTAATTTTTTTGTAATTTATATTTATATTTATGTTTGAGACTTTTCATGTATTGAAAATATTGAGTTTTAATAAAATATTTTGAATAAAAAATCATATTGAAAAGTGCATTTATATTTGTATGGAAATGTAGATATTTTTTTGCTTTAGTGTTTATATTAAATTATGTAGATTTAATTTACAAATTTAAATTAATCAATTGTCAGTTTGACATATAAGTGGTTTTATGGCATGTTAATGGCATGTTAAATCACAACATCTTGAAAGAAAACTTCAATGAAATGCAAAAGGTGAGTCACTTTAGCTTGCAAATTCATTATAATGTACAAATGATATTTTACACAAAGCTATAAGGCACAATCTTGTTTAAAATATAAAATTTGAAAATATTTTATTATAATGGCCAAAAAGAAATTACAATGTGCAAAAGCTTAGACAATTTTTAAAACTATGAATTGCAATAGTGACGTGCAAAAGGAAACTTATATAACATAAAAACTATAAAACAAAAACATTTATTTTATAATTTCAAATCACCAAAAGTGATTTTAGGATACCTAATTCAATATTATATTTCAAACCCAAAAATTTCAAACCATGTTCACACTTGAATTGGTTTCAAGCTAAAACACAATTAATTACACTAACCTAAATAAAAAAATTCTTAGTGAAGGTTTGACAAGGTAGTTAACATAGCACACCTAACAAAGTTGGTGGGTGGGTAAGTTGACACTAGTAGTTTAAGCTAGGCTAAGTAGAGGCCACATGTCATGTTTATAGTTGTATGTCCATCATGTGTAAATCATATATGTAGTCATGTGTTTAACATGACCACAATTGTAAAAATCATGGAATGACATTTACAATTATGACCACATCTACAATTAAATGGTAAAAGTGATGAGTTTTACTTAATTACATTATGAGTCATGTAGTCATGTGTAATTGCTAATGGCACATACAACTACAAATGTAATCATATATATAATCGTAAAATTGAAGTTTTTGCATAATGGGTGTTTAATTAATGTTAAATAAAAGTTGGTGGAAAAAATTAAAATGTATTGTTGTGTAGGTCATGAGGATGTGGAGCACACAACAAGATTGTGTATGGGTTGATGGACATGTACAAGAACAAATCACATTATTACATGTGATAACATTGTTTCAGGATTTTTTGAAAGTTGGGGTGCATGCCATTAGGTTTTTGTGAGCGTGATTCTACCCTTAGTGATCTGACCACTGATCCAAAGAAAGGATTGAGACGATAACTCTAGTATTGCATGCAAGCTTTAAATAAATTTATTGTAATTTTTTAATTTGATAACAAACTAATTTTCATTTTGTTCATTGGTTTTAGTTCAATTGACCTTACATGTGCCACATTTGTCACTTGATGACATTTCATTGATCCACTTGAAATCTTTATTAGCCCAATGTTGACATTATCAAGAGCACATGCATAAAGTTGATATATATGATCAATTTTGTGATTATTATATCTTATAAAGGGAGAATCACAAATGGTGGCATCAAGTCATGTTCCATATCATTGATACCACCATTGTGAACTCATACATTATGTACGAGGCAAATATGACTTGTCTTGGCAAGTCTACAAAAGCAATGTCACATTTGAAGTTCAATATGGCTTTGACTAGGGCTTTCATGAAAAAACGTACATGTTTTACTCCAAAGGCAACAATAATGGTAGGGGGTTTTATACCCAATCTTGGGGGCTTGCATTATTCCATGTAGTGGATAGGAATATCAAGGAAAAAAAGGTGTGTTCCAAAAAAGTGAATTGATATTGTCTTAATTTTTTCTTTCAATTCTCCAAATTGCACAGGTTTTCAATTATGCTAAATCTTCTTTTGGATGATGATAAAATTGGCACGAACACAAAATTGATGAAAAAAACCCTTCATTCGATCATGCTTGAGCCTTGGACACATAAAAAAAAAGTTGTAAAACATTTTTGTAAGAGCATTGTTTACCCATTTTTGAGTGGGGGTTTTGAGAGGTATGTCCTATTACACCTATGACTGACAATTGGGATTTCTTTGTTGAAAAGGGGCCCACCCATCCCCCACCCCAAACCAGAAAATAAAAATAAATCTTTCCCCTCCCCCTTTAAACAAAATTAAAAAAAGGCTCTCCCATTCCCCACCCCAGACCAAAAAATTAAAAATTAAAACAAAATCCTCTCCCACAAAAGAAAAGGAAAACCCAACAAAGAAAAGTCAAGCCAAATTGTGGAGTTATTATAGTGTTTGCTCCAATGCATGCACTTTGATTGGGGAACGTGGGAATGTGGCAGGGCTGATAAGAGTTCTTTGACCATTCACTTTTTCCTTGTCCCAAAGCCTCTTTTGTGCAATTTTTTTTTAATGCCTACTTCATATGGATGCCTTCTATTTACCCTAATTTTTTTGCAACCATTGAAGAACAGTAGATAGGTCAAAATCTCTAAAAACTTGAAAATTTTCAAGGCTGCCCAAAATTTTAAAAAAGATTTCACTTTCAAGATTTTTTGTATCTCACCGGATCCCCCTTTAATTTTAATGAAACATGCTGCTTGAAGTTGTCTACAACTCTATCAAGTTACATTTTCAACCTTTTACATGACTTTTCGAGAGGTTTGTAAGGGCTGGTTCCTGTTTCAAAGTGCGACTGTTTTGCTCAAAAAATGTTTAAGGGTTAAACCTACTAAGTATGTTATGAACATAGTTTTTTTTTTTTTTTTGTTGCACTTACATCTTTAGTGGGCAAAGGGCAAGTAGAGGAAAAACAACTATGACAATAGTTTCAGTACTGTGGCATTAAAGACCCTTGGCCTGTTTGTGAGAAGCAAGGGACTGATGAGCATTTCCTTCATCCAGATTCCAGACAGTACAATCTGGCCTCAATACATGTTTGCTGAAAGTATTTAGTGAGAAGAAAATATTCCAGGATCAGCCTTGGGACTCTGAGAGTTGAATCTAATGTTGGGCGGGTATGCCCATTTTAACATACCAGTTGGTTACTTTTATTAAAGTTTTTTTCAATTTAGACACTTGGTAGGAGCCTGCCTGTGTATTAAAATTTCGTTTCAATAGTTATGTCAGGTGGGTCTATACTGTAAGTTATATGTTTTGGGGGTATCCTGGGTATGAACATGAATAGACACCAATCTAATACCAACTGGTAAGGTCTCATATCAATTGATATGAGATATACATATGAGTATTGATATTCACATCAAGATTCCATGTAAAGTGGGAAAAAATTAATTCAACAAAGAACCACTAAGAAATGGTGCTTGTCTCTAGCCTACAAGCTGGAGGAGTCCATTTAAGAGTACATGGCAATGTGCGACTTTCAGGACTCATGAACAGCACAAAGCCCTAATATTTTTAAGGTTTCATTACACTTAACATGTATATATTTCAGAAGATTGTGTTGGTAGGAGATGCTTGTTTTAAACCTCCTATTATTATCAAATCTCACAATTTGCTTGCCAGTGACATAAGAAGAGAAGAGCTGTGGGTGAGACAGCTTTCTATGATGAGAGAGAATAACTCTCTCCTTTCTTTGATTCTTGCGAGCTGCGCATCTTTTGACCTTTCTTTGGCCTTCCCTTTTGTCTTCTGTGATAGTTTCGACCATTGATTTTTTTGACTTTTTGTCACACCAACCCCCCCCCCCCCCCCCCCCCCCCCC
>Ga0209611_10010117_pt1 | contig 13992 bp, 15 predicted proteins | sample S1TSphgellanicum_3_FD_187693 | JGI IMG/M metagenome (GOLD analysis project Ga0209611, IMG submission 187693) | Host-associated microbial communities from peat moss isolated from Minnesota, USA - S1T2_Fc - Sphagnum magellanicum MG (SPAdes) (version 2) | ecosystem: Host-associated > Plants > Peat... | reverse complement strand
ATAGGATTTGGAATGTGTGAATCTAAATAACGAATCTATCAATGTTGAATTGTGAATGATGTTTGGAAGGCAAAATAATTAACTTCATCTACGAACGCAACCTAATAACTAGACATGCATTCACATTCGTCCTTCATTGGTAGCATTCGTGCTTTCAAGCATAGTCACCTTATAGAACCGGAGGTAGAGGGACAAAAGTTGCCTCACACTCCCAGGAGTATAAGATGTGCCTCCTGGCTCTCCCCTTTGTCTCGCCTTCTTGCAAGCCCTTGCCTTGGTCACGAGCCCAAAGTTAGGGTTGTGATAGATGGGATCTACCAAGTTTGTAAACAATTTTGAAGTCATACTTAGAAACAATAAGAACCTTCTAGTTAATCTATCAAAAACCTGTGGCTTGTTAACTAAATACACTAAAGCCATATGGTTTACATAAAATGTCAACTTGTTGCGTAAATTTGTGTAAGGCATAAACCATAGCTAAAGCTTCTTTTTTTGTAACAGTGTAAATTCTTTTAGTAAAATTAAGTTGGGTTTTGGGCCAATACTGCCCCTATTACTAGCTGAGATGCATCAATATGAACATGAAATTCTAATTCCTAGTTAAGACTAATAAGTATAGGAGCTTGAATGTATTAGTTCTTGATTTTTTCCAAGCATTTAGAAATCCATATAAAAAATTTAGTTTTTTTGAATAACTTAGTGATTAGTGCCATAATAGAAGCAAAATTTCTGATGAAGCATCTATAAAACTATGTCATTCCATTGAAGACTTTAATTTCTTGAGGTGTTTTGGCCACTAGCATTTTGATTAAAGCCTTTATCTTCTTAGGATCAAATGTTTTCCCCTCTTTGGAAACTATAAATCCTAAAATAGTTCCAGAACATACCATAAATGCACATTTATCTAGATTCAAATTAATGCCATTCTTTCTACATTTTAGAAAACATTTTTTGAGCTTTTCCAAATGAGTGGACATGTCACTAAAAATAGTAAAATCATCTAAAAAGATTTTCATGAACACATCATTATATTCACGGAAAGCTTTGGTCAATGCGTTTTAATAGGTAGGTGGCCCATTTTTGACCCCAAAAGGCATTACAATCCATACAAAAGCCCCCCAATCAATAACAAAGGCGGTTTTGTATTGGTCCTTTGATGCTATGGAAATTTGATGGTATCCAAAAAAACCATTTTTAAATGTATAAACCTCGTGTCCAATTATAATATTAATAGTTTCATCAATAAAAGGTAACGGGTATGGGTCTTTCTTAGTAGCTCCATTAAGCTTCCTAGAGTCGACACAAAAAAATTCAAGTTCCCATTTTTTTCAAGCACTACTACTATAGGTGATAGCCAAACAACCTTTTCCATAGGTTTAATAAAATCTGCAACGAGCAAAATTTGTTAATATCTTATTTGACAATAGCTACATAATTAAGATTCAATTGGTACTATGTTTGATGAGGAGATGGTATTGATGTGTCCAATTCAATCCAATGTTGAGCTACCTCAAGTGCTATGCCTTTCAAATCTTTGCAAGTCCATGCAAAGATGTCCTTGAATTCCATTAACAATTCAATTAGTTGATAACTGACAACAGGTTCCAGATCCACACTGATTTTAGCCTAATGTAGGTTTTCCTCAAAACTTAAATTAATCTTGGTGAATTGTTTTTTTTTAATGACAATCCATCTAACAATGCAAAGATGTTGAATTATGATTTGAATAAGTGTCGCGTCAATTTCCATTTCTCTTATTTCATGTTGGAAAACATTTCTGGTAAATGTTGTTGGAAAGTATCAAGGGATATAATTATCTTAACAAGTAATACAGATACCGATTCGACAAGTTTATCATAAGAAACAAGTGATTTAAACACAAGTTCAACAAGTATAATAACCTATTCAACTATATTCAAACCCATTGATGTAATCAACCTAAAAGGTTGATATGACCTAACCGATGTAAGGATAGCTATGGTTCCTATTGAAAACAATCCTACTTCTATGGTAAACATCAAATCCTCCTCTTTATTAGATATTCCAAAATGGAAATCATAACAAACTAACACTTTTGAATGCTTGGTTGGTGCTCCAAGTTTTTTAGTAACAGGCATGGTTCTGACTATATTGGTATCTTATATAGTGATAATATTATTGCCTCAATCATGAAACACTTTAGCATCCCTTAGCCAAGGACGACCTAACAACATAAAGTAGCTAGAGTTTAACACACTACTTTGAATTATAATGAAAGTCACTGCATAGGGAATTCCACGAATAAGAATTTTAAGATCCTTAATCAAACCTAGAGGTTTGGTAATGGTTTAATTAGCCATATGTAGATTATAAGGTGAAGGGTTTAGTTTTAATACACCTAACTGTACCCTCAACTTTTCCATAATGATATTAATTTTAGAACCACCCTTTAGAAGTACATATTCTATAAAATTCTTCCCTACTTGAACTTGTATTACTGCCATTTGAAGATTAATGGCAATTGATGCAACTATTGGTTCTGGTAAAACAAGTTTTGATGGTATTGGGTTTAAAATGTAGCTTTTGATATCAGGAATCACTCTTAACAATTGACCCAAGTTCAATGTATATTTGGTCTCCAAGACTTGTTTATTAGTATCCCTTTGAATTTTTTCTAAAGTCTTCTCTATGGTAACCTATTATGAAATTACAAGTTGCTGATTCGCTTCACCGATTTGAGAATTTTCAACTGGTCGAGTTGTAGTAGGATTATCAAGCAATTTAACCCAATTACTCTACAATGAACCCTCATTGATGGTAGCATGTTGTTTTTCAACTCCACTAGGTTGTAGTTGTCTAATAGTTTCAATAAATGAATCCTGTAAATGCTCTTCTTGTTGCCAATCTTTAGTTTCGTTAGCTTTAACCAATTCTCTTATTTAAACACCCATTGTTTCGATTACGAGTTATGAGTGGTAATAAGAACTATTACATCAACTAGCACATTGTCAGTTTTAAGTGATTTAAGTGTTGTTGTAGTTTTGAACATGTTCTATACCTTAATCTTTTTAGGGCATTCTCTAGATCTATGTTCTACACTAAAACAAATTATACAAGGATAATGGACATGTATTTTTCTTGATTTAATAGGTTGGGTTTTAGTTCTTGCTTAATTGTAGCAAATACCTTTCTTTTCCTATTATGACGAGTTTCTACTAAATGATTGATTTTACCACAATTAGTACAAGTTAGTGTTGATTTAGATGTAACAACAAGTATTATAGGTTTAACTTCTATATTAGTCTTTGGTGTGGTTAGTAAAACATTATAATTCAAACTAACAAGTGTATTTTCCTCACATACTACAACAACTTCCTTGTGCTCAATCAAGGTATTTCTCTTCATACTTGTAGTTGTTAATCTTAGGTAAGGTAATAAACCTACCCTAAAAATAGTGGTGAAAAAAACTTTTGTTGTTATAACCCGTAGATAGTTAGTTAGTTTTAACAAATATTCATAGTAAACCTCAACACATTCAACAATTTGATGTTGTATGTTCTGTAATTGCATATAGAACTCTTCATCATTCTTCAGAGTTCTGAATCACTTATAAAATGATTGCTCCAGCTTTTCAAAGGTGCAATTTGGATGGTCTTGAACATAGTTTTCACCCCATTTAGAAATATTACCTCTAAAAGTAAAACCAAACAGGTTGATGATGTTAACTTCCACCATTTCACCATTAACTTTAATGGCCTTCTTGAACACTTTGATGTGAGCATCTAGATCAGTGTTTTTGACATACGTTGGATATTGCAGTTTCTTGTATGGCAGCTTGGTTGTTGATTCTAATACAAGTTGCATAATAGGTGGCTGATACCATGGTGGTATAAACATGCATAGGTCAAGTGTTGGCCATCCATAAGATCCAACAAGTGGATTGAAAGGTGGTATTCTAGGAGGATCTCCTCTAGGTGAACTTCTTCTAGGTGAGTCTTCATGTTATCCTCCATCCAGTGGTTGGTGAGTAAAACCTCTAGGTACATAAGTTGGTAAACTAGTAGTAACATGCATAGTGGTTGAAACTAGTGTAGTAACAAGTTGTTGGGTAGGTTGTCTATCTATGTTGGCTATTGGTTGAACCACTGTAGGAAACTGATTTCCAACAAATTATGGTGTATACATTGATGGTACAACAAGTTATCCAAGTACTAGGTACACATTCCTAGGTACATAACATGTATAATTTCGAAAGATTGAGGAATCAAATCCATTTGTTCGAGTTGGATATGTTGGATACAAACTAGGATCTAAAGGCACAAAAAGGGTATGGCATTATACTACATTAGATATGTTGAAGTTAGTAACGTACTAGTTTTGCCTAGTATAATTAATGTAACAAGTTGTGACCATGTTGTTTGATAATTAATAGGTACTATCGTATGACCTATATTAAGATTCATGGCTTGAGTTCTTAATATAAACACATTAGGTACTGCTATTGTAGTGGTTGGAAGGACAAGTTGATGAACATTCATCACCTCTTCCTGTAAAAACTACCTTATTTTATCATCAACTACTGGACAACGATTGAACAAATGTCCCATTTGATGACAATATGATTAGGTTATAGTTATAGCACCTTAGTTTCCTCTTGAAACCGGTTTATGATGTAGGAGTTGTGATCTTTTTCTTGGACCAAGTATTGGTTTGTTTTGAAAAATTAGTTGCATGAAATGTTAAAATCATACTTCATATTAGTTTAATATGAAATATATTAAGCTCTGTAACATCTAAACATATAGAATGTTAAACTAAATCCAACTCAATGGCATATAAACATGTTGACCCACCAAGAGGTATATGCCAATTGGTAAACACTACCAAGAGGCATGTGCCCATTAGAAATTGAGACAATATGAGGTAGCCCATGACACCATACATTGTCTATACCATTTAGAATTATTTTTTATTTTCATGCACTCTTTCAACCTCTTGGTTCAAGGACCATGGTCAATTTCCCTCTTCCATTCTTGTACAATCAAATTGCATTCTTTCCCGTTCTATTACTAATTTGTATGATCTACACCTCAATTCACATTGACTCCACCCTTACTACCTAATTGCATCCTTTCTACCTCTACCACATGATTGCAATTGTTAAACTTATATTTTACAAGGGCAAGAAGAAAATTGACACCAATTGTCACACTAAACACCTTGGAATCTATGATTGAATATACATTAATCTCAAGCATACTAGATATAATATGTGAGATGACAAAAAAACCCTTGGAATATCCAAAAGATGACACCCAACTAGTCCCCTTCTAGCATTTATTATAAATCAAAACATGGGGAACATAATGGAAAAGGGCAATTGACAAAATAGATGAATGGGCGGCATGGTGATGGGTGAATGCAACACAAGAATCCTAAAGAGAAACCAACATCTTTATTAGAACTTTCTACCCAACCTAAGGATTGCACAAAGGCTGGTGACTTGGAATGGTCTACCCTCAAGCTCAACACATAGATGACCTATTTCACTCTTATGCCTCATCATCTACAAAAGTTTTGACTAGAGGATCATACAAAAGAGGATTCCTAACCCTAGGTGGTGAAACCCCATAAGCTAGGACTTGGGCTTGAACCTCATAACCTTGAGGCATATGAAAGCAATATAAATACCCTCAAGGGACTAAAGTGGAACTGCTTTGTTGCAAAAAAAAATAGCGTCCTTAACAAACTTCTACATTTGAAAGAAAGGAAAGCATAAGGACACGAAGGAAGGAAGATGGAAGAATAAGAAATTGAAACAAAAAAGAAGTAGAAGAAGACTTATTCACAATCCAAGATTTTCCTAAACTGCTTGAGCATTGGGGAGTCTTCATCATCAATGTGAACAACTAGGTAGCTTGCTTTAGGGATGGGAATAACAACCAGGGGCTCTAAAAGACATCCATGTCTGGTTCTAGACCAATACATGACGACAAAGGGCATGGCATGCCTTGATGTTATGGCCTATAAAAAAAATGTGAATGAAAACCACAACTAGAAATAAACAAACAAAACAAAAGTTTAGGAGAAAGGAGGTAGCAAACTTGTGGATGCAGACAAGTTAACAACAAAAGATCTTGCTTTCAAGCACACCTCAATGAAGGCCTAGAAGGTGAGTGGATGGAACTCCTTGGGCACTCAAAATGGTTTTCTAGTCTTGGACATAGACATGGACAACATGTTCGTCCAATTGTAGAAGACATCCTCTTCATGAACATTGATATCTTTCTATAGGAAGTCCTTAGAAGGAGGGGAGAAACAAAACAAGCTCCTTGAAAAGGATGATGCATTAAAACCCTTGACCAAAAGAGTCACCTAACTCAAAAGAGTTTGCAACATTTCAAAAAACAATATCTGAGAAAAGGAAGCTTGGAAATGAATGCAAAGAAAGAAGAGAAAATAGAGGAGCTCATACCTTCAAGGAGGGGTCCTCAAAGCTTGCAAGTGGGAGAGAATTGACGATCACCCACTTCATGTGAATTTTGAAATTGTAGCTTTTCAAATAAGATCTAATCTTTTTGAGAACTCGGGGATCATCCCGATGGAAAAACAACATAGCCCCATTAGGGGATAATTTTTTTTTCACGGAATCATAAATTAATATTGTCAAATACTCCCTTTGCTTACTCTAGAGGAGGATATTTGGTGAAGTAAAGGAGACCAAAAGAACGTGAAGGTTCCCCAAGATGTCAACAAGAACAAGGTTCAGGATTGACCCACACATGAATGGGTAAATGCAATAATGAAAAAACAATGATGCGACAAATGGAGGATATCATATAAAGAAAACAAATATTGAAATGGACTAACTTCATGAATGAAAGTAGAGATCCTCTCATACACCTCCGACCACTTTTTAGAAGCAAACCTCTCCACATATGTGGTTGGTTAAGAAAATGGAAAAACAATACATTGCCATCCAAGAAACCTTAAAAATGGTTGTACAAGGGGAGTTGGGCGAGTGGGGGTGAAGCAAACAACGCAAACACTGTCCAAATCCACGCTTAGCATGCCAAGTGGAAAAGAAAAAGGACCACCTAGCTAAGTAGGCCTAAAGGTAGTGACTTGTTTCGAAGCATTCAAATTGATAGTAGGAGCTAAAGTCACATCCATGCAAATCTCCTTGTTGGATTCAACACGCTAATTGGTTTTGACCTCCTCACTTTACTTTTTCTTTCTTAAAGTGGACCCTTTCTTCTTCACCTCTTCCATTTGAGTGCTTGTAGAGCTTTGCTTGGAATCCTAACTCATTTTTCTCCAATATTGAGATATCTAAGGCCAAAGTGTTATCCTTGGGGCAGTCTGGGTACTAGCTGTAATTAACAAAATCTGAGGAGCTCAATCCTTGAGAAAGTCCTTACAAAACATGGTGTTGTATGCCTTAGGACCATGCCATATCTCAAAGAGGATGGGGAGCTTCTCAATGGCTTCCATAGGAAAAAATGATAGAAATACCTATAAAAAACAAGAAGAAGGTTGCAATAAGAGCTTGCAATTCTGAACTATTCTTCATTCTTTACTTTTAACATCGATAATAGGGGAATAGTGGATGTAAAAAAGAGGAAGGATACATAATAGAGGAAGGAAAAAAATGGACAAACTTTGTAAAACATTCATTTGAGAGCCTCCTTCCCTCCTGTCTTTTGTTTTTAGGATTTGCTGATCTGTAAACCGTCACTTGGCTTGAACTCACAAGAAAAGTAAATTTCCCAAATAACTTGTCACCGCTCTTGAATGTAGGATGTAAGCGAAATAACCTTTGGAAGATCTTGCACACTTAAGCCGATATCAATGATTATAATGGCATACAGTTTGAGAGCTTTCGCCTCCAACTACATGAAACAATTAAGGATTAGCAGTTAGTGACAAAATTACAACAAAGTAAGGAAGAGAAAAGAAGAAATTATACATGGTGCCAGAAAGTGGTCTTGTGTAGCCACTTGTCAAATTGTTGGTTCGAGAAACCTTGCTGGGGGAATTTCTTTACCTCCCTAAGCACTCATTCCATTGCTTGAGTAAAGTTTTTGTTGTGGAGTCACAAATGAGTATGCCAACATCTAGAGCTTCTCTAAACATTTGTGGCTTTGAATTCATGTCATAATGAACTTGAATCTCTTTCAAGAAATTTGGACCAAGAGTAAGGTCAAAAATCAAAAGGTGTTTACAAAAAGTCAAATAATGGTCCTTCCTCACTTGCTCCATAACCTTCTCCATGCACTTTTGAAGTATGGTTGTGTACCTTTTTCTAGGGTCAAGAACTTCTTCATAATACGGTTTGACTGCCACATTCGCAATTAAAGAGTTTTCACGTTGCAAGCAAAAGAGATGGAGAGAAACACAAATCAATATCTAATGACAAAAGAAGCTACAAAATTTTTTAAAACTAGGAAGACAAAATGAGAGGACTCCATAATGAAGGATGGGGAAGAAACAAATACAAACCTTGTACATGTAATAAAAAAAAACCTTAGATGTAAGGAAGTGCCAAGTCTTGTGTGATTTATTTTGGCATTTAAAAAAAACATATGCTGAGAGAACATTCTAGAATAGTTCTAGAGAGATGATGTCAATGGATTGGATGCAACAAAATTCATGCACAAGGTTTGGCCGCACATGATCAAACTCCACAAACTTGGGAACAACGAAGCAATTCATTACATGAATGAGGAACATCAAAGCTTTCAAAGAGAGCATACTTGAATGCCATTAAAAATTCATCACATGATTGAAAGGTGAAAAACTTATTTGTTTGAGTTTATCATGGCTATGAAGAGCTCAACAAAACCATGCAAGGTATTGAACATAATAAAGTCCATTGAATAGTGCCATTCAAGATTTTCATCGTGCACACACTAGATGTAAGGCAACCAAGCCTACAGCCTATGGTTGTTGTCCCACACAAAAAACATTCACCTTGAGAGAAACTTCATATCCAAATTTCCAAAAAAAAGGTTCTCAAAATTTTCATTTTCAAAACGCTAGTGGGCATTCCAAGAGTCAACATAAAAATTTAAAAAATCCTCCTTTCCCTTCCAATTCAAAGGAGATACATAGAATACCTTATCTCCCTTGCGATATCTAATTTGAAATGCATGCTCCAACTTCAAGACATCTATCTTGAAGGCAAGACGAACGACATGTATGGAGATCATCCTACACAAGGGGATGTTCATCCGCACCTTCCTTTTTGGCAACATCTTGTGCTTGTCAAGGATCTCATTCAAATTGCACTTATGTCATTAGACAACTTGAATTATCCTATCAAAGGCCATGTTATCCATGGTTTGAAGAGCCTATGAAACCTATGAATCCTGAAATGAAGAAGGAATCAATCACTAATAAACAAAGTGAGATTTGAAATTAAGTGATGGGAAGTTCGACCACTAACTTCCATTACTTCACTTGTGGGGGTCATAATGAAAGCCTCCTTCATGGTGTCTTGCAAAACAAAGTTGAGAACTTTCAAACAACTCATTGAACATGGTTCCAAAATTTTCAAATCAAATGGGAAGAAAGTAGAAACTATTATCCAATTGGAGCTCAATTCAAAGCTCTTACAAACAAAATTAACAACCCAAAAAAATGAAAAATAAATTTGAGCTCCACCCATGCTCCACCAAGCTACTCTCAACATTGAAAGTACTTCAAAAGTGCTTGAAAAAAGAAACTTGAACTCAAGTTCGAATTTTAAATCGAACCCAAGGTTGAACTTGATCTTGAACTTGGGTTTGTCATGTGTTGTTGAGCTACTTTTGGCACCAAGGATAGCTTGGAAGCACTTGTGGAAAAAAAAAAAAACACCTAGGCTTAAGTTTGGGTCCAATTTCAAACCCAAACTTGAACTTGGGTTTGTCATATACTGCTTAGCTACTTTTGGCACCAAGATCAATAACTTGGAGGCACTTGCAAAAAATAAAAAAAATAAACCCATGCTCAAGCTTTGGTCCGATTTCAAATTCAAACTTGAACTCAAGTTTGTCATGCACCATTGAATTACTCTTGGTGCCGAGACTAGTTCGGAGGCATTTACAGAAAAAACAAAAAAACCCAAACTCAAGCTCAAGTCCAATTTTGAACCCGAGCTTGAGCTCGGGTTTGTCATGTGTTGCTAACATATTCTTGATGCCTAAAGTAGCTCAAAGGCACTTGCAAAAAAGAAAAGAAAAGAAAAGAAAAAACCACAAAAGAAATTCGGGCTCAATCTTGGGTTTGGAGCTTGAACTTGGGTTGGTCACATGCCATCAAGTTATTTCAGCGCTAACAATAATTCAAATTGGACCTAGCTTGAGCTCGAGTTTTTCATGGGTTGTTGAGCTATTCTTGACGTTGAAAATAGTTTGGTCCCCTAGTAACAAAAAATAAAATGAAAAAAGCCCAAGTTCAAACTCAAGTCCAAATTAAAATGGGGCTCGAGCTCGAGTTGGAATTCCTCATATGATACCAAGCTACTCTTGGTGCCAAGGAATAACTCGGCACCACCTACAACCAAAAAAAAACACGAGCTCAAGCTTGAGTCCGGAATGGGACACGAGCTTAAAACTTGGATTGCAAGCACCACCAAATTACTTTCGATGTTAAAAGTAGCTCAATAGTGCCTGCAACAAAAAAAAGGAAAAAAAGTTAAGCTCAAAGGCAAGTTTGGAATGGGACATGAGCTTGAGTTCGAGTTCCTCATGCATCATTGAACTACTTTCAACACTGAAAATAATTTGGTAGCACTTACAAAAAAAAACAAAAAACCCAAGCTTTTGAAATGGGATCCCAAGTTTGAGCTTAGGTTCCTCATGCACAACCAAGCTACTCTTGGCACCAAAGCTCAACCATGCATGCAACAAAAAAAAATATAAAAAAACCCAAGTTTCTAAAATGGGACCCAAGCTTGAGCTCGAGTTCCTCATGTACCATCGAGCTACTTTCGGCACCAAGAAAAGCTTGACAACTCTTATAACAAAAAAAATAGAAAAAAAACCCGAGCTTAAATTTAAGTTTGATTTTGGACCTTAACTTGAATTTGAATTCCTCATGTGTCATCGAGCTATTGTCAATGTTGAAAGTAGCTTAGCCGTGCCTACAACAAAAAAATAGAAAAAAAACCGAACTCGAGTTCAAGTTTAACTTTGGCCCCAAGTTTGAGTTTGGGTTTCTCACGTGACATTAAAATCAGATGTAATTTTGGACCTGAATTTGAACTCAGTTTCTTTTAAACGAAAATCTATGCTAAGCTTAGATTTTTTATAGCTATCATAGTTGAGTTTGAGTTCCAAGCTAAGTTCAAATTTGGTTTTTTTCTCTTCTACAACATATAAAAAAAATTCACATGGCTATGTACAAGTTGCTTAGGGATGGTCTCATGAACTCTTGAGCTCTCCCCTTCCTCTCCCTCATCCTACATCCATAATTCCACAAAGAATGTGAAATGAAAGCTGAAACCTTCTTTTATATTCTCAAAACTTTAAAACAATGATTCAAAGCTTGAAGATTTTTACCAAATGTTGGTTGGTTTTAAACTTAGTGTTGGTTTCATCATCCATTGATTCCATGCTAAATCTTGCTCTTCCAACCTTTTAGTAAGTGAAAACAATGCCAACCCCCAAATATCAAATTCAAAGTGCTTCCTTCTATGTATTCACAATCTTGTTTAACTATAGTTCCAAGAACTTCAACTCTAAGGTTTTACTCTCTACTCCTTGATTGTTATAGAATTGAGGTGTGCCGCCCATCAGGTTTGAAAGTTTACTTCGTCGGCTTGTTCACATGCACATGCATTGAACTTATCCTCAACAACCCAAGTCTAAGATTTCTTTGTACCAAGAATATGAAAAATTAGACTTACTATAATTGAAAATTTTTGTCTAGACAAGAATCACATACTTCTTTTGTTCCAAAACATTGAAATTTCTTGGTGGAGAAAGATTTCACTTGGACTTTCGATATCCTCAACATGCATCTTTTGGTCTTTTTTTGAACCATTGTAAATGTTCTTTGTCACACCTTTGTATGCATCTAGTTGTGCCTCTAACATCTTTTTGTCTTCTTAGGAGGTTGCCTATTGCTTAAGGTATATCTCTACATATGGGAAATGGTTATTTAAAAACTTATTGTTTGTTCAATTTATACTATGAATAATGGATTTATTAGGATTTCTATGGGGGTGTCTCCAAATTTTGTCATTGAAATTACTTAATTATGGGAAAAATGATGTTTTGTGTTGATATTGTCTTTGTGTTCATCTTTGGTGTCTTCTTTTAATAATGTAGTGCAAAATTCAAGAAATGATTTATCCTACATAAATAAATTATGCATTAAATGTTGCATTAAAAACCTAAAGTTCTGTTGACTAGCCCCCTTAATTTGTGTGCAAATGTTTGGTTTCTGATGATAACAAACTTGTTAATATTCTTTCTAAGACTACCATGATCACTTCCGTCCTTTTAATGAATACCGTATTCTAGTTGTTGGGGTAGTTATAATTGTCATGGAATTTTGCAACTGCTTGTGGCCCACGTTTGACATTTGGGTGAAAACATGCGAAGGCATTGTAATTCTAGATATTCCTAATATTAAAAGTCCCTTGCACCAATGTGATTTTGCTTTCAAATTAAATGACTTAGATGTTAAAACACATCCATGTTGAGTTTCTCATTTAGTCCCATGTTCACTTGGATTTGCAATGAAATTTTCATTTGCTCCGTAGGGAGCAATAAATGTCCATTGTACTTATGCATTTTTTTTCAATGAATCTAAATACACATTTTTGTACACAATTTTTTTGGATCATGACTTAAGGCATGCCAAAATTTGAGTTGATTTCATGTAAGTTAAGACACATGAATTTTTTTAATTAATTAATTTATTATGTTTATAAGTTGAAGATGTCATTTCAACCAATGAATTTGAAGTTTTTAAAAATCCAACAACATGATCCCTTCAAGGATAGTAATAAGAACATTTCATCTTCAAACTTTTAATTGAAGATATTGATTTTTGATATACTCCTTTCAATGGATTTTTTTTTAAATACTTGATTTTTGCCAAGTTATCCCAAATTAATATGATGTTTCATAAACATCTTTTATAAGTTTTGTCATACATTAAGATATCTTGGTTAATGAAAAATATTTATTTATTATTATCATTTTTTATAATACTAACTCCATGTGATGTGGTAAGTTATATTCTAGGACATTTGTCGATAAAAAAAGAATACAATCAAAGTACAATGTGATTATATCTGAATTCAAAATGTTTTTAGAAATGGAAAGGTATGTTCATAGCCATTATGATTTTTTCATTCAATTTGCATTATATTTTTATATCATTGTGGTGTTGAATACTTTGTTAGTGATAGTACGGAAAACTATTGTTTGAGACAACATTATGCCTCCCCCAATCATGCTTTCACCCATTCCATTCTTTTTTGACACTACAGTTATCATTGAAAATTTATCCCTATGATTTATCCCAATCATATCATTGTAATTGCATTTCTCTTTGCTAATTTGTTGGATCCCTTTGATGTTTTAGGCTAGACAAATACCTGCCTTGTCCTATTTTATATTTTTATTGATAACTCATAAATATACTTTAAATCATTTTTTGAATTTATAAAATCTAGACCAATAATGTCTATTCCTTTCATATTTTTATAATTCGGTCTTCATACATTTAAAGCCCATTTAACACTAGGAATCAAGGCCAAAAATATTTGTGGCCAACTTTGAACATTTTTGGGTTACAAATTGGCCCCAATTGATTAACAATTGCTAGAACATTGACATCATGATATCAATAAATGTTGGAACATTGGTCCCATGGGTTACAAATTAGCCTCCCAAATTTGATGGTATATATTTTTAAAGCTTGGGGCCAATAGAAAGCCATAAAGTTTTGCATTTATTAATATCTTGGGTCAGATTGGAAAGATTTTTACAATTTCAACTTTGACTCCTAGTG
>Ga0209611_10010116_pt1 | contig 13992 bp, 8 predicted proteins | sample S1TSphgellanicum_3_FD_187693 | JGI IMG/M metagenome (GOLD analysis project Ga0209611, IMG submission 187693) | Host-associated microbial communities from peat moss isolated from Minnesota, USA - S1T2_Fc - Sphagnum magellanicum MG (SPAdes) (version 2) | ecosystem: Host-associated > Plants > Peat... | reverse complement strand
TAGATTCTAACTTGACCGAAGAGGGAGGCAGATGTGTTTCCTCGTGTTGTGCAATGGTGCACGCGGTTTGTCGATAAGGAAACTTGAGGCTATTTGGAGATTTCCACGAAACCAACTACCTTCATTTCATAGAAATAATATGGATGTGCAGTCGTCCTTTTGTCACGATGATTGCACTCCTCCCTCTGGACAATCACTGGGAACCACTCCTCTCTGATTGCAGTGCTTGGGCCAGGGTGAACCAGCACCCATGTTGGTACCTTCACCTCTTTGAGTGATGATCGAGGCCTCTTAGTGGCCATATTTAAGCCCAGAAAATGTTAGATTTGAACTCAGAGACCCTGAAATTTTAGTCTAAGCATGGGATATTTGTACAATTTTGAAATAATTTAAATGGATTTTGGGATTTTAACCATGGTACCAACGTGGGTGCTGACGTGCTGACTCGCCCAAGGTGCCGTGCTCCATCCCTGAATACAATGTGTCCTGCTGTGAAACAGTAACTTATTGCATGGTCAAAGTCAATGTGACGATTCCAGAAATCAGAGAAAGAGAGTGGGCTCAACTGGGTACTGATAAGGCTTTTAAGTAATTTGGTTCTTTAAGATATTTTTCTCTCCTGGCAGAATGCGCCACTAATGGCCCGCTCCATGGCGTTAATTGATAGGGAACCGTTGAAAATACAGGAGGGAACACTTGAGAACGTCGGAGAATCTACCTACCGCAAAATCGGTAAAGGAGGCAGGTTTTGCGGAATTAAGAACGAAAAAAAAAGCCTAAACAGCGGGTCCAGAAGACGGTACAACAAATACTAAAAGATACGCAATCTCGTGGTCGGTGATAGGCAGGACCGGCAGGGACACAGTGAACCAGCACCCACCAGCGCACCATGAAGAATGAATGGTAAGTGGTTAGGAAACAGTTTTCCGTTGGGTTCCAGTTCCTTAGCTAACCATGGTGGTTAGCTCAGTTGTTTTTTTCTCTACCTACCTACTGAAAACCCACAAGCAGGTTGTTAGTAGGTAGGTAGTAAAAACAGCCCTTATCTATGTATAAACCATCTATTTACCTAGCAGTTACCTATTTTCCTACCAATCTACTTATATATGAGACCTGTTTCCTACAGAATTGGTTACCAATGAAACCAAAGATTTATTGAATCAGCACCCACCAGTGCACCATGAAAGATGAATGATAAATGGTCTGAAAACAGTTTTCTGTTGTGTTCCAGTTCCTTAGCTAACCATGGTGGTTAGCTCAGTTGTTTTTTTTACTACCTACCTACCAACAACCCACAAGCAGGTTATTTGTAGGTAGGTAATAAAAACAGCCCTTACATATGGATAAACCATCTACTTACCTAGTAGTTGCCTATTTTCCTACCTACCTATGTACGAGACCTATTTCCTACAGAATTGGTTACCAAGGTGAAACCAAATAATAATTCAATGGAGGTTCATCCACAGCTGAGTAATAATGGGCATCCAGTGGATGGTGCACTGGTGGGTGCTGGTTCACTGTGGCCGACTGGCAGTTTATGCTATTTTTTTACCTATCCCACACCTTAGACACGTCAGAGAGATTGTGATCAGATAGACATAATCTGTTCAGTCCTGGACCTTAGTAGAAAGATGGGGATCCAGCTCTTCCTGTATCACTGTCTTCAGGTCAGTGTGAACCACAACCCACCAGCCTCTAGGGCACCATGCAGGCAGCAGGATGATAGATGGTGTGTGAATAGGAAACACTTTTTCCTTGTATCCATGTGGCAAGGCTAGCAGCAGTGGTTAACTATTTACTAACCATTGACATGCATCTCTCTATGGAGTAGCCACAAAGTACCTCACCTACTTACTTCCTACATAGAAAGCACATGCATTTGGTACTTGTGTATGATACTTATCAACTTACTACCTCAACTTACTACCTACATTATTATAAAGTGTAAATTATAATGTGGGGAGTTCTCACAAGTCAAAAAAGGTACATCCAAAGGAGTCAAAGTGATTGTAAAAGCATGACTTCCATAGTTACATTAGGTACATTCAGAATAGCTTCCAAGACTTGTAAATAATATGTAGCTCATTGCTTGATGTCCCTGCCCTAGCACATGACTTTTTGGTGCCAGCGAACTGGCTCTGGGCCATAATGAACCAGCGTCCACTATTGCACCATCCATTAGATGCCCAGTAATGTCTTAGTTGTGGATGAAACACAACTTAGTCAATTTCTGGTTTCTTGTAGCCTATTTTATAAGAAGAAGGTCCTGTGTGTAGGGAGATAGTTAGGAAAGTAGGTGACTACCTACAACAGTAGATAAAGTGGCCTAACTACTGTTGTTACCTAGAGACTGGAACCGAACAGAAAACTGTGTACTGACCACTCACCATCCATTCTAAGTGGTGCACTGTGGGTGCTGGTTCACTCTAGCCCCGACTTTGTATGCAGTTCCTTCCAAACCAGCAACTGTTCAAATAGGAAATACTCCTGGAAATGGGAGACCAAATGAACTCTGCATGCTTCTGTAGTCTCCCCCTCAGAGGCGGAGCCACTCAAAACAGAGAGAGCGCGTGGGATGTACTTGTGACAGAACAGTAGTTGGCCCAAGCGAAATGTCAGCCAAACATGAGTAACTGACCATTACAAGTGAGGCTTTAACGATAATACTATATTTTCAGCGTAATTTTGGAGGGGAGAACAACTCTGTGGTCTTATAGTTCAAGAGCCAGACTCTCACAAGTCAGGGTTCACAGCAACGCCAAAGGCATTAATGTCTGTGGTGGCAGATTGTGTCATCTTCTTGACCACCTTACATTACACAATCTATGGATGATGATGATACACCTACAATAGTGACCAAAATGTGACTCTTGAACATAATCGTGTTCTAAATGGTTGAATCTGCCACCCCATACCTTAATGTCATGGAATGCCCTCACCCTTGCTCATTATGTTGGCTGCATCACCTAGCTTGCTCTAATGGGCTGGCCTTGCATCTTACCCAATATAATGGGCAGGGGCTTGACCATTCGGGGTGGCATGCCAGCATCAACTATCATGCCCGAATGCAATGAAATTAATATTGGCTAGTGAGGAGACATGACAAAGCCCTGTATTGTGGGAGCCTGTATCTGAATACCACCTATACTCCCATCTTGTGCTGTGATTTTCTCAGCATCACTGGAAACTTTGGAGCTTGTGGGAATTCTCAAGATAGTCGAACTCAGATTTCACCTTTGGGTTGGCCAAAGAAAGTACTAATTATGTTTCCCTGCAACGTTCTCACTTCTGTTCTATTGATTCAGATGACTCAATTGAACCAAAAATATTTATAGATTCCTCCTACATTTCCTCCCTATTCTTGAACTCATCCCTTACTCCTGCAATTCCCGGTTCATGGTTCGGACATAAATTGAGGTCAGAAGGTGCTTGTTGTCCACCAGCACGGAATCCATTGGATGCCAATTATGACTAAGTTGTGGATGAACCTCAACTGAGTTACTATCTGGTTCCACCTTGGTGACCTAGTCTGAATGAAATTGGTCTTATGTACCTAAGTAGGTAGGAAAATAGGTGACTGCTAGGTAAGTAGCTGGTTTATAGCAGTGTCAGTCTGGTATCAACCTTTCGATATACCAGCCCGGTCCTGGTATGTAGGTCTGTCCTAAAATGAGGTACCAGACTGGTACGATTACCAGAGTATTTCTCAAACTCATATATCATTCTGGTATCAATAATTCAAGGCACCCAATTTCATGATGCAATGGTATCAATATCAATATGACCAATATGGTACCAACTGGTTTAAATATTCAACGCTGGTACATATCCAGTGTCTCATTAGGGTTGAATTTTAGAGTTTCATCCACTCTATGTTGTGCATAACCAAGTCAATTAGGGTTAAAATATGAAAACCAGATTGCAGCCATTGGAAAACATGAAGCAACAAGAGACATGTTCAAGAAGGTTCAGCAAGGGAGCAGCCAACATCACTCATGAAAAGGTTAAGTGCAAACTGAAAATAAGAAAATGGGTACAACTTGAACCCATAATCATAACAAGATTGATACCAAGGGAAATGGCAACCCTAAACATGCAACATTGGTATGCACTCTGATATTCGAACCCTAAAACTAGGTTGGTTAAGTCTTTGGCTGTTTTTGGTGAAATATGTATTTGGGGTTGTTGACGGGGTTTTCTATATTCCCATCAAAGTTTTGGAATTTCTGCTATTATCAATAACAGTTTTAAAAAAATAGCAATAGGAACATTCAAAGTAAAAAATCTAAATCCTACAAACAATTCTAAAGCAAATGTGGATGAAAGCACATTACACCCCCCCAATATTGTAGTCACAAACATAAAAAAATTGCATTCAGTTTTTTTGGGTACATATGGACATCACATTGTGGATTGTTTTTGTTCATTTCAAGTATATTGTATTAGCTGTAGACTTAAGTTAGTTTATTTAAAAAGAAACTCAACCAAACATTTATGAATTTGAACCTACGAAGTATTTTGTATCAAAATAAATGTTAAAAAATGCAAATATATTTCAATATCTAAAGTTATGAGTGGAGTTTTGTAGTGAATTTTTTTGTGGGGAATGATATTGATATACATCAACTAAATCTAGGTCCATTCAAAGGTTTTTTTGGTTGAAAATAAATTGAAATTTTGACTTTTCCTTTATTTTTAGCAATAAAGGTGAAATAATATGTTTTTTTTAAATAAAAACCACTACCATATAAAAGTGGAAGAGATTTTACATGTGGGCATGGTTTTATTTTTCCATTTTATAATGCTTCTTGAAGGTTGAAATGAAAGTCCCCCATTTTTGGGACCAAACGAATCCAAAATGTACATTATAAATATTTTGAATATGTTGTATATACAAATATCTTTAGATCTTTAGATTTGGGCCATTAGATTGAAAATGATTCATTCAAAATAAAAAAAAGTTAATTGGAAATTTAGTATGCTTTTATTATTTTTCAGCCACCAAATGTCACAATCGTGCACTTTCATCGAGTTCTTTCCATTGAAACATACTTGACTTCATTTCATGCAATGCCATTAGGTTGCACCACCTACAATTAATTATTTTCTTTCAGTGTTGCGAACTTGATGCATTTCAAGAAATTTGTGAAACTTTAGAAAACAATGGTGTGCCATTGAACTTTATTGAGTGACCATGTGCTCTTGAGCATATTAGAATGAGGGTTACAAGTGCTAAGGAAACCATATGCACTACAACTTTTCAAGGTTTTCGTGCACACTAGAGCTTAAGGCAACATGTGCAATCACATGTGTTTAAGTGTGCCAAAGTGGCTATGTCTATTGATTTTCTTTCCTCTTGCTAACATTTTTTCACATGTCATTGATGTTTGTATGCTTACGGAGTTTGGCAAATCTAAATTTTAATTGGGCATTATATGGAAATTTTTTAAAGTCATCTTTGAATTTGTCTTTTGTCACTTGGAAGAAATAAGTTATAGCAATTGTATCAAATAACATTCTAGTTATTATGTCAAACATGCTGACAAACAAATTGGCAAGCAACATCACAACAACTATCCTAAAGTAGTGACAATATATCTTGACACCTATGTCATTTTCATTCAACCAAAGGATGTAGTTCAAGGGAAAGAAGTTCAATGCACATAACCACATTGACATAAGACCATAACAAAACAAGTTGTTTTTTGTAAGCAATATTCGAATTCTAATGATCTTGAGAATTCCAAATTTTGTATTCAATGGCAATTGCACCATATTTCACTCCCAAGTTATGACCTTGCACATTGTTGCAGCTAAAGTATTTGGCATCCAGGTTTAAGTTGTTTCATGATATTTTCTTTGACAAGCATTTGAAGGTATGGTTTAAATGCCATAAAAACAAGACTTGAAGGAAATCTATGTGCCAAATAGAACATCTGATGTCATTGATCAAACTTTTGTATTGATGAATCGAATCATTTGAAAAATTAAGACCTTAAACTAGAATGTTCAAAGCATCAAGTCAATGGACTAGATCATTCAAATCATCAAATATATGGACCATTGCTTAAAGTACCAAATCAATGGACCACTATCCACTATTGTGTAGTCCTATATCACATTATCATTCCAAAAAAAATTGTTTACTTGAATGGATTCAATCCTCATTGAAAGCTAGAGTCTTTAATTATAATTATTTTTCTAATATATTTCAGAGTTCATCCAGGTACAACCTTTTTTTTAGCTTGTTTGAAATATATTGTGCTAATTGTTCCTCCATAACCAAGAGCCAACATGTCTTAAAAGGAATGTTGGAATTTTTTCTTTGTTGTCATGTCCTATTTTCACAAGTTGAAGCTCAAAATAATTGAAAAATAGTAACTTGGAATTCTAATTGATTACCTTTTGTATGTAATTTTACACCAACAATGGAAGGTCATGAATATGCAATGGGATTTTTTTTTGCAATTCTACCGAATAAAATAATTACAAATAACATCTAGACCCAAATATGTAAAACTACTTCATGGGAGGATTGAATGCTCTTATTTTTTATGCATTGCACTAACAAAACATGGAAAAACTTGGTTCATGGTATTGAAGAGTGGGTCCATTATATATTTTTCTTTTTTTTACTTTAGTTCCAAGAACAAAGAATGTTGGAGTTACACAAACCAATGAAAAAACAAAAGAATAAACCTAAAAGTTATAATGCTCAATTGAGATGACTACATAACAAACTTCATGGGTCACAATTTGATAATAATAGTCATGCAAAAAAAAAATTTCGAAGGTTTCTATGGAATAGACACGGATATCATTCACCAATTTGTATTATTTGAACATCAATGTCATGTGCATTGTTTAAACATATCTATCATATGCCTATTTGTATTATTTGTATTATTGTTGTATGTTTATTTGTGTTATTTATACATAAAAGTCATGCACATGATTTCCATGTTTAAATAATGCACGACATTCATGTTAAAACAAATATGAGCCTAAGAAACAACATATTTTGCATAGATTTGGAATGAACCTATGAAACCTATAAATTTGTGATGTGTATTTGGAAACCCAAAAAAACAAATTCATTCAAAACATTATGAATTTCATGAATTGAAAATAAGTGCTTAAGCTATGTGCATAACATTTTTTTTTGGATTGAATAGAATATGTGTTTTTTTTTTAATAACATGGTTCAATGAAATGAATGGATTTTGTAGACCATAAACCTTTTAATAGACTCTTTTTTTAAAAAATTTGTTTAATTATGTTATAGGTGATTTTCCTTATGAGAATAGAAGTGGCCAAATTATATAGATGTCTTTTAATTAACTCTTAATATTTTCCTGTATTTTGAAGCATGACACAATTAGATGCACAATAATCTTAGAAGCAACAAATGTATTCAATGCATGACACATAAAGAAGGGAAGCAATGATAGAAGAATGCCATGTAACTACACCCTTTTATCTTAGAAGTTATGATTTTTGTTATGTGGCATTATGTTTATAAGAACTCCAATGACAATTATGTCTTAGTGATCAATTATGTCTCCTTTAAGCTTAATATAAAAACTCCATTTGAAGTTCAGTTGCATGTATTGTATTTAACATTCTACCTTCAAGAACTTGAGTTATAATACATAGCCATTGATCCCCCACAAAGTTTTTATTACTCATGTTTTGCAATAAGGATGTTAAATGGTGAATATGGGAACATGAGTGTGAATAGGTGAGCATGAGCAAGGGTGTAGGACCAAATCTTTTCTAAAATATTCTGCTGACATCGAAGGAATATTGGAAAAATATTCCTTGACACATGGCATATAATATATCATGACGTGGAGGGATATTTTGCCACATGTACATGGATGAATGATAATTATGGATGAAACATAATAATGGATGAAAAAATATCAATATAAATGAATGAAAACTAAATTGGATGAACAAAATAAATTGGATGTAAAAATGAAATGGATGAAAAACTAAAATGGATGAACACAACTTGTTCACAACCAAGAGTTATGTGCCAATGTAAACTCTACCTTTTTACAACTAAAAGGTTTGTGTCAATAGAAACATTACATGTTCATTTTTAAGAAGTATGTTCCCATTGGAAATTGAAACAATATGAGGCCACACATTTTCAATACCATTTCACATTGTTTTTTATTCGAATTCATTTTAACAAACCTTTTACATCTAAGATCATTATTGCCACTTGAAGAAAAACTCCACCTGAACTTATTAGCTCCATCTTTTCTATAGCTACCATCCATTTGTGATTGCTCCACATCTATTTTACAATGGCAAAATGAAAATTTATAGGAATGTTCACACTAAACATTTTGGAAACTATGATTCATTATGAAAAAATATAAGGTTTTATAATTGGACTTGTAACTAGGTTTTCCTATTGCAACAGACACTTGCAACTCATGGTATTTACATTGACACACCCCCAAATTTGTGGATAGATTCAATTGCGAATCTAAATGTGAAAATAATGGAAGGATAAGGAGTTGGGGTATGCTCCTTAACTCGCAACACTTTGGGGGTAAAAAGGCGTGCTGGAGCTCTGGGATGGGGACTAGGAAAAGTGACAAGCAACTCAATTATTCACATAGACCTGCACAAACTAAACAACAAATTGGTTAATGCATAGTTAGAACACTTTTGGTGCACAGACAAACCATGGGTAAACATAGATTCATAATACTCACCACAACCCGAACTTGGGGGAAGCCACCACCTTCCCCCTTATAGTATTCTCTGTGCGTAGCCATGGGACCAACACCCAAATGTCATTTTGTCCCAGAATTTTCAAGTTGGGAGTCCTGTAATTCCCGAAATTGGGACTTTTGCGACTTTGGAGACCCATAACTTCTTCCACATACCTCCAATCAAGATGAGGTCTCCAAAAAATTTGTATCCCTTGTCATGATCTTTCCAACAATATGTGGCACGCCACCTGCACACAAGGAAATTAGGGCGATTCTCAACTTTTAATGGTCGGAAGTCAAACTATTAATTTGACTCTCGGCCCTTCTTTTGGCCATAACTTGTGTTTTAGGTACCCAAATGGGTCATGCAAACCCATTTTAAACATCTACGTTTTAAGAGCTCTTTGATGATATAAGGAACTTCTCAATCCAATGAGTTTTGACCCCTAAAATCTCCCTCTGAAACTTTGGAAGTCCATTAGGACTTCAACTCCTAAAGTGGGAACTCACTTGGGAGTGTGAGGTTCATTCCCTCACACTCTTTTACACTCCTAAGAGCATGAAATGTAACTCCCGGGCTCACTCTTGGCCTACACCTTTGCAAGCCTTTGCCTTGGTCGCGAGCCCAAGGCTAAGGTTATGACATTCTCCCCCACTAAAATAAAAGGTCAATGTCTGATTGACACTTATAATTTATTTCCTCAATGCAATTACTTTCATTTGGATCCTTGGCCATTGGTTACTGGCTTCTACGGCAGGACCTTGCCTTAAGTTAATTTAGCCATCCCCAAGTTTCTAACACTTTCTTGGCAAGTCCAAGGGTGTCTCATAAAAAGCCCTTAACCTTTGTTTTGTCAAAAGACCTAAACTAACCTAATTGACGAAACCCTCATTTGGGAGGCAATTATTCCATCCTTCCCCTCATGAGAAACTCAAGCCAAGTTTAATTTTGACCTAAGTTACTTGACATGATTCCTTTCCCAACCTTGTGCCTTGATCACAACAATCAAGCCTAACTAAAGGTATGTTTATCAAGGTACGAGAAACAACATTTAGGCTTTGCAAAAACCTAAGTTTCAAGCTACGTAATTATAGTACGTAAATGGGGTCATGACTTCCCACGTTGACTACCACTACCAACCAACCCTTTAGGATGCATTTTAAACATGTGCACATCCCCGCAAGCTCACCTTACTTACTTCTTCTTTTGGGGCCAAGGTTTTTTTTAACCTCTAAAATGGGAGTCCGATTTTGATTTGGGCTTACGTAAGAAAGTTCCATTTGTCCATGCCACTTGACCACTCTTTTAGTAATACTTATTATGTTCATGATGCAATCTTTTGAAAGTCTTTAGCCTTTATTTCACTTGCAACTTGATGTGGTACATTTGTGTAATCCCCTGCCCCACTAAAAGAAAGGTGATGTTTTCATCACATTTTATGTTTCCTTTGCTTCTTTGTTGGTCTATTGTGGAATTCTTCTATGGCTTCTTAAGCATGTTCGATATCTGACTCATTCACCCAAGATATTTTTATTAGATGGTATCCTTTCCATTTGACTAAATATTCCTACTCTCGCATCGATACTTGCCTTGATTTGAACACAACCTCCACTTCAAATTCCATGACTCACTCCCAACTCCTTAAAGGACTCAAATGTGAGCCCAAGTAGAAAACAGCGAAAGAAAAAAGAGTCGGAGCACGCTCCCTAGCTCACAACACTTTGAGGGGTAGAGGGGCGTGTTGGAGCTCCGGGATGGGATTAGGAAGAGTTGACAAGCTTCACTCACTCACATGGGCCTGCACACAACCCACACAAAGTGGTTAGTGCATAGTTGGAGCACCCTTAGTGCTAGGACGAGCCACGGGCAACACAGACACACAAGACTCACCACGGCCCGAACTTAGGGGAAGCCACCACCTTCCCCCTTATAGTATACTCTGTAGCTCTCCACGGAGGCTACATCCAAATGGCTCTTTTTCTCGGGACTCCCGAATGGGAGTCTTGAAATCCCGCCAACTGGGACTCCCGCGACTTTGGAGCCCCATAACTTTGCGAGCAGACCTCAAATCACGATGTAGTCTAAAGCAAAATTGTAGCTCTCATCGAGAGCTTTCCAACGGTATGTGGCACGCCCCTTGCAACTAAGTAAATCGGGTCGATTCTTGACTTTTTGTGGTCGGGAGTCAAACTGGCAATTTTACTCCCGGCCCTTCTTTTGGCCATAACTTGTGTTTCAAATGTCCAAATGAGCAATGCGAGCCCATTTTAGACATTTAAGTTTCAAGAGCTTTCCAATGATATAAAGAATGCCACAAGACATTGAGATTTGACCCCTGCAATTGCTCTCTGAAGTTTCAGGAGTCCACTGGGACTCCATCTCCCAAAGTGGGAGTTGCCTTGGGAGTGTGAGTGTTCACTCCCTCACACTCCCTCACACTTTCTTACACTCCCGGGAGTATGTGATGTGACTCCCGGGCTTCTTCTTGCCTTGATTCCCGGGCTTCCTCTTGGCTTAACTCCCGGACTTCCTCTTGGCCCACAACCTTACAACCCCTTTGCCTTGGTCCCGAGCCCAAAGCTAGGGTTGCGACATTCCAGTTCATTATGAATGAGGTCGGGCGAAGGCCTTGAGCCATGCTTTCGATTAAACCTTGAAATATCACGATAAACCAACTTCAAAAGCGAAACATGAAATATGGGATGAACTTTAAGATTTTCCGGTAGATGCAATTTGTAAGTGTAGGGAAATTTCTTTTCCAACACTTTGAATGGACCCACATATGGGCCCAGAACTTGTGGCTCAAACCTTCTGGCAACCGAATTTTTTTTGATGTTCAACCACATTTCATCTCCTTCTTCAAACTTCACCTTTTGTCAAAACTTGTCAACAAAATCCTTGTACTGTTTATGCACCTTTTCAAGATTGGCCTTAGCCATCTCCCACAAGTGCCACCTTTCTTCATTGTGTGACCATCGACTTTTCTTCACTTGCATCACTTGGGGGTTGCCCATGTGCAACCCAAGTTGTAGGCAAAATTGGTGATTTTCCCATCACCATTTGAAAGGGAATCAAATTTATTATCGAATACTCCGAATTGTTGTAGCAAAATTCGACCAACTCCAAATGGTCCATCTAATTTTGTTGATTTGCCGCAACATAATTCCTTAAAAATTATTGGATAACCAAGTTCACTCTTTCGATTTGTCCATTTGTTTGGGGTCGGAAATAGGTGTTCATCTTGAGCTTCGACCCCATGCGCTTCCACAAGGCTCGCCAAAATTTGTTTATGAACTTTGGGTCTCAATCTGACACAATGTCCTTGGGGAGGCCATGATGCTTGAACATGTGTGTGAAGAACAACCTTCCCGTTTCTTAGGCCATAACACTTTCTTTGGTGAGAATGAAATGTGCCATCTTGCGAAATTGATCCACCACCACCATGATCGCATCAAATCCATTTGATGGTGGCAAATTCATTATGAAATCCATGGACACATTTTCCCACAACCTTTCAGGATTCGTTAACTAACGCACTCCCAAGCTCCTTAACAGACTCAAATGTGAGTCCCAAACAAAAACAACGAAAGGGTAAGGAATCGAGGCACGTTCCCTGGCTCGCAACACTTTGGAAGGGTAGAAGGGCATGTTGGAACTCCGGGATGGGACTAGGAAGAGTTGACAAGCTTCAACTACTCACATGGACTTGTAAAGAACCCACACAAGGTGGTTAGTGCATAGTTGGAACACTTTTGGTGCTAAGACGAACCATGGGCAAACTCGGACTCACAAGACTCACCATGGCCCGGACTTGGGGGAAGCCACCACCTTCCCCCTTATAGTATATTCTATGCTTCTCCACGATGGCCACATCCAAATGGCCTTTTGTCCCAAGACTCGCAAGTGGGAGTCCCGAAATTCCCAAACTTAAGACTCCCGCGATTTTGGGGCCCATAACTTTCTTTACAGACTTCGGATTGATATGAGGTCTAAAGAAAATTTTTAGCTCTCATCGAGAACTTTCCAACGGTATGTGGCATGTCACCTGCACGCAAGGAAATTGGGTCGATTCCCGACTTTTAGTGATTGGGAGTCAAATTGCCAATTTGACTCTCGGCCTTTCTTTTGGCCATAACTTGTGTTTTGGATGTCCAAATGGGTGATGCAAACCAATTTCAGACATCTAAGTTCTAAGAGCTTTTCAATGATATAAAGAACTCTTCAATTCATTGGGTTTTGACCCCTGCAATCGCTCTTTGAACATTCTGGAGTCCATTGGGACTTCAATTCCCAAATGGGGAGTTCCCTTGGGAGTGTGAGGGTCTATTCCCTCACACTTTCTTGCACTCCCGGGAGCATGTGGCATGAATCCCAGGCTTCTTTCTTGCACTCCTGGGAACATGCGGCATGACTCCTTGGCTTTTTTCTTGGCCCGCAACCTTGCAACCCCTTGCCTTGGTTGTGAGCCCAAGGCTAGGGTTGCAACAATAACGGTCACAATAATCCTACTTGTTTTTTATTGAGTGTTTGATTTTGTTGGCAAATCAAACAAGTCTTCATATATTCCTTTACATCATCTTTCAAATTAGGCCAATAGTAAGATTTCTTGAGGAATGTTATGGTGCATTTTGCGCCACCGTGCCCCACAAGGGGCCCATGATGACACTCCTTCAAGAGTATATCCTTAAGCCTCCCTTTTGAAACATAGAGCCGATTATGCTTATACCACAATAATCCATTTCGCAAGTGGAAGTGTGATTTCATTCCTTTTTGAATGTTTTGCTTCATTTCCTTGGCAAATTCGTCACAATGGTTCACCAATTGAACTTCCTTCTAGAGCTTTCTTTCCTCCACATACACCACCTTAAGTTAGTGTTTGTGTCTTAACACATCGGGCACCACGTTTTCCTTCTTGGGCTTGTGTTAGATGTCCACATTGAACAAGGCCAATGTGTCTTGCCATCTCAATTGCTTTGATGACAACTTTGGTTGAGTGACAAAATATTTCAAGTTGACATTGTTAGTCCACACTACCACATCTTTGGAGTCTATGTAATGGCCCCAAGTCTTAAGGCAGTGTATCACAACCCACATTTCCTTTTCATGTGTTGGCCACCATCGTTCCGTCTCACTCGATTTTTTACTTTCAAATGCCACCAACCTTCCATCTTGCACTAGGACTCCTCCAATCGCAAAATCAAAGGCATCAGAATGGATCTTAAAATCTTTGTCAAAGTCAGGCAACTTCAACACATG
>Ga0209611_10010115_pt1 | contig 13993 bp, 7 predicted proteins | sample S1TSphgellanicum_3_FD_187693 | JGI IMG/M metagenome (GOLD analysis project Ga0209611, IMG submission 187693) | Host-associated microbial communities from peat moss isolated from Minnesota, USA - S1T2_Fc - Sphagnum magellanicum MG (SPAdes) (version 2) | ecosystem: Host-associated > Plants > Peat... | reverse complement strand
CGTTTATTCATTGTGAGCCCTCTTCTGAACGATGGTAGACCCATTCGCATCGTGTTGTTGTTGGATGTCACAAGCTGCTGTTGTTGGATGTCACGAGTAGCAAGTTACGTTTAGTTTGAGTTTTTATTGACCCGACAACAACTGAGTAATAGTCGATTATGACCGTTGCTCGGTAGTCTAGTCGATTATGACCGTTGCTCTTTAGTCTAGTCTATTATGACCGTTACTTGGTAGTCTAGTCGACTATCTACGTTGCTCAGTAGTCTAGTCGACTATCTACGTAGATAGTTGGAGACTATAGTTAGTACATCAACTAAAAGCTGCATTGACTACGAGTCCCTGAACATAGCCCAAAATGATTCAGCCCAAGGCTTTTATGGATTACCCAGTGTGAGGTATTACAATTGAATTGGATATTTACAAGCAAGAAACTTTCATTGTTTTGTGTATTACTTGGACATTGAGATTTTTATATTAGCCACATATAATTGTGATTAAAAATTATCTATTAACACATATTAGTTACCTAAACATTTGGAAATTACTTTAACACATAAATTGGGCTTTCTTTTTGTAATGAAAATAGTGAATAATTCTTGATTTGAGTTGGTCAAAGGTGTAAGGGGTTAAGTATAAATGAATATGGAATCCAACATATATTAAGTTTGAAATACATGGGTATTTAAGTGCTCCATCATTGTTTTCATGCCAATCTTTCATTTAGTTGATGGTGTTCTTGAACCCATCATACACTTGATGAAATACCATTCGCGGGTGCATGGATTTGTTGATTCAGGCCAAATGGATGGCTTGAATGTTTGATGCAACTCCTTGAAAAAATGATGTTCAATGGTCACACAATTTGGTGTTTGCACCCTCTCCACATCCAATAGTGATTTTGGCCATTGTTTCATGCAAGTGAACTAAGGCTTGATTCATGGGGTTAGACGAACCTTCGAGCACATTGACATTGTCACAATGACCATCCTCATCCATGGTTGCAAGCCCCCCAATGTTGACAATGCCAACCTCATCAACTTGATTTTTGTTGCAATCCGCATCATTGGACACACCATCATCAAATTGTAAATATGCTAGGTTAGTATGTTAGGTCAGCAAACATGGATTTGAAACCACCACAAGGAGTCCCATAATAGGTGTCACATTACTCAATGATATTTTGTGATATGTGATTAGTACAAGTCAATAGAATAATAATTTAACTATGCTTACAAAAGTTGCCTCACAATGCCCATTCATATATGTAATTATAGCCATGTAATATAAGTCCCCAACTTTTGAAAACCCATGAAATGCCTTCACTATTTATTGTAATAACCCTAATCAACAAAGCCATTAAACCCTGATCAACAAAACCTTTAAATCTTAGAAGTGAATTACCTTACCATAACACATAAATTAACAATAGTTTACAAATGATAAAAAAAACCACATGACTATCTTATGGCAATTTAAAATTGATGCAAAAAAAATATTCCTTATCCTTTTAGAGACAATCAGTTCAATATATGTAGGGTTTTCAATCAAAATGTGCAATACCCACATGCAACAATGATAACACATTGACCATGGGATTTTTTTGTCCAAATGTGGTATGTATTTGCAAATTGATACTTCCATGACCATCCATATGGACAAAGGGAGCAAAAGTCCTTAAGTAAAAGCAAAAAAAAAAAAGAGATATGAAAGGAGTTTATTGAAAGAGGATTATTGTACAATTGATGTCAAAGGACAATGCCATTGATGCTCGATGAGGTTTTGGCCTTAAATGAAAACATATCCATCAATAAATCAATATGGATGTCAATAAACAAAATATAAAACCCTCAATAATTCCAATGGTGGATGCCACAAACCATGATAATTTTAAACAACCAACTACACATGACTTTAAAAATAAATACACAAGCCATTATTGAAGCCAAATCTCATAAATAAATTAAATGAAACTTTAAACTTAAATATATCAACATAAATACCATTAAACAAATAAACATTGAACCTTAAACCCTAAACAATTAATATGGTAAATACCAAACACCTTAATAAATATACAATCATTTACAAATGTCCAAAAATTATAACCATTAATTAAGCCCTAATTTAGATCCTTAACTAAGTGAAACAAACAAATGAATGGAAGCCATGTTGTGTCTTTTACATGTTTGTTTAGTCTATCAAAACGAGCCTTTTTCCATTCTCCTTGACAAAAGAAGAAAAAATATGAATGTGTTTTGTGCCATATATGTACAAATGCCAATTTTCCCCCAAAATCCATATTAGGTCAGATTTTAATTATGCTTAAAAGGTGCAAAAAGTTATAAATGTTTTTTTTTGTCTCCATAACCCAAATTTCTAAAACCTTAATGCTAAATAACATAAATAATTATAGGGACATAATATTGTTAAATTTAATCCACATTGTTTAAGTACACCATTAAAACAAGCAAATCAAAATTTTCAATCTAGGCTTAATTGATTGATGAACCTGAGTACAACATCCATTAGATGCACCTAAACGGAATTGGAGCTCCATATTCCTTGGACATATGTGTTGGGTTTGCAATACCCCCATTATATTGCAAATCACTCTTTGAGCACAACTTGCAATACCCTTGTTTGAGGGGTTCACATACTTTGAGTTTTCAAAAGTTTCTGCAATACCTTTAGAACATATTAAAACATCATGTTTGAAGCCAATGTCTATTTCCAGTACCTTTATACAAGTGGTGAAAAATACTTAATTGTGCCCTTAGTTAGTTATTTGAGTGAACAAAACAAAGTTCCATGGAATACTTCATTTTAGTCTTTTCTCATCATTTTCAACCATTAGGGGTCTATTGGAGTGGCAACTAGGTAGGTATGTGTAGCCATGTAAGTGGGGTTTGGTAAGTACTTACTTAAAGTGTTGGTAGGTAGGTAGGTAGATAATTAGATGGGTGAGTAGGTGGGTGGGTAGGTGGGTGAGGATGAGAGTAGCACATTTTAAATTTATAGGTGAGTAGGTAGGGAAGAGTCTACTTTCGATTTAAATATTCTTTGTGTAGGACTACTGCCTATGGAATGGTCAAGCCCCTGCCTCTATGTTGGGTAAAGTGCTAGTGACCCCATTAGAGTGAGCCAGACCATGCATGCACCCAACACAATGGCCAAGGGTGAGGTCATTCCATGACATTAGGTATATATGGGGTCACAGATTCACCCATTCAGAGAAAAAAATGATGTTGAAAGACACATTTTGGTCACTATTACATGTGTATGATCATCATCGGAATATTGTGATATATAATGTGGTCAAGAAAATGTCATAATCTGCCACTGAAGACTTTAATGTGGTCAAGAATGGGGTTGCCCATGGCAGACTTATGCTTGGCATGCCTGGCTCTAGTGAGCCTGTTAGGGTGGTGGGTCTTCAGCAGATGCACCAATGGCCATAAATCCTTAATGTGAGGTTGAATGGAACAAAATGTGAGATCATGATATACACTGAGAGCAAGCTTTTGGGGTTAGAGAGTGTTTCAGTTGAGGATAAACTCAGGCTGTCACCACGATAGGGTTTTGTGGCAAACAGATGTGTTCATTTCTGAAGTAAGTTTTGATTAAAAAATCAATATTCTGCAGTAAATACTGGATAGATTGCCCAAACCAGTGTTGGGCTGTTCTTTAATTTTGTCGTAAGCTCTAATCCTGGGTTTTCAAAAAAAATTCAAAATCAAAGAATCCTTGGTTCCCAGTTTTCACAAAATAGAATAACCACCCATTTTGGGGTTTTGAAAAATTTCAATAACCTAACAGGTTTCCTAAATGAATAGGCAAATAACTGATGGATGGTTCAATGTAGGTTCTTTGACAAGACCTTTAATTTTTTGAGAACCATGATTTCCACAACTGAGTATTAGCGGGCATCCAGTGGATGGTGTGCTGGTTTACTGTGGCCCAAACCTGGCTACTATTGGCAAAGCCACCTACTTGAAATCTTCATTGAAAAGGGAACAATAGAGTTTTCCATAAAGTGCTGAAAACACATCACAGAAAGGCTGCCTTTCCTAAACCTGGGCAATAATGCCATACACATGATTAAAAAAAATAGAGTGCCCCCAATGATGTGAAAAATTATATATATATATAATTTTTTTGGCACAAATGAAGAAATTCATTGCCAAGAAAAAGGAACCACAAAGGACCAAAAACTGGATTTTGCATCACAACTCCTATTGTAAACCCTCACACATGTGAAGCTTGCTATTGTGTCCCTTTGCTCATTTCTCTTCATCACCTTGTTCTTCTTTTCATAAAGCTTGTTATGAACAAGCTTGTTGTTTTGGAACTAGCTTCAAGCTTTTGCATTAGGGATTTTCTTTTACAAAGTTTGATTTTCAAGCAAGTTTGCAATGAATTATTGGATCTTTTTGTGAAGCTTTTGAACAGAAGGAAATGTGGGGCTGGACTTGGTGTGGAGTGTTCGGAGTGCAAGTGTTTGGAGTTGAGCAAATAGGGCTACACATGTTTTCTTTTTGGAGTTTTGAAGTTAGAAAAGGTCACCCCTTTAATGTGATTCACTCTTTCTAGCAAATAAGCAAGTTTTTTGAGGTGAGGTTTAGCCTTTTCATTTCAAGAGATGGTGTTCATATCCACCATGTCAAGTGAGGAAAAAGAGATGTTTTATGATTGTTGTGCCAAAGACATCACCTTTTGCCAATGTTTTATCTTGTCGTTGAGGTCACATTGTGTGTTTTTGTTCACAATTTTTGTGAAGTCATGCAAACCTTAACCATTTCATAGCTTGCAAAATGCTTGAAAAAATTTGAAATCCTTTCTCCCACCACACTAGAATCTAAGGTGCCTTCTACCCCAAAAACCATGAACCAAAAATTGCCAATAGAAAAGGAATTCGTTAGTTTCAATCACAAAACCCATAGACCAAAAACTTGAATACAAGTACCCTGGTCATATATTCATTCCTCTCACAAATGCACTCTTTGTTAAACAAATTTTTACTCATTTGCCCATGGATCTTTTGATGATGTGGTAGGTTTGACAAGTAAACAAATCTTGGTACAAGGTTGTGGATGAAAGTATGATTGGGTGGACCCATTAGAAACACCTTCAAAAGACAATCAAGGAACAAGAATTAACCAAATAATATTCATGGACCTTTTTCTTTAAATGTTTTCATAATGATAATTATTTTTTTCCTCATGTTTATTTATTACATGTCAAAATATATGCCTTGAAGTTTCCATTAAAATTATAAAAGGTGAAAATCATTACAAATTTGTATTCCTTATTGATGTGGCCCCTTCAGGAATCAAAATTTTAAATTTTGGAAATTCATACTATATTATACCTATTCAAATAATTACCCAATAAAAATATCAAATAAAATACCATCTAAAATAACTTAGAAAATTATATCCACAAAAAAAAACCCCAAACCTTGTTTGAAAAATGTTCCCGACCAAAAAGTTTAAAGAACATAACCACTGTGACGTTCTTGAAACTTTGTGTGAATGTAATGAATAGGAACATCAAATTTTAAAATATGTTTTACATTGTTAAAGTTTCAAAATCTATACAATTTAATAAATGTATTCAACAAAAATTTACAAAAACCTTTATTTATGTGTTTCCTATATTTTTCCAAAGTTTGATGGGTCTTGAAAAATGAAGGTGTGACATTCCTTGTAGTACCACTCAATCATATTCTCACCTTTGTGGGCAATACCATGGCTTGAAATGCATTCAAGATTGTGAGAATTGACAACGTATTTTCAAGCTCACAAATTTTCAAGGCATTTTCTTAAAACTTGTTGATAATTTGAAGTAAAATGCTTGAAAATGTTGCTTTTAGATATATGAATTGTCAAAACTAGATGCTTCCTAGAATTAAATTTTTGCATAATCAAACTATGTATAATTTAAATTAAAATTTTTTTTGGTGATCTTCTTTTGAATTTTGGCGAAATAGATTTTGAACCCAAAAATGCAAATCTAGTGCATTGTTAATCCACAATGCCATTCATGTGCCAACAATGTTAGTGCATGTTAATCCCCAACAACCTACTACATCCAAACCTAGTGCTTCAGAATTAAAGGAGAGGTTGTAGAAGAACAAATGCCCTTTGAAGTCATCCATTAGATTTTTAAAACCAAATTTAAAACTAGGGAAGTGTACATAAGCAAATAGGAGTGCAATAAACTATACTAAAATCTAATGAGGAAGAGGAAGATGAGAATCTTTTAACTTTTAAGAGGACAAGGCACACATGAGAAGAACTTTGCGTCAACCTTTAATGACAACATCCACATATATTATTTTAAGGCAATAATAGTCTAAAAAAGCAAGGGAAAAAAAAGGTCACCACCACTTGATCCCATAATGGAATTACATGCCAAGCTCGAAATAGATGTTCTAAGACCAAATAACCCACATGCATCACAACTTGAATTTATACTAGAATTACAAAAGGAAGAAAGGAAATAATCTTCATATCCAAAACTAGATATTATTGGGAGGTCTCCATCTAGATCACAATCTCCATAACCACAACAATAGATAAACATAGAAATTGTGCTAATCACATAGGTAGGAGGACAACCCATCATCATCAATAAGTTTTTATGAAGGAGGAGTTTACTATGCAACCTATAGGAGTGTTATACCATCTAAATAAACATCCAAAGGAGGTATTCTAGTATTCCAAACATAGTAGATTCCAAGATTTGTCAATGAAGAGGCATAGCATATGTAAAAAACTAAGATGTTCCAACACATTGCACATTATTAAAAAAAAATTAGGTCTTAAATTATAACAAAAGTAACATGAAGCAAAAAAGTTAAACTTGGAAAAAAAACTCTAGTTTGTAGTACAAGAGTTGGAATCCATGAAGCATTAGTTAAGTCGTAGGAAATTTCAAATAAAAATTTATTATAGGCTAAGGAATAATAATTAAACAAACTACAAATGAATTTTTTATAAATGAGTCAAAGGAAACATATTTTGGAACAACAATTGGAATCCATGAATAAGATAAAGGTGGAGAGAGACTTGTTAAAGTAGAATCAAGAGTCCTTAGGATTATAAATATTGGGCTTTGTAGAAACAAACACATCCTTTTGAAGTTCAATGTACAACATTGCAAAGGGATAAAAAAAATTTGGATTATATTGTAAAAGAACAAAAAACAAAGATTTTACAATTCAAATAAGATATTTAGAGATGAAAGCATGGTAAAATATATAGAAAAATTTGCCAAAAAATTAGGTTAAAAAAGAGGCATTTTTTCACAAAAACGCAAGAAAGTAAATTCAAATTTTACTAAAATTTCATTTTGAAACTATTAAACCTTCAATTGGGTTTATTGTAAATCAACTACAAAATTTCAAAAACTTTGGAATAATAAAAATAGGGAATAAATAGGTTTGAGTTTGACTAATCAACATGGTGTTCAAACCTACTTTTTCATTTGAAAATTTAATGAAATATACATGTATGAAGTTATAGCATGAAGATCATTGTATATTCAAGGGCCTCACCAAAAGAAAAATCTACTTTCTCTTTGGTAAATATACTTAACACATATTTGAATCAAAATGTTACACTGCAAAAAATAGGTTTTAAAAAGTTTACTTGAAACCTACTTTTACAATGCAAAATTAAAAATTAATGCATAATAATGAAGAAGTATCTTGTTATTTATCATTCAATTAAAAAGATTGAATGTATAACAATATTGTGATGGGTTTTGGTCCTACTTTTTGTTCATTTGACAAGTAGACTGGCAAGTACTTTTAATTGTACACTTTACCATGCTTTCACCTTTAGATTGTTGTACACTAGAAGAATGATGTAATCTTCATAAAGAATTAGACTCAAGCTAGCTATAATAAGGCAATTCAAGCATTTCAACATAATGTTAAACACATACAAACAGCCATAGACAAGTTGAAAAATATGGAACCATACTTTTCAAAACATAGATTTTGAAAGCATGGTAACTTATTGATGCACAACATTATCTTTAGGATTAAACATAAATCCGTGGAACTAGACGCATTAAACATTGATGTCTAGTGGAACTTAGTGTAAGATATTTTGCAAAAGGATGTACATAATTTGTTTGATGAACATAAAACAAATGAAGCTAGGTACAAAAGAAACTTCGAAGTGTTTAGGGAAGTTTATCCTAATTTGTTTATTGATCCCTTTTTATAACCTTGGAAGATGGTTTTGTAGAATTTGACAAGGAGTAGTATCAAACAAGTCCAAGTGGAAAAACACCATAGGTATAATCAAAGGCGCCTAAAGAAATGAAGGGTACTAGAGGTGGAATAGAAGATGCTCTTGTTGAACAAAAGGACATACCAATAGTGGAACAAGCTATAGATGTATCCATAGGAACTTAAGAATAATTAAAGTAGAAGGAATTGGAAACTACAAATGTAAGTACATGACAATATAAACTACATTTCAATCTATAATTTATGGTATAACCACTACAATAGGGGGACATCTCCAAAAGAAAGAAATAATGGTCATATAATGACCAATGAAGAAGTACAACAACTATTTCATCAATAGATACCATAGGCTTAGTTTAAGATTGAGGAGTTAAGTATAACAAAGGTCATGCAACCAACAACTCAAAATGGTAATGAATCTATTCATATATATGTTGTTCAAGAAGTGCAAGTAGTTCATTAACAACATATAAAATAATTTTATAGTTGTTCTCTACAATTGCAAATATTACTTTGCTATTCACAAGATTTCAAGGACATAATCCAAAGTAGGGGGGGGGGATGTTAAGGGCAGACTTGTGTTGTCACTATAGGACAAAGTGGACATATATGTGTTGTCATTATAAGGAAGAATGAAGTTTGGGTTGGTTAGGACTAAACAAAAGACAATTTGAATTAATGTTCATGGCAAGAAATTGGGAATGACATTGGTGAAGTTTTGAATTTTGAATTGTTATGTTTTAGTAATTTTGTTGTTAAGGAAGTTCATGCTATAGTAAGAGGAAAAGACTTGATTGAGAAGAACAATTTTGATAACATTGTATTTGTTCTTTATTTTTGTTTTCAAATCCATATTTTTTTGAATTTTTTTTTAAGTTCATTGTAGATATGACTTTGGTTCAAATATGGATTTAAGAGCATTTTGATAGACTATCATTCAAATATGTTATTACAAACTCTGATAGTTTGAATAATGATATGTTTAAATACATAATTAAAAATTAGACCAAGAAATGAAAATTAACATTTACCAAGATGTTATCATCAATTTTATTACACTATTTAACCTTTACAAAACTTTTAAAGTTCATTCAATTAAACTTTCATAATATAATTGACAATTGTTCTGGGGTTAATATAAAACAATTTCCTATTTATTTTCACCTCATAAAATTTTAAATTAATACTTTTTTCATTTATTTAATATTTGAAAAAAAGTATTATATTATTCCCTTTGACCTCCCCCCCCCAAACAATATGGATTAAAAGTGAAGGTGTTATTTTTAATTAAGTTTTTCTAATCAACAATGAAAACATTCTAAATGATTCCTATGTAACATGTAAGGTACATACACACAATTTACATAAATAACTTAGTGGTTGTTAAGTTAATCTTAAAAAACTTTAAATACCAATTAATGGCGACCAAATAGTTTTCATTGTGAGGAAAAAAATAATTTGATGGCAACCAAGTGGTTTCAGACATGGAAAAGAAAAACCATTTAGTGGCCATTAAGTGGTTTCCATTGTGAAAAAAAAGAAATAAGAAAAACCCACCTTAGGTGGAAAGAAAAAAAAACACTTGGTGGCCATGAGGTGGTTTCCATTGTGAAAACAAAAAAACCCACCTTAGGTGCAAAAAAAATTTTTAAATGAAAACAAAACCACCTTAGGTGCATAGAAGAAAAATAAACATTTGCTGACCATCAGTGGGTTTTTGTCACAAAAAAAAAAAAAAAAAAAAAAAAAAAAAAAAAAGGAAAAAACTGACCTTAGGTTTGAAAAAGAAGAATCATGTAATGGTTTTAGTCACAAAAAAGGAAATAAGGAAATGAAAAAAACCACCTTGGTTGTGAAGTAAAGGAGTTTCAATCAAAAAAATAAAATCACATGGTGGCCACCAAGTGGTTGTCGTTGGGCCCCAATTAGTTTGACCCAATTTTGGTTAAACATAGGTAAGTCAACTAATCAAGTTTTGGGGTTTAACCTGAAGTTCATGGCACTTCTAAGAAACATGGGTTCAGTTCACTAACCCATTTCACTAATAGGCCTTAAAAGTGAAACGGATTCATTAGCTAGTGTTTTATCTTAATGCAATTTCACCATGGGTGAAATCATTTACACCTACACTAAGGTTCATTTTTTTATTATTCAAATTGTTTAAAAATTAATAGAAATATAATATTTACTGAATGTAAGTATTTATTAATTTATTAAAATATTTGGTACTCATACAACTTTAAAAACATGTTATAATTTGCATTAAATTTATTTTTATGAATGAAAAGACCATTCCAAAAAATTAGATGAAAATATTCTTCAAAATAAGCTTCAATAAAAATAATAAAAATATTATATATGTAGAAACTAATAATTAAGAAGTTTACATACGATGTTAGTATTGTACCTAATGTTAATACTTTATATAACAATACAAAGTATCTAAAGATAATAATATTATGTGGTTAAACATGTGTTTAAAATGTGGGGAAACGTAATACAATATTATATATAATTATCAAAAATCAAATATTTGGAAAAAATAAATTCAAAGTTGTTTTAAAATAGACTTATTCACAAATTATGTTATTTGAAAAAAAAAATTCAAGACATATTGTTGAAATGTATTAAATAACAAAATTAAATGCATTTTCAGTCAAATTAATTGATTTTCATTTCTTAAAATATTTTTCTTTGTGAAAATGTTGGAATGAATATATATACTGAAATTTAATTTTTAAAATTTGGACAAAGTATGAGAAATATAATAATGATTTTAAAAAAAACTTCAAAAGACCACTGTTGAAATGCATGAAATTGCAAGTTTCAAATGTATTTTTAGTCAAATTAAACAGTTATTGTTTTCTTAAAAATGTTAAAGATGTTTTGGAAAAAAATTCTAGGATGAAGTTTAAATTTTTTCATTTGGACAAAATATGGGAAAGATAATAATGGGTTTTTTCAAAAAAAAGTTCAAAACATCATTGTTGATATGAAATCAAATGAGGTCATTGGATGGCAAAGGCAATGGGTTATTACCTTCAAGGCCAAGATTCAAATCTTTGTAAAACTCTCCATGTGGTTAATGGTGTATGTTAGATAGTATGTATATAAATAACATTTTTATTAAGAATATAAATTGAAAATTTTGAATTAATATTACATAAAATATTTTAAAATTCAAAAATCATTTAATTTAAGTAATAAATGCCATGTGATAATTTCTAATTTGACTAATTCTTAATGAATTCACCTATCCATACCAACCCATCATTGATCACTAAATAGTTTGGTGAATTCATTAGTTTTTTAATTTAATGAATTAATGATGATTTCACCTAAATGGTTAGTGAAGCTTTTAGTGAATTAGGGACACATCCATACTAGTGTGAGGATAGGATAAAATGTTGATATTATCTAGGATGGACTGCTAGGGGATGGGTGGCTTGGTTAGAATAAGGTGTTTGGGGTAGGATAGTTGGATTAGGTTAAGATAGGGTTATTCTATTTTGATCTTGGTTGAATAAACCTACTAGATAAGGAGGTATAGATATGGTGAAGGTGGCTTTTAGGAAGGCATTAGAAATTAAGTTTAGGTTAGGATAACAACCATTCTTTTTATTGAAGCTTGTTGACCACCCTCACTCTTCTAAATGATGAATGTATGTGAAGAAATGGGAGAGAATGAAAAGTGATGATGAGTATTGTGAAAGTTGGGTTGATGGGGGGACTAGATGTATCATAAGGAGGCAAGACCATGGGAGGAACTATTGCATCATGAGAAGGTGAGCTACCCAAGTGTGCATGGTGGAGATAGAGGTGGAGGAATCACTGGTGGGTGATGGCAGTTGATCAAGGGTGATTTTGGTGAGTGTTTCCATTCAAAGGCGAAGGAAGGAAAAGGTACATAGACCTTGTGTTAGGCTTGGTAAATGAAGTAGAATAGGAAAATGAGGAGGAGAAAGAAGGGGCTGATTTGAGAAAAAAATAAAAGGTTTGTTTTCTTGTGTGAAAAAAATGGAAGTAGGAAAAGGAGGATTCGTCTTAAAGAGCTTGAGTAGGTAGTGTTTGTTAATAGGGTTGGAAGTGGAAAATGAAGAAATTAGAGGATGAAAGAGAGAAGGTAGAATTGTTTATAGGTAGGAGAATGTTGCATTAGGTATGAATATAAGTTTGGTCGGACTAAGAAATCCATAGCTAAGGATTAAGGACTCCAATGTAAATCTTTTTTTATGTTTTGATGTGTGAAACTTTGATTGGAAGAAATCTTGTTCCAATTACTACATGTGTGTGTGTGTTCCTAGATGTAACTTACTGGTTTAGGGTTACTGTTAGTTATAACATGTGTAAGGGGACATGGTTGTGAATAAGTGACGTGCTCCCAAATTCCTTGGTAGACTGAAATGTGAGTTTGAAATGATGCCAGCGGAAGAGCAAGAAATTGGGGCATGCTCCCTAGTTCGCAACACTTTGGGGATAGAGGGGCATGTTGAAGCTTCGGGATGGGACTAGGAAGAATGACAAGCACTTAATCAATCACACGAACCTGCACAAAACCAAACAACGAATTGGTTAGTGCATAATTGGAGCACTTTTGGTGTTAAGACAAGCCACATGCAAACTTTGATTCACAAGACTCACCACGGCCTGGACTTGGGCGAAGCCACCACCTTCCCCCTTATAGTATACTCTGTGCTTCTCCACGAGGCCCACATCCAAATGGCATTTTGTTTCGGGACTCCCAAAATTCTCAAAGTTGGGACTTTCGCGACTTTGGGGCCCCATAACTTTGTGTGCAAAGATCTGATTGAGATGATGTCGAAAGCAAAGTTGTAGCCCTCGTCAAAAGATTTCCAATGGTATGTGGCACACCAGCTGCACGTAAGGAAATCAGGTCCATTTTTGACTTTTAGTGGTCAAGAGTCAAATTGTCAATTTGACTCCCAACCTTTCTTTTGGCCATAACTTGTGTTTCAGATGTCCAAATGGGTCATGCGAGCCCATTTAAGACATCTACATTTCAACAGATTTTCAATGATATAAAGAACTCTTCAATCTAATGGGATTCAACCCCTGCAATCACTCCTTAAAAATTCAGGAGTCCATCGGGACTCCAACTCCCCAAGTGCGAATTGTCTTGGGAATGTGAGGGTTCATTCTCTCACACTCTCCTGCACTCCCACGAGTATAAGATGTGTTTTCCGGGCCTCCCTCTTGTTTCGCATTCTTACAAGCCCCTGCCTTGGTCGTGAGCCCAAGGCTAGGGTTGCAACAATAAGGAAGGTAATTATTGTTTAAATAAAATAAAGTGAGATTAAATAAAATACTTACATGGAGATAAGGGGTTCATTATTTAACTATGACACTTTTTAGATGTTTTTTAAGGGTGGGCGGGGGATGGCTCATAGTAAGTTGTTAGGCCATGTTAATTTTTTGTTTAACAGTTATTGTGTAGATCAAACAAAGACAAGTTAGAATCTAAATCAATAGGAAACTAATGAATCTTTGATGGGTAGAAAATCAAACTTGTGCATTAAGTTAATTAAGCTATCTTAAGTAAAAGATAAAGGTAGAGATACCTTAGGTGATTTGGCTATAATTTGTAGGTTTTGTTATATTGATGTGATTGTGTTAATTTGGAGTTGAGATAAAAGTGGTTAAAAAGGTGATTACCAAATTGTGACATCCCTAGGATGTTTTCCAAGGGGTGCGCGGGGGGGGGGGGGGGGG
>Ga0209611_10010114_pt1 | contig 13993 bp, 11 predicted proteins | sample S1TSphgellanicum_3_FD_187693 | JGI IMG/M metagenome (GOLD analysis project Ga0209611, IMG submission 187693) | Host-associated microbial communities from peat moss isolated from Minnesota, USA - S1T2_Fc - Sphagnum magellanicum MG (SPAdes) (version 2) | ecosystem: Host-associated > Plants > Peat... | reverse complement strand
AAAAAAAAATTAAAAAAAAAAAAAAAAAAAGAGCCCAACCCAACTCTTTCAGTTGTTGAGAAAGAGACAGGATGAATGTACCTAAGTTCAAAAGCCCCAAAATAAAAAATAAATATTTACAACACTAATATATATTATTCTCCGCCATGCCACGTTTGTATTCCACTCTTTCTTCGCCTCGTTGGAGTAAACAGACCATGACGAGATGGATGGATGACCGGACGGATGGACGAATGGATGACAAGACAGATGGATGAAATGATGCTTCACTTATATGTGTATTCCACTCTTTCTCTGCCTCATCGAAATAAATAGACCATGACGGGACAAATGGATGACTGGACGGATGTGAAACATCATTTCATCCATCTATCCCGTCATTGCAGGGCTTTGGCATGTGTGCCATTTCTTCCTATTGTTTTTTCCGTCACGCCGCATTTGTATTCCACTCTTTCTCCGCCCCATTGGAGTAAACAAACCATGATGGGACAGATGGATGATCGAATGGATGGACAAATGGATGACGGGACAGATGGATGAAATGATGTTTCACAATGTCTTTTACTATATGTAATTCTTGGTTTCCATTGCAAATAGCACCCAAGTTTGGGCAATGTGCTTTGCTAGTAGTGCTCACAGTTGCAGCCTTTCATCGTACCTCCAGTTATTACAAATTTCATATGCACAAAGAAATTCAATGTTATTGTTTTTTGGATGTTGTTGAAGTAAATTTGTAATCAATGTTGCTACTTAACAAGCTTGAAAGCTTTGTGCAACCCAATGAATCATAGTTGCAAACCTGCAAGTTTTGAATCATCATTGCTATGGTTGGAGAGTTTGTAAGAATAGTTTGTTTTGGAGACCCATATAATTATCTTCTATGTTAAATATTAGTTGTCAATTTGGTGTAGTTGAACTAGTTGGAATCAATTTGTTGTAAGCAATGCAACAAACCATGATTACATCCAATGAAACGGATTAAATCAGTTTTACTGTAGACCTAGTCGTTTTGATGCGAAGTTTGACGAACATTCCTTATTCGAAAGAAATTCATGAAATTTTGTTGGAGAAGGTAAAAGGTACGCAAATGGAGATTGAGCTTCGAGAAGCAATAAAGTTTGATATGCTTCGTATCACCCCTTTGGTGGAATGTCGTTCCAAACTTTCTGACAAATTAATGGAAGAAAATGGAGCAATTAAAGTGCTTGGCTTGCTTCCGGTCTTAGTCCATGAGGTGTTCAATGGATTGAGAATCCATAGATCACATACGTTGAATTTAATTTACCACACAAAATCAAAGAAAAGCGCCAAATCATGGAAGAGCTTATTTCTCAATCGAAAATGAATTCACATCCCAATCTTTACTTTGAGGTAGCAGATGTATTTCATCGTCAAGATATGATTACAGCAACTTCACACTTTCAAACAAGTGATGGTCCAATTGTCATCATCAATGAAGGGCTTCTTGTGTACCTTACTCACGAACAAAAAAAGATAATGGCTGAAAACATCAAATATTTGTTAAATCGTTTGGGTGGATGTTGGATCACAATAGATATTAATTTTCCATCTATTGATCAATCTGGTCCATTTTCTCAACTCCATACCAATGAAGTTATCAATGATTATTTCCAATTCAAAGGGATTCAAACATATCCATTTGAAAGTGTTGTTTATGCAAAAAGTTTTTTTGAAAAGCTTGGGTTCTTTGTTGAACAACGTTGTTTTAGAAAAGTTCTCCTTGAAATGGTGGCTCCATATCATAGAAACGTATCTAAAGATGAACTTGAAAATGAGGTAGGGTCTCATATATCATTTGTGATGAGATGCAAGTCTATTTTGTATAATTTCAAATCCTAATTTTATTATAAAACATTATTGGTATTCTATGTTCTTATTATTAAGTCTTATGTTTCTTTGTATTTACAATATTTTTGCATCTACGTTTTTATTTTATGAGGGTGCATAAAATATCATTGTTTTATGTAATGCTATAAGTTTTCAACGACAAGTTTTTATAGTCTTCAAGCATTTGTCACACCATTTTTTTTCAAAACTTTTTATCAAATCAAAGAAAACAAAATGATTACTCCACATCTTGAATTGTCCTTCACATCAAGTTTCCCATGTGAGAATTCAATGTCAAAATTTTCTTTATGCAGAGTTTATCTTTTAGTTTTCCTATCAACTTGCCATTATGAAACAATTTTTTTATGTTCCCTTCTTAAACAAAGTTTTTTATTTTTCATTTTTTAATGGGTTTTCAACAATTTTATTTAGATCAACTTTGTGCATTCTTACCATTTTAAAGCATTTTCCAAGATTATGGGGCTCTTTAACTCATGAAAACAAGTTTGTAGATAGTCCTTTTGGTTGTGGTGTTCTATACCTAGAAGCATGTCAACTTGTGACACATGAGTCTATGTGGTTGTAGACTATTCAAATGAACTTGGAGCTTTTTATGTCATATTTCATGTAAAGACTTGCTAGAATTTTCTAGTGTATGTAGACAACATGTAATTATATGCAATTTCTCCTCCATGTCACATAGGTTTACAAACAAGGATTAAGTTTGCATTAAAATCCTATCCTTTTCACAAGGTTTTTATATTTATGTTGCAATAGGGTTTTTGTATGTAAAGGACATATTGTAACATTGAATGCATATTGTAGTAGAGTTTATGTGTATTCAAGTATCTTGCAAAATCATGGCAATCTTTGTTTTATTTTAAGAAGCATTGAAGTGATTGGCTACTAAACTTGAGTATATGTTTACTAATAAGCATCTCAAATCTGGGCTATGGCATTTTAACATGGGTGATGTGCTTATTGATGGACATAGTTCAAGTGACACAATTAGTGACTTCAAACTTGTTATTATTTGCTTGATTGGTGTTAATCAATTTTATGAATTTTTTATTTTACAAAATGTTAATGTTAATTATGGTCTGAATTTTCATGTAGGATTTTGCAAACTTGGAAGAGGTGGTGCAATTGTAAATTTGGGTACATCTTTACTAGCTAAACCAATAATCAACATTTCAGGCATATCAAGTAGTATCACTCTCTAAACCATTTTTTACATTTTTTTTACTTGCATTTTTTTGAAATAAGATGATAGCATCATAAAAGTTCATATAAACCTCTAGAATGATATGTCAATGGTAAATGAATGTTGATAAAATGCAATGTCACATTACATTCACACATGCATTATTACCCAACCAAAAATGTGACATAACATCCTTGTTGTCACCTAGTGGTAAATTTCAATGTTAGGGGACTCAATATTAGATAACAAAATATTTACTAAAAGCATAAAATTCTAGATATGAAATTGTGGTAACTTAAAACACCCAAAAATAATTACGAATAAGTTGGTGGTAACATAATTTCACTATCCTTCTTCATTGTGTTCCCTATCTTTTATCATACATCATGTTCCTCATTATTTTTGCACAATAGCAACCTCATTGATAAAGAGCCAATCATGTGCATAGAAAGAGGTCATATGCATATAGAAGCATTCTAGAGAGGTTCTTGGGTGCAAACACAATAAAAGTAGCCACAAGCTGTGTGGACAATGCTTAAAATTGTAATTTTAATATCTTTGAAAAATCACAAGAGGAGCATAATAAATTGAATTGTTAATTTATTTTCCTTTTTAAGTCCCATTATAAAGTTTCATTGTTCAAATTGATGATGTTTCAAAAGTCCTTTTGCATATTTAGCACAACCATGGATAATGGTTTTGTTTTTCAAATGTCCTTTTTGTTTATCAAATGTGCACTATTCTTTTCCAAATTGAAAGGATTTTAAGACTGATGATTATAAAAGCAATAGCACTTGAAATTGGTGAAATTCACTTATAAATGCATTTGAACATATTTGTTTAAAATGTGGTTGCATTATATATAAATATAAATGATACCTAGACCAAGATATAATAAAAAAAAACAATTATATTCAAAACATAGTTGTAAATTACATATGAAAAATGCAAAAATTAGGAAAATCAACTAATAAAAGAATGCCATGTGTCAAATGTAGTCCATGGAAAGGACTTTAATCTTAGCTCCTTTTATTGTGTTTATGCCCCCTTTTCACAACAAACACCGAGATTTTTCTAAAGTTCATTGTTTTCACTTATTAGAAAATTTGTAAATTGTTGTTCTTATTGTAGGGAGCGCATTCACAATGGAACTGCAAGAAATGTGCACAATAGAAAAGTTGATACATGCCAAAGAACACTTGGTAAAAAATTGTGAAAGACGTGGATAGTAAAAAAGTTGACACAAAGCAAAAAAAAGATGAAAAAAAATGTTTTTCTTGGGAAGTTTGATGAAAAAAACATTTTCTTGGGAACAAGATGTTTAATGGCACCAAATGTCAATCCATTTTTTGAATGATATGAATAAATGATAGGTAGAAAGGTGAAAACATGGTAAAATATACCAAAAAAAATAGTTATCTCCAAAGTAATAAAAAAATGGTCCCATTTTAAACACAATTAGAAGAAAGTAGATTGAAAATAATTTAAAATAACAAAATAAAAGCATGGTGTTTTTTTTGAATTTATAGTGAAGTGACTACAAAATTTGAAAAACTTTGATATAGTAAAAGTAAATAACAAGCATGTTTGAAAATGATTAGTCAATTTGGGTTTAAACCTACTCTTCCATTAGAAGTTTGATGTATTATACTAAAATATTTAAATGTTAAAAAACTACAAGTACATTTAAAAGCTACATTGTGTTGAAAATGGAGAATATTCAATAATTCATTTACTTTCACCTACTTGTACAAGTTTGGACAATTTAAAAAATAAAAAATAAATATAATTACTTTTAAAAATTCTATTTGAATGCATATTAAATATGTGATTAATCAACACCATTGTGATAAAATTAAAGATTATCCTCATGTTGATCATTAAATTAAAAAACACTTCCATTTTCAATACATTAAAACTTCTTTATAGTTTTTTTTTTTGACAAAGGGCATAAAATTGTCTATGCTTAGACCCAAGAGACAATGATTACATAATGGTAAAGTACTAATACATTTAGGTCTAAATGATAATGTTTAGTGCTAGTGATAAATTAATGACTATTTGCCAATAGATAATGCCATATAACATTTTGTTAATAAACCCAATGTCAACAAACTAACACCAAATTTTGTAACACCAAGTTTGAATGGACTTGTATATATGTGACCAACCAACTTCAATGTAAAGTTCAATTTAACATACAAATTTGGGATGTGGATAATTTTGTGTTGGATATGTATTCATTTGTCACATGTAAAGAAAAAAGTTTTGTATGCACCTTCAATTTCATGTATTTGAAACACATTGATGAATTGGTGTGTCCATGTACATTAATAGGACCCATATGATGTATAACCAATGTTTAATTTTTTAGGTTTTAATGTCAAAAATAATACTAATATTGCAATTCATTAATGTGTTTACATGACAATGTTTCTAATATATTATGAAAAAATGTGGAATGATTTGGACTGAATCTAATGAAAATAGAATATTGAAAAACACTCATTAAATATTATCACTAATGCTTAAAAAACACAATAAGGACTCCTATTTTGGGGGGATTCTTAAACATATATTTGTACATACTAATACAATCTAACATTATTTTAGGTCATAAGTTTTTTTAATAATTTTTTTCAACTTATGAAATGGAACATTCCTAGGATATTTTAGGATAACCAATCACCTAAGTGGATGGGTGTGGCTCATGTTGATGTGGAGGCACTTGAATACAAGAAGATAACATTGCCAAAAGTTGGACTTTTAAAAAAAAATCATATTAAAATGTGTTAAATGTGGATGAACATAGTCATGGGAACAAACTTTGTGTTTGGTGTGTTTAGCTCCTTTGATTATGTTTGTGCACCTATATGAGATAAACTCTAGTGGTGTCGAGTGCATGTTGCATTGTTTAAAAAAAAAGGTTGTGTTATCACCTTTTGGTTTACTCTTATTTTGAATTGGCATCTAGGTGGTTGTGACCTCACTAATCCCACCATAATGAAATGATAACCACTTTAATGATTCCCTTATCCTAAAAGGAAAATAAAAAACCCGTTGCACCCATAAATGAAATAAAATGGGCGTTTTCATTTAATGTGTTACCTAGTCTCATTAGTTGTTAGGATTTATTTTTCCTAGTTGTGTTTCTCCCCAAATTTCTCATGTAGTAATACCCCATTCCATGCACTTGGGTCCTTATCAAGAAGAAATGTATTCCAAGATAGATATCAAATATTTACCATGTATTTCTTTAGAGGGTGTTTTGTTGACTTTGTAATAACTAAATGGGGGGTGTTTCCCAAGTCCAATTTTTAAAAAATTATTGTGAGCCATCATAGGAAATATTTAAATCTTTCGAGAATCTCCAAAATAAAAGTTTCTATTTTTCTCAATATAGAAATATGAAGTGCTTCCCTTTTGGTCCCACCTTGATAGGTGAAAAATTGACAATTACGAGCAAAGTAAATGGGATAAAAGTGTGGTGCTTTATGTGGGGACACTCTTTTTTGAGTTTACAAAATATGTGAATAAAAATAAAAGGTGCCACATCTTGGTTGTTGGGTAAATTTTATAATTTAATTAGTTATATAATAATGTCACATTTACTATGAAAATCAAATATATATCATTAATGTTAGGTATGTGTTAATCCTTGGTATTAAGGGAAAAAATAGAAAAAAAAAGTATTAAAAATTAAAAGTATTAAAAATTGCTAATTATAAGTTCAATTAGTATGTTAGTAAGTGAATTAATATTAATAATTTTAAATAATAACTTGATTAATTAATTAATTAATTGTAATAATTGACCTAATAATGTAACTAAACATAAGGAAAAAAGATGATGATCGAATTATATATGGATTTAAAGGTGGCGATGATCATGTAAACCATACATGTGGATTATATTGATGAGGTGTGTATCAAATGTTCTTTTTAAATTCATGACCTTTAATATTTTTCCATCCCAAATTTCATATGTTTAAGCTATAATGGAAATTGTTACATGCTTACCTAAATGTTTCTAGCTCCATGGTTGGTAAAACTAAAAATTTAAATGAATATAAGGTATTGAAATTGGATGGGAACAAAATGTAAATAAATATAAGGTGGTTGAAATATGTACATTTTAAAAATTAAATAATAATAAAGTTAGGAGAAAAAAAGTTCCCTCACCTAATCCCATACCCCCCCCCCCCCCCCCCCCCCCCCCGCCACAAAATGCTTATTTGATCCTAGTAGTTTGGAAATTTAACACTAGGTGTCTCTTGCAAGTGGTGCTACTGGGAACTTGGGTAATCATTTGGGAACTTGATGGGAACAGAAAGAACCAACGCCACACCCACATTTGGAGGCCACTTATGTTACACTTTACTTGCCATACGTTTTCATCATGGGGATCAATTCTAAATGTGTAAAGACCTTTTTGATTTTTTTGGTGTATTTGGAAAGCACTTTCCTTTTTTATTAATGAAAAAATTCACTCCTACAAGCATTTCATTTTGCAAAGATTGATATTTTTATTTTGATTGTGATACTTGGCATATACTGATAAGATATCACAAGATTGTTTTTAAAAAATGTGAAGCCACTCTTTAAACCTAGTGAAGCACATGGGTAAAGACATTACCATAATCAAGCAATGTTCAATTTTCATTGCACATGAGCCTTTAATTTGACTATGCCTTCATCATGTTGTGTTTACCTTAACAATGTAGCTCAACCAACCTCCTCATCTTGTACTAGGTTTTGGGCAAGTGACACCAACAACATTATAAAGTCAATCAATAGGCTACATTCTGCATGATCTTATGGTTATTCCATGTTGAAGCATGTGAATGCAAGGTGGCTATTGCCATTTTTGTAAGATGTAGGTAGGATGCAATTAGGTTATTGCCTAAGGTGAAATTTTGGCTACACAATGGATAGAAAATTGGTGACTTGTATGCCTTGAAGGGGGTGTTTGAGTCCCATTTTTTAATTTTATTATGCCTTACTACAATTAAAGGGTGATCTGCATTCCACAAAACCATTACCAATTCAAAATATGCAAAGAAATCATAAATATACAATAAGATGCCTTCAAGGGGAATTGAGCCCTAATTCCATGAATGGATTCTACCTAATTGAAGTTGACAGTGTCCTAAAAGTTATAACCACACGCAAGACATAAATCAAAATGCCATAAAACCACATACCCATAAGATGTAAATAGACACGCACAAGAATACATCTTGATGCCTTCAAGGGGGATTGAACCCCAATTTATAATTGCATTATGCCCAATTGTAGTTTAAGGCTACCTATAAGCCAACAGGTGACTGCAGCAAACAATGTACCTTACTTTTGAACAAAAAAAGATAATGGTTGAAAACGTCAATTGTTTATTAAATTTTTTGGGCAAATGTTGGATCATTACAATATTAATATTTCATCAATTGTTCAATTTGATCCATTTTCTCAACTTCATCCCAATAAAATTCTCAAAGATTATGTCCAATTTAAAGGATTTCAAACATATCCATTTGAAAGTGTTTTTTTGCAAAAAGGTTTTTTTGAAGAGCTTGAATTCTTTGTTGCACAACATTATTTTGGAAAGTTTTCTTTAAAATGGTGGCTCCATATCATAGAAACATATATAAAGATAAGATTGAAAATGAAATAGGCTCCCATATATCATTTGTGATGAAATGCAAGTCTATTTTGTATGGTTCCAAATCTTATATTTTTTTATAAAACATTATTGTTGTTTTATGTTTTTATTATTAAGTTGTTATGCACTATTATTTCAACACCTATAACCATTGTTGTCACCACATTCACAACACATAACATAGAAATGCCCTAAATGATACACCACATGTCGTGATGTGTAGTGTTGTGACGTTCAGTGTCATAAAGGTATAAATTCATAGTAAATTTTACTAAACAAAAAAACTAAAACCAGTCAAAGGTAGAAACTAATCAACCAAAAAGTGATGCACACACATATATATATATAATGCACAAGAGGAGGTTGAGATGAAATTCTCATGTATATTAAATTGAAAAGAAGGAAAGAAAACGTAGTGTATGAAAATGGTGGCCGTGTAATAGTCGCCATGAGCATCTAGAAATCCAGTTTGACTATGGAGGAAATTCTCTCTAACAAAGGAATTTTAGAAAAATTGACAAAAGAAGGGAAGAACTTGGCCTTTTATATAGCCGTCCCCAAAGTTGAAACCCTAAACAAGCCATAACCCTAAAACACCTAATAACGTACAATAACCTAAGAATGTACATTAACCCTAAGAGCATACATTAACCCTAAAGGCATGATTGGCATGCCTGAAATCGACCATCATGTATGAGGCCATGCATATGGGCATGACATATGTCATGACATGTAGTGTCGTGACATTCGGTGTCGTAAGGGTGTAAATCCATAATAAATTCTACTAAACAAAAAGACTAAAACTAATCAAAGGTAGAAACTAATTAACCAAAAAGAGATGCATGCACACATATATATACAATGCACAAGAAGAGGCTAAGATGAAGTTCTCATGTATCCCCCCATAGACCTGAGTTGGGAAAAGTGTGGCATGGTCTCAGTAGAAATCAAGGTGCTATAGGAGAACATGACGAATAGTATTAAATGCCGACAAGAACTTGAGTGAGCTCCGGCTTGAAGTAGAATAAATGGTATCCACCATTACATTTATCACAAAGCAACATTTGATTAGCATCGTCTATCTTTTGACATACCTGACATGGATAGTCAAGTGGAGGAATCCAAGTCAACGTGATGATGGTAGGGTCCAAGTTCGGAAGGTGGTAGGGCACACAGTTTTTGGAGTGATTCCAAATTGTGCGTTTATTAGCTCCTTACAACTCCAACACATATAAAGGTTTGATTGCCTTAATCTTCAACATAGTGCGACCTAAAGAAGTGTTTAAAGTATGATTAGGTTGCCATTGGAAATACACAAAGTCACCAACATCAAATAGTTTCACTTTAAGTTTGTAACTGCCACTTTGTGTGTGTGCATATTGTGAGGTGTTTTGATGTTGTGCAATGGACAAGTTCTCCATGGCCAAGGGCATAACCCTCCTGAATAGAACAACCCTCTTTGCGATGACCCTAGCCCAAGTGGTTGGGGAGTCCAAGTCCACAACTTGGTCCATTTGAGCAACAATGGAAAAGGGTGGAATGGGATGTCTCCCAAAAAGGAGAAAGTAAATAGAGAAATGAGACAAAGAAGCATGTTTGGACATCCTATAACCCATGGCAATGTAAGGTAGGGCCAGGTCCCAATCCTCTTTGCTCCCAGTGAAGTAAATCTTCCAAAGTCCCTTCTTGCATGTTTGAACCATCCTCTTTATAAAGCCATCAGCTTGGGGATGATCCTTTGAAGTCCAAAAATGGTCAATGAGAGCATGATCAAGTAGGTCTTGGAATTCTCCTCTAAATTCTGATCCTTGATCAGTAAGGCATTCAGCACAAGCCCCAAACCTACTTAGGACCTGTTGTAAGAAAACTTGGCTGGTGTTGTGAGATGACTTGTCCAGCAACGCAACAAGCTCAACCCACTTTGAAAAATGTTCAATCATAATCATGATGTAGACATTACCCTTGGAGGTCTATGGTAATTCTCCAACTAAATCGCATGACCAGTGATAAAACATGCCTTGAATAGGGAATGGAAAAAGCATGAACTATCAAAAGGAGAAGTTCTCACTCTATCACATTGTTCACACCTAGCAATGATGTCTCAGACTTGAGCATACATACTTCTCCAATGGTAATGAAGAGCAAAAAGGCTATAAATATGCTTAACTCCAAAGTGTCCAAGCTCCGAGTATACCTTCAGAATAAGACCAGGCCATTCATGTGGTGGAGGAACCACTCTATCGCCTTGTGGTAAACATCGGACAAGTTGATTATCTTTCCATGAGTAGCGTTTTGACCGTTGTTGTATGCGATCCTGATGATTTGATGTAACTTAGGGAGGGTATTCCCCATGTTAAAGAAACCTTAGAATGTCCAAGTCCTCCCATATATCCACAATGGGATGGTCACCTAGGTTACATTGCAATAATGCAAGATAATAAATGCATAAGATACATGTACTACTGGAATCTAATTGAAATCTTATTTGGCTTTTGAGAAATCTTCAGAAGTAGTGAGGGGTTTCCACGACATGGTATCGCATTTTGATGTGTAATACTAGGTTGATGAATAACCTTGAACTCATACTCTTGAAGTATAAGCGCTTAACGAGCTAACTTACTAATAAGCTTGTTGTTGGTCATCAACCACTTGATAAGCTAGTGGTCGATATACAAAGTGAACTTGGTGCCATAAAAATAGGGCTTGAAATGTATGATGGCCCATACAACAGCAAAACACTCCCATTCATATGAAGAATAATTACTTTCAGCCTTGTTGTTGCTTCGGGAAGCATAGGTGATAACATATTCCTTGTTTTCCTCATCAAGTTGGCCAAAAATAGCACCAATACCAAAAGCACTCTAATTAGTGTGTAGAATGAAGACCTTACTGAAATCAGGTCTTCTCGGAATGGGGAACTCTGAAAGCTTTTCCTTGAATGTGTTGAAAGCTTTTTGAGCCTCTTCATTCCATGTCCAAGCAACATCCTTTTTTAACAATGCATAAAGAGGATGAGCAATAGTACTAAAGTCTTGGACATAAATCATGTAGTAATTACATAGTCCGATGAAGTTCCTCAAAGTGTGAACATCAATAGGATTGGGCATCTCCAAAATGGCTACTACTTTGGCCCAATGAGCCATAATACCATTTGGCGAAATTTTGTGTCTAAGGTAGACTACTAAAGTGACAACAAACTCACATTTTTTAGGATGGATCTTTATATTGACTTCGTGGAGCCTTTTGAATAATTCTTCAAGATGAGCCAAATGCTACAGGAATCCTTTGCTATGCACTAGGACGTCATCTATGTAGCACTTTAGGAAATCTGCCCCTTCAAGAACTTGGTCCATGACTCGCTGAAAGAAGACATGTGCATTCTTTAATCCAAAAGGCATCACAAGCCATTCCCACAACTTGTTGCTTCCATGGAATGTCGTTTTCTTGCGATCCTTTGTAATGAGCACTATCTGGTTGAAGCCTTGCCTTAGATCCACAATTGTGAAGATGTTTGAGTCTCCAATGCTATCAAACAGTTCTTAAGGGATGGGCATGGGGTACCTATCCTAAAGTGTAACTAGGTTCAAAGGCCTATAATCCCCGCACATCCTTTTTTTAGTCCATAATCTAGCTGAATCCTTTTTTGTTGGCATTGTTGTAGCGGTTGCGAAATCAGAACTTAATGGCTGAATGAGACCAACCTCATGGAGCTCTTTGCATCTTTCATATATTAGTTCCCATTCATGATTGCTCAACCTATGCCTCCTTTGATAGATGGGTGTTTCATCTATAAGGTCTACAGATAACTGCATGGTCTTACACCTACCTAAGTCTTTCATTGAGAATGTGAATACATTCTCATACTTAATTAGTAAGTCTGTGACCTGGTCTCTCTTTCTTGGTGAGCTGGTTCCCCATAACGAAAGGGTAGTTAAAAACACATGGAATGGAGTTGGAAAGTGTGTTTGAAGAACTTGGTGTATTGGGTTCTCCATTATCCAATTGCGCAGATTCATAGAAGGTTATAATTGTTTCTCTAGAAGTTAATGTACCTCCAAGTGTATTAGAAACAATTTGAGTCAAATTACATGGTACCTTCTCCCCTAACACTAAGAGTGAAGTGTAGAGTGTTGAAAATAGGTAAATGTATTTGGTCGGGGTGCCATGTAGTCACATGCTAGAATTGCAAGTTGATTGAATCAATGTTGCTATTGTGTACATTTGAAAAAGTACACAGATTACCAACAACCATGTAAGGGAGTTCAGGTCCATGCTTCTCCCCAGTAGAGCATTACGTTCCAATCTAGTCACCTTGGTGTGACTAGTAGTGCCAATTTGGAATCCCATAACCCTTTTTCTTTCTTCAAGGCTTGGTTCATCCCAAGTGGCTAAAGCATGATGATACACCAGGCTTGGTCCATCTCCTTGAAAGGCATGTGCTCATGGGAAGGAGACAAAGGTGGGCCAATCACCTCTTGGTTTTCCTATTGTGTTCGCAAGAAACCAAGGAGGTTTTTCTTGCCTTGTAATTGGTTGGTAGGAACTTTGATCATCCAATATGTGAAAAACCTGCAGGTTGGGGTCTCTGATGGTGTATCTCAAAGCCAACTACAAAATTGAGAATGGTGTAAGGGTGGTCCACCAATTATGTAATCAGTGGGCATAGGAATTGCATTGTGCTGCATCGAGTAGGAGCGACTCTCTAAGGTAATATTTGACTAGTGTGTAATGCTCCTAGACTTTCTCCCTCTCGTCAAGTTAAAAAGGAGTGTTTTTAATTACATAACCAAACATAGGAAAAATGGATTGAGCTCGGGTGATCAATCGTACCATGTTCGTGAAGAGATCAAATATTGTGTCACTCAAGCCTTTTCCAAATCCAACCGCTGAAAATCCTTAACACTCCCAACCTGAAATGATGAGGTTCACAAGGCTAAGTAATTCCATATGCTTCTTTTGAATTAGTTGTACGTTAGAAGGTAGGAAAGTGAAACCGGCCTTCCATGCAATGGTTATAAACTATTGTGGAAATTTGGTTATGAGTTCCATCATTCTTGATGCCACCACATGCCTTGCAATAGGATCAATGTGTATGTAGAAATACTTCTAAACCATCATCCCTGACTATAATAGGGCTTCAAGACCTATACCAATACTGTCGCAACCCCACTTTGGCCAAGTGTGGGGGTGAAGCCCAACACTTGGAAAAGTTGGAGATTTGGAGTCCTCTGGGACTCCCGAATGTTCAGAGCTCGACAGCAAGGCCCAAAACACCTCGCATTA
>Ga0209611_10010110_pt1 | contig 13998 bp, 8 predicted proteins | sample S1TSphgellanicum_3_FD_187693 | JGI IMG/M metagenome (GOLD analysis project Ga0209611, IMG submission 187693) | Host-associated microbial communities from peat moss isolated from Minnesota, USA - S1T2_Fc - Sphagnum magellanicum MG (SPAdes) (version 2) | ecosystem: Host-associated > Plants > Peat... | reverse complement strand
TGGGGACCTGAAACGAGGTCCTCAGAGAGAAAACCCGTCGTTAGGGTCCTGAAACGAGGATGCACTCTTTTACTCACCAACACTGAATTTGTTTTTTTTTAATTAATTTTAAAAATTAAATATTTCAGACCCTAAGAGCCGCATGCTTCCTGTTCTTTGAAAAAACAGGCCAGGGCAGCCGCTGCGGGGGACCGGGCGAGGTGCCACGGGTGGCTGGAGAGGCGTAGCCACGAGTTGCCCTCACTCGTAGAGTTATGATATCTTGAAGGATTTTGGTTTCTTTAGAGGATTTTTTTGAAGATTATATTCTTGCATGGTGAAATATTTGAATTTCCATAATTCTTCTTTTCCTTTAAGATAATTTTTAATGTAAATGGCAAGGCCACAATGTGACACACCCCTTGTTATTGATCTTTGGGTGATTGGTTGGTTGGTTGATTGGTTGCATTGGGAGCTCTTACACATGGTATTGTGTTTATGGAGTATGTTAGAGAGTGTAAGTAATGTTTATTAGAGATTGATATCCAGACAATGATCTTGTGCATAATTTGTTGTTGTCATGTTCAGAAAGTCCAATGTGGTTTAGGGAGCCTAATTGTCTGTGGATCGCCCCCCCCCCTCCTTTTTCTTTTAAACTCAAAAGAAGGATTGTTCTTTGAAAAGGATTAGGCTAGCAAAAGGGTTTAAGGTTTTGGTTAAGCAAATGTGAGCAATAGTAAGTGGAACCACCCATAGAAGAAAAACCATGTATATAAAAATCAAGGACATGAACCCATCCATCAAATGTACAAGGCAAATGAGAGCACAAGTAGACACAACCCAAAGAAAAAAAAAACAAACAATCAACCAAAAAAAAAAGGAAAAAACCTTATGTAAATGGGACCCATGGTTACTAAATGATAATCAACGATAACAAAGAAGACCTAAGATGAAAAAGTTGTCACAAATCGATTAATGATAGAGGTGCACTAATTATGATGTGAGGAAGAGATGAGAAACGTCAACCAAGTGTAGTAGCTCATTGAAGAATCGCTATGGCTTCTACATGCTATAGGGCTATGGACAAACACAATTAATAGTGAGAAACAAGCATCAAGGGGACTAAAGACGACCGATGATGCACGATAGTGGTTTGTGCATAAGCAATCAATAATGAATCAAAACGAAAATGAAGACACCTGTACATCTCAATAGCAAAGGGAATGAAATCATCACCTAGTGTTTGTTTAGTGTAAGATTGTGTCTTCTCTTGAGCAGTCATCGTCATTGCATGTGTTGTCGTCATCAATGTTCACTACACCAAATCTATGCAAGTCGGGTTAACGATGACACTGTCCATCAAAGTCCGAAAGTTATTTTTGGTGATAAAGATATACACTCGTTGTTGGGTGTGGCAAGGGAAAGGGTGGGAGACCTCCCTTTGAACATGTGCTCCACTCTCCAAATTAATAGTTGCAATAATATCTTGAAGTGTGTCATGGGCTATTATACACTCTTTCTTGCAAGGTTTGTACCCACATACCTTTTACAAAGGCTTGCAAGGTTAAGAGAGGCAAGGAATTGAACTTGGATATTTCCATAACCCATAAAACACTAGCAAAAAAAAAATTGTGCATCTAAAGGACATGTTACGGAGTGGAACTTTTTTTTGCCAAGGTATCACATGGAAAAGGGGGAAAATTTTCTACTAGTGCTTGATACTAGTTAATGCCCTTGGAGCGAGGTATTCCCCAAATAAGCACCCCTTGGCTTAGCCCACTCCTCTTCAAGCATTAACTTACTTTTTTGTTTCATTCATATTACTATTTTTTCAATTGGTTCAAGAATAATTTATGTTTGAACCCTAATCCCAATCAAAGCTAGAGGAATGTATCATAACATCTTTCAATTCCTCAAGCTCTAATTAGGGTTTTGAGCTTTCAAGGTCTCCTAAGAACCCTAATTTGTCAATAATTATTTGGTCTTGTTATTTCTTTGCCTATCACTTGTTGGGTTGAGTCTTAAAAAAAATTGTGACTCCCCTTGTGTTGACATACATCTGGGGGATTTATGCCTATGATTCCTAGACCTTGTGCATTTATTTTCACATACATAAGGTGAAGTTTTCTTTCAATTCAATTCTTGGACTTCCATTTTGAGGAATTGGACATGATTTGGTATTGTTGGAAAACTCCTAGTGCACACATATACAAATTGAATATCTACTCCAAATGTTAAATATTCATGGAGCTATGAACATCCACCAAAGCCAATGATTCACTTTCACAAAATCCTAACATATTGAAAATTTGTCCAATTTGATGATTGGATGTGAAGTTCACAAAGAACAGGATGCATATCTATATGTGTAACAAAGTAGTGCATCCAATGAATGTCAAATTTGTGATGAATCTTTGTAAAATTTCAAATACAATTTGAATTCAACTTGCATTAAATCTTTATTGATATTCACCTATGTGTAAGTGCAAGTCAAATGTTTTGTGTTAATGAAAGAATTTTGTTGAGCAAAAGTTTTTCCCACCCAATTTTGATGTTGGAAGGTTGTTGTAGTAAGCCATTTTGATTAAAGTAGATTTGAAAACAATAAGGTTTAAACTAATGTTGGGGAGCTTTTTGTTTTTTTGGAGAATCTCTAGGTTGGTTCCCTTTTATAAAATGTTTTTTTAAGAACCTTTAGGTCATGTTTTGGATTCAACACCTCTAGTTAAAGTTTTTTTTTTTTTTTTCAAACATGGGGGTTTATAAGGTATTAGGGTTTAAGCTTTTTGACAAGGGATCAGTTAGGGTAGCAGTTAGGGTTCAAGGATTAAATTGCCCCCCCAAAAAATGATCAATACAATTACAATGCAAGTACTTGAGAAAAAATATGTTTTTATTTGAAAACAATGAAATTACATTTAACTTGCAACAATTATGTGCCTAATATTTACTCATTGCTCACACATGCAACAATATATTTTTTATAATTGAGCTTTTGGGCATTTGACATTGGAAAACCCATAAAAAAAACCATCACTTCAATTAAACAAACATATGACTTCAATATTACACATTACAAATGACAACATTCCACAATAATGCACATGACAAATGATAAAAAAAAATGGACTTGACAATTCAACTTTCAAAACATAAAATTCTAGTAACAAATCAAATCACACAAAACTCAAAACTTACCTCAAAAGCCATGGTTTAGGCTTCAAGGGTCCATCACACCCAACACGACAATCGTTGGGCCAATTTTTGATCCCAAGCCTAGATTGTTTCAAACTAGTGATGAAACTTGCACATTAAAAATTTGTTGTATTTCAATTTGTGATCTCACAATGCCAAGGACTTTATGAACAAAGAAGGAGATGTGGAAAAATTGCATTGCATGATTTGCCCACCAAACTAGAGGGTTTTCAATATTTGTTGGGACCACATTGATAATCGTTGATATAATTACAACTCAATTTTCAAGGTGGACATGATTGCATTGTCATTTGATATAATTAGGTCATCTTCAACTACTACTAGTTGATTTTTACTTCCCTAATATGTTTCAAATGAAAAAAAATTAATAAAAAATGACACACAATATTAGTGTCACAATTCATCATAATTTGAATGGCATGTGCATTGCCTATAAATACCAATATAACCTTCATGTTTTTGAAACAAAGGTCAAGCATGATAATTAACATGTTATGGGCCTTGGCTTGATTGTAAGTTGAAATAAATGTCAAAAACAAAGTTAGAATATTAATGACTTTTGTCATCATCCTCAATTAGAATTCTTGCAATTTTGAATCAAAGTCCTCATGAATTAACGATTGATTTAGAGGTTAAACCCTAGCCACATTAGATTTCAAGACAATGTATAAGGTTAAGGCATAAGAAAATGCATATGACAACAACCATAGCCTTGACTTTCATTCATAACACAAATTGTTTCACAATAGGGAGTAGAGTATCTATAATGTCTTGAACAATAGCCCAAGTTTGAGATATCAACACTTTAGAAGATAAATGTAAAGTTTATTACCATCCACAAAAAATGGAGATAACATTTTAATACTTTGATGTTTCATGGAATAGGATGATTCAAGAAGCAAATGATATCTTCACCAAAGTTTTCAACATCTTGGTGGGCAACCTTATAATAATTCAAGATTCCTTCCATTCTTGCTTCCCCTTCCCAATTTTTTTTGTCCAATTAGTAATGGTCATTTGCTATGATGATTTAATTTCTTTCAAATTAACTTCTAAAAATCTAGCACAAACTTTAATATTGTCAATAGCATATTGGGTTGCCTTTGACATGGCATGCCCAAAACACAACCCTACAAATGGGCATGCTAATAATTTAAGGGCAAAACAAAAAACCACAAAAATCAATGCAAAAGTGAACTTATATTTAAGCTACTTCATCTTTGATGTATGCAATTAATTTGTCAAATAAACCAAAGGTATTTAGCAAATCTTTTACCTAATTTGCAATGGCTACACTTGGAATGTTATGTATTTCAAAAATCCCAATTATCACATGGGTGTGCTCCCATGAGGTGTTGATGATGTTCACAACCATAGCAAAGGTATCAAAGCTCACACAAGACATCTAAAGGTCAAATGAACATGTACAAATAACATAAGATGCAAGGATTGTGATGACACATTTATCCTTGGTTTTTTCCACCATATTTAAAACCACATCAATCACCATTTAGCAATGAGATGGAAATTGCACATGCCCACATTGTTGTAAAACCAAGCACTTCAACCATGGATTTTCAATAAAAGACATAGGTCGATAACCCTTCGCAAAATATAACACCAAGTCCTCCAAAAATGCACATTGTAAGGGATTTGATTTGTTGTAAAGGCATTTGTTGCCAAAGAAGTTTATGATTTGAAAAAGGGGCATAATTTTTTTCTTCTTTGTAGCTTGTTTTCACTTTGGGTTTCTACAACCCTTTACAACAAAAATAATTCTCATTTCATGTCTAAATTTGGATGTTCAAAGCATTCATGTTGTGGTTTTTGTTGTAGTTCACAAGCCCCTTATGCTTTCCTTGGGCATCGTGTACTCTAATTAAATAGGTGGACACACAAAACACTGCATCATTTGCAAGTTGATGTTCATTGCTACACCATTATTCATAACAAAAAAAGCCAATAGGTTTATGATCAATGATTAGGAGATGCCATACATTTTAGTTAGGCAACAACTTTGGAATTATAATTTCCCAAGCTACATCTATATCAACATTGGATGCCTCATGTGATCCAAGCTCAACTTCAAATTGAGACATCAAATAACATCGTCTTCTTCATCTTCATTGAACATGAAATTATTATTGTAAGATGTGTGGCATTTGTGGATGCCATTGTAAACATCCTTATATGAGCTATATTCTATAAGTTATTAATTGCAAAAGAAAGGGACATTGAAATTACATTTATGGAAACTCAATGTCATACTCTTCATCACAAAGTGTTACTAGGAGTAGTTGAAATGTGGATGCCATAATTGAAAGTATGCAATGTGTATAAATCTTGTTCTTTAAATTGTTGCTTGCAAAAGAAGAAGGGTTGAAGGTTGAAGAGAAAGGCAAAGAAAGTAGAAGAAAGGTAAAAATAATAATAAATAAAGGACAAAAACCTTGTCAATGTGAAAAACTAACAAAACAAGAAGAAAAAATGTGATGAAAAGAAAAAACTTACATGCAACATATATATATCAATTGCCACAATGACCACTACAATGACTACCACGTAGATGATATATTGTAAAAGTCTATAGCGTGAATAATTTCAACAATGCAACAAAAATTTCGACTTGAAATAAGGGCGAAAAAATTCATGAAAGAGAAAAGCTTGTGTTGGTTGATGACCATCATGATGACCACCATGGCAAACACAAGATGCTCTACTACAAAAGCTTGTAGCAAAAACTTGACGATAATTTGAAGATTGATGAAAAACAAGAGAAAAAGGTGATAAAAGAAAACATAAAACCTTACCTAATCATAATGACCACCATGATGACCACCACAATGATGTAAACATTTTGTAATAAAAGATTACAATAGAACATTTGGCAATGTAATAAAAACTTCAACAAGAAATAACAAAAAAAAGTGATAAAACTTGAAAGAAATTTGGGTGGTTACAAACTAGGGTGATTCGTTTTTAATGAATATGCCATTCCCTAAGAGTCTATACAATAATGTTAAAATGACAATCTACTATGGTATCATTGGTTAAATGAAGAATTACATGGTGACTGATGAACAAAAAAAATCCATATGAAGAGAAACCATCTTACACAATTTTTTAACTTTTTAATATACATGTTAAGAGAAAAAAAAAATCCACCCAAAAAATGATTATGATATGAACTCATATGAAAATATGGCTTGTTTTAAGCCATTCAAAAATCCATAATTTTTTTTTTTAATATTTTTTTTTCACAATTTTTTTACATCTATGTTGATTTATTTAAAATATATTATATATTGAGTCCCAATAAGATATCCCAAATAAAAACCATATAGAAAGTTGCTTGCATATAAAGCCACAAACAAAAAAATCAATCCATATATTTTATGGCATGTTAATAAGATGTAAGTGCATGAAATTTGCAAACAAAAAACAATTGTGATACAAAATGAGAGCCACCCTACCTTGCAAACATTCACTTACTTACAACCAAAAACAATGGTGATGGGAATGCAACAAAAAACTTTATGACATTGATGCAACAAAATCCCTCAAAAATGTTCCACTTCTTGCTCACACAACCACCACAACAAAAATGAAGCAAACACGTTGACAAGAAAAAGGGAAGTTTGAAAAACATAAAATAGGAGGTAGAGGGAAAAGGCATTGGAAAACAAGAGGAAAAAAAGTCATGTGCAAAATAAAGAGCTCACCATGAGAGGAGTGATGGAATGTGGCATGTAACAATAAGAACCAAAACCCTAAACCATAATTTTCGAAAAAAAGAATTGGAACCTTGAAAATTTTAAAAACACCCATTGGTGCAAGGTTTCTTAAATTTTGTAACATTGATAATCATTCAGATTCAAGACTAAACCTGTATCCTAGAATAGGGCAAGTCTTAGGGTTAGGTCCTTGTTCATGTACTTTAATAAAGATTAAGGTCAAGGTAGGGTATGTAGAACTAGAATTGAAATAGCTAGTTATTATCTAGATATTTGGATAACCACCCCAAACTCTAGTCTAAAGAAGGCCAGGACACACTAAAATGTATTATTATTTAATTTCGAAAACATGAAATGGTAAACTAATTTAATGTTTAAAATGCTTGATACATTTATATAATAATATTTTTAAAACATTGTGAAAACAGTTGCATACATTTGAAACAAATATAATTTCAATATAGAGTACCCAAGTGCATTGTTAAAATTAGGTAACCAATGTTTTTGTTGCTTATCTTTGTTCAATTTAAAAACTTGAAATGGATATTAAAATTTGACATATTCTTGGGAAAACCCTAAATAATATCTTCACATAATAGTATATTAATGTGATTTTTTGAGTCATAATTTTTAAAAAAAATTTCATTTAAGCTTATAAATTATGGATTTGGAATATTCTCAATAAATAACCAATCTTATTTTATAATGTTAGTTAAATTAATTGTCACATAAGCTTGATTAGTTAACCTATTGTTAAATAAGGATTCACATAAGGACTCATGAGCCCTAATATAATGACTCCACTCAATAATGTAATAAAAAAATACTTAGTTTTAGATGGTATACTTATTAAAAATAAATGTAGATTAAAGTTTAGTAGGGAAAAATAAAGGTGGACGGTGGTTTTTGGATGTAAAGAAACCTTGTCTAGAAAAAAAATGGAGGATGGAAAATAATTGCATGTAATGTAGTTAATTGGGGTGTTAAGTTGAGGATGACAATGAGATAGGATACGTTGTTAAGTGGGGATAGGCATTTGTTGAAAGACAATCACTAATAACAAGGTGGTCAAGGGAAGAAGGTGGAAAGATGACCCAAAATAAATAAAAATTGCCTTGTTGGTTGCAATAATTGCTCATTCTTAGCAAATGAGTGTTGGATGTCCCTATTTGGAAAAATTGCAATGCATCATCATAAATTTTCATCCATGAACACACATAAAAGGCTTAGAAATACTCATGTATGTCATTGAATATTTCATGTGTTCAATTTTTGATTCATGATTGAATTTCATCCATCACCCTCGGTGTTTCATTCATAATCAATTACAAAGGGTTTGGGTGGTAAACATTATATATGGACTTCGATTTTTGGGATGAAAATTCTACCTTTAGTTATAATAGATATTCATTATAAACCATGGCCTTAAATCTAACCAACACCAATTGGAAATAAATAATTATCCTTCTTTCTTGTTTTCTTTTTTTAATCATGCAATAAACATCAATTTTCATTCTTACAATTGCACTAGTGCATCACATTTTGTCTTTTCCTTGCTTCAATCCAATCTTTGTTTTATTCTTGGACCTTTTCATGTTCAATCACCAATTTTTATTCATGCTTAGGTATTTTATCTAAAGGATTACAAGTCAAGAGTAGTGGATTTTTTTGCGAAGGAAGGGGGGGTAAGAAAATCATTTTTTGGGCAAAAAGGAAGAAGAAAATAATGGATTTTTTAATATAAAAAGGTGTAAATTTGACTAAAATTTCCAAAATTATGGAAAAATTCACCATAATTTTATAATTAAAAAATTGGAAAAGAAAACCCTGATTAAGATCCTTCAAAGTCCAAGAAAAGGAAATTCTTAATTTTAGTTTTAATATGTGACCAAAAAAATCAATGCCAAACTAGGCATGGGTAAGTGACTTCACCTTTGAAGGCACCCAAATAAAACTACAAATTCCTTTTGGAGGTGGTCACTTTTTAATAATAGTTATTATGAAGGGCAATAAGGTGGTTCAATTGTGGTGAAGGAGTGAAGTGTGAACCCTATGGACCAATGGTTTTGACTTGATGACCTTTACAAAAGTTGGGTGGATTCTATCTAGTATGTAACATATAACATGACTTATTGGTGAATTGAACCCTAAGGTCCCACACATCAAGGTCCTAAGCTTTTTTAAATAACAAGTTTACCTAATGTCCCCTATGATTTGTGTTTGTCTATCATGACAAACATAAAGCATACCCAAAAGCATACAAATAATTGATAAACCCACTATAGTTTGTTCTCTTCTACAAGAAAGAAAATGGCACATAATTATCATTTGACAAATTATTTTTTTTGCAAACGGTGAATTTATTATGGGCAATATATTAAGTTATACATGATAAAAACCAAGTGTCATGTGATGTAAGCATGGTATGTTGTGCACTTGATGTCTTTGATGTCAGCATGAGGTTGTGTAAATATAAACAATGTATTTAAAATCCACAAGGACAAAAGTGAAATCATGTATATGCATGAGGTAGCAACATGAAATAATTTACTAAAAAATGGGGGAGGGGGGGAGGGGGGTGGCTTATTGTGCTCCACATAGAAAATTAAGTTGATTGAAAATTCAATATTTCTTGATACAAAACAAGAGGATTTTTAAAATAAAAAAATAATTAAATCTTAAAGTAAAACTACTTGTTTGTTTCTTAGTTCTTAAATTTTTGTTAAATAAAGATCTCCAAGATGGGTATCATGATGAGAAGAATTTTGTTTTTGGCTCAATGGGTAGGTAACTTCATTAAAAAAAAAAAGGTTGTCCAAGGGAGGGCAACTTGGTTTGCTTTTGAAATTTGAAAACCCTAAACCCTAAACTCTGCTCTAGCCTAGTTATAATGGTGTTTGTTCTGGCATCATATTGACACCATGTTGTAAGTAAAAAGTACCTAGTGATGTCAGGGTTCATAGCATGAGTGATGGCCATAAGGCAGGCCTCATGTTGAGGTCTGGAGGTAAAGATAGTAAGTAGATCATGTTGAATTTGAGTACATTTGAGCACATTAGTACACTAGAATGCCCCAATATAGTAGGCTACAAACTTGTGCTACTTTTGTAAAGAGCTTAACTTGAATCAATAGTACATACTTGAGCACTAGCAGCTTTTCTTGCTTCTGAAATAATCATCATAATATACAACCAAGAAAAGCCGGGGAAGAGTATGTAAAGCCAAAATGGGTCATGATTTTGTCTACATTACAAAATTGAGGGAAAAAGGGAAAACAATTTTTTTTTAAAAAAAATCTACAACAACACCACTGAGGTCAATTTGAAGTTGCACTTGAGCATTTTTGTGACTTACCTATTTTCTTGGTTGTGAAATCAATTTATCCACCAATGTACATAAAATTATGCCATTGGGTGGAAGCCATACCGTAGTTTTTTTTTTTTTTACTTGAGAAATTTTGCCAAAAAAGTGAGATTAGAAATGAACGATTAGAAAATGACTTGATTTTTGGGGGTTTCAATTGTCAAAAATTTGGAAAAGAAAAAGAGTTTGGAAAAAAATCATCAAATCTTTATATTTGGTTACTATTATTATGTAGCCAAAAATAAAGAAGGATGATTAAAATTTTGGTTTATAGCCAGATTTGGCTACAAAATTCTAAGGGATGATCACCACATTTTCTACATCTTCCTCCAATGGATGATGATAGCCACTATCAAAAAAATTCCTAAAAAATTCACTAGCTTTATATCTCAGAGTTGCTTGTGTTGTGGCCCATGATGGGTCCTTTTTTTTGTTTTTGGGGAAACCTTATAGATTCGGGCCAATTAGTTCATCTACTTTTCCCCCATGATTGCATCTCAATTGTCCGTTCGATAGGTACAAGGGTGATTTCAGGTGGGCATAAATCCCAAGCAAAGGTCAAATGCACTAGTGCAACAATAACATGTTGAGAGCCAACCCCCCTTTGAGCTTAATCATGCACAAGGAAGGACAAGTTCTTGAACCCTCCTCATCACTCACTAAGTCTTCTTGATCCCAACTCATTGAGCATTTTTCAGCAAAGTCAGCTCACCCCAAGCTAAGCTTCTTCCTTCCTTCCTTCATTTGTGCATGAACATCTTTGAGGAATGGGGCAATGGGCTCTTTTGCATATGGACATTTGTCGCATTAACCCTAAAATTTCTGTTCAACAAATATGCGCATTCATTCGAACCTCCTTCTCTCTCTCTCTCTCCCCCTTTAGATTGTCAAAAAGTTGACACGTCCATGGATTCTCTCCCCCCACACATAATAGTATACCTATTATGAAGCCAACACACAAGTGTGCGACTTTGCAAAATGTGCATTCTCAATAGTAGACATTCTTTCTTTGCAATACTAAAGAGGAGAATTTTTTATGTCCACCCCCTCCCAACCCAATCTCAAAAGAAAATTCCCTACTACCTTGGCACCTTTGACATTAATTATTATTTTTCAGAAATATTGAAATTTTTTTTAAAAAAAATTTATGAAAAAAAAGTAACAAATTTTTTTAAAAGGAAAGTATTTTATTTTCAAGAATATTTTATTTGTCAAAATGAAAATTTCAAAAGTTAATTAATTATTCGACGGACACACATTTGTTGAACTGCCAAGGTAGTACGGTATATTATTACAAGTGCAAATATTACGCAGAATGGCTAGGTAAACCGTCCCACAATTCTATGTATGCAAAAAAATCATTGTAGGGATGATGACATGATGCAGATTACTACTTATATGCAATCATGATGGAATTTGTTTTTAGTGGGCTCATGGAATAATAATGTACCAGCATTTTTTTTTCTCTTTTAAAAAATAAAATATTATATATATATTTTTTATTTTATTTTATTTCTGAGAGAAAGGTCGTATTTCTATTTTTTAATATTATATTCCTTTTTTTTTTTCTTTAATTTTAGCCACAAGTTACAAAATTTTCAAAAATTCAGTTCACCTTGTGCCTACCAGTTTAGTTCTTCACTAGCTAGGGCAACAAAGAATTGGGAGTTGTCGGGGCGGCAAAGGGGGGTACCCACCCCGATCCAACTAGGGTTATGTTACCTCCTCCTCCTAGCTAGGTTAAGTCATTCAAAGTGCAAACTATGCCAAACACTTCACCTAAGTTGGGTGTTTTTTTACGGGAAAAAAACTTCTAATGTTGCATCATTTGTGAGCATCTAAACCCTAAACTTGGCATTTTAAACTGACTTTAAGTGTCTAGAAAATTGTCCAAACAATATAAAACTGGCAAAAAAATTCCCCAGACTAAGAACTCAATCAAGATGTGGTGAAAATGTTTTTGCCATTTTTTTGGGCAAAATCTTGACAATTTATTCAATAAATACGAAATTTATAACAAAATATTCCCATTTTACTTTTCTGAGGTCTCCACGATGTGAAAATTAGCCCCACAAAAAAAAGAAAAAAAAAAAACTGTCAGCCTTTTTTTCCATTGGCTATGTATAGCCAAAAAGCTATATTAAAACATAAAAGTGCTCAAATCAAGTGCTTTTTGAGGTTTTAAGTAGCCAGAATTTGACCAAAATTTAAGAATAATCACCAGATTTCTATACATGGTTCAAGTCAGTAACAAAAAAAATATAGAAGGGTGGTTATTTATTATTATTTAATACATTTTTTATAATAATTTTTTTAATCTTTTTTTTTCAATATTTAGCTTGTAGCCAAATTTGGCTAAATCTTTCTGTGGATCATTGACACTTTGGCTAAATAACAAAATTGATGGGAAAAAAAAAACACTGGACACTCTCTAACTTGTGTGGCAGATTGGTGGCTTTGACATCAATTGCAATGATTAGGTCTCAATTGACAAACACAACAAGTTTTCACCCTATTTGATCAGTTACAGTGTTCTATTGAGTGCTATGAGTGGGGTCTGTAAGGTTTTGAGTGTTGCAATGATAGAAGGGTTTTTTTTTATTAAAAAATTCAATTTAGATTTTAAATCATTTTAATTTATATTTTAATATTTAAAGCAATTATGTGATATTAAAAAAATTTGTGAAAATTTCCCACAAAATTAGCAAAATGAGTCAAATTTCCACTAGATGAAACAATTCCTAAACTTTCCCAAAATATTCGGTTGCAAAAGGAGGAACAAAATTTGTCCCAAAAAATCATTGGGTGATTGTGGATCCGGTCTCCTTTCAAATTCAAAAAGCTTGCAAATCTCATCTCTTTCACTCCACAAAAGATGTCATTTGATGCTGTAGTTCCCAGTGTTTTTTTCTAGCAAAATTTCGCCAAAAAGGGGAATTTAAATTTTAAAAAATTTGAAAATGAAGTGATTCTAGAGAATTTCAATCACCAAAACTGAGAATTAAAAAAAAAAAAATCATCAAATTTCTACAATTGGCTTTCAGTGTGTAGCCATCAATATAGAAGGTTGATTATATATATTCATATCTGGTTTATAGCCAGATTTGGCTATGTCTTCCTATTAAGGATGATTGCCACTTTTTTTTGGCTATATAGGTATTGCACAATTTGAGGTTGATAATAGGTACCTAGCCTAGTAGCAAAGGGCCCCCTTGTTTTTTTTTTGGGTGACCAAACCCACCTCATCATTTGTTTGCCATGCAAAAAAGTGATTGAAGCCACACGTCAAATGCGGAGACTCATCATCCCATGGATGAAAGTTATGATGAAAGTTGTGATTCCTTTTCATTTTATACAAAAAAGCTCCAATGAAAACCTTTATGCAAGAGGATCTACCCAAAACAAGAATGAAAAAATGGATGAACTTTTGGTAATAACATATATAAAGGGTCTTTCTTGGAGGTGAGGTGAGGTGAGAAGGGGGTAATGAAATTAGTTCATCCAAAAATCTTCGTCGGTGATCACATCTATCTATTAAGGAACAAGTTTGTTTTTATTTTGTTTTGATCTCTCAAAGTGTGTGTTGCTCCTTGTGGTGTTCTTGGTACCCTTGGAAAGCCCTTGATGAAAAAGGAGAGTGCATTGAGGTTGTTTCATAGTGTTTAGATATTGGGTGCAAGAGTAACTAAATAGTATTGAATAATGT
>Ga0209611_10010107_pt1 | contig 14001 bp, 10 predicted proteins | sample S1TSphgellanicum_3_FD_187693 | JGI IMG/M metagenome (GOLD analysis project Ga0209611, IMG submission 187693) | Host-associated microbial communities from peat moss isolated from Minnesota, USA - S1T2_Fc - Sphagnum magellanicum MG (SPAdes) (version 2) | ecosystem: Host-associated > Plants > Peat... | reverse complement strand
ACAAAATCATGGGATGCAAAGTTTGTGAGGAAATTAGAAATAGTTTCTTATTTTGAAGTTTGAAAGTTGTTAATGTGCACCAATTTTTGATAAAACAAAAGTTTCATCATGATGGAAGTAACAATGCAACCAAAAAAAAGTGCTAAAAAGGACAATCCAATGGAAAGAAATGTCAAATTTGTGAAAACTTTGTTTTGATGTCATTACACATAATAATTAAGATGAAATAATCTAATTTTGAAAATCTAAAATAACCAATCATAACCTCAATAAAATAGTCCAAAATGACATGTGGTAAAATAATCAATAATAGTTTTAAATAGTTTTTTTTTTAACCAAGAATAGTTTTTAGAATAACCAAGAATAATTTATGATACAATAACCTAAAATAACCAATGAAAGCATACGATAAAACAACTAATCATAATTTAAATTAAAATAATTCAGAATAGTTTTAAAAACCAAGAATAACCTCCAAAAAAAAGTTTTAAATAACCTAAATAATAATAATAAATAACCTATAATAAAATAATCAATAATAACTTACAATAAAATAGGTGAGAATAACCTATAACAGAATAACCAATAATAACTTACGATAAAATAACCAATAATAACCTACAATAGGATAACCAATAATAACCATGATTAATACATGATAATAACTTAAAATATTTAATAATTACCAATGATAAAATAACCATTAATAATAGCCTACGGTAAATAACATTTAATAGCCAAAAATAACTTATGATGGAATAGTCAACAACAATTTATAATAAAATAGCCAAAAATAGCCTATGATAGAATAACCAATAATAACTTAAAATAAAGTAGCCAATAATAACTTATGATAAAATACCCAATGGTAATATAACTTAAAATAACCAATAAATAACCTATAATACAATAGCCACCAATAGCCTATAGTATAATAACCTAAAATAACTAACAATGACCTATGGTAAAATAATGAATAATAGCCAACAATGACATACAATAAAATAACTTATAATAAAATAGCCAAGAATTGCCTAGAATTGCTTATGGTCAAAATGTTGATCTTTTGAGCTCTAATGTAGTTTTTAGGTTTGATTTGCACCACATACAAATGGATGCAACCCAATTTTATTGTTGCCATGAGGTGTTGATGTAATTTCCAAATCTAATTTGCAGCACATACAAATGGATGGAACCTAACTTTTTTGATGCCATGGGTGTTGGTGCAATTTCCAAATATGATGTACAACACATACAAATGCATGCAATTGTTGCCATGGGTGTGATGTAGTTTCCAAGTATGATTTCGACCACATACAAATGTATGCAATCCAACTTGCTTACTACCATGGTGGGTGTTGAATGCATGGTTAACATAAATATTATAATTGAAAGTCACTCAAAAAGCATGTGTGCTTGTGAACAAATTTCTAAACCTTTGAAAATGGATGGGATTTACTAATGTCTTTATTGGGTGTAGCTTGTTTGACATGTATATAAAAATGTGGTAATAAAAAAATATGGCTTGAACCAATTTCGTTTTTTTCCATCTTTTCTATTACTTTTGTTTATGGTTCAAAAAGTTATACTACAATGTGCAAATACAACATTGTTTGCATTTTTTTACATTTTATTTTGGTCAAATTTCAATTCTATTGTAATTTTTAAACATGATTTTTCACAAAATACACATGTATGCAACCCGCATTGTTATTGTTATGGAGGCGAGTGTTGAATGCATGTATTCCAACACAAATGCACTTGAAAGTCAAAGCAAGTACACTCATGAATAAACCATTGATAATGAATATGATTCATTATATTTGTTGGAAGTAATTTGGTTCATGTACGTGCAAAATGTGGCAATTAGGATATGTGATAGAATGAACATCTTTTCCCAATCCTTAAATTGAAACCCATCCTAAACCACTCACATTGAAACACATTGGAATACCATTATATTACACACAGTCATGTTTATACCATGTATATAAGCCACCATATATGTCCACTTTTAAATGCAACCATTCATGGAACAAAGTTAATCCTTGGGGACATTGGACATCATTAATGCACCATTTAACCTTCATGAACCATTGACATTCAACACAATGGACCAATGCATCAAACCAAAAGTTCCATTGAACCAACAATTATGTTATTAAAGCTAACAATTCCACCAACTAATCCACTAAACTAATCTATTGGGGTTTCACTATAGTCAATGTGTGTTGGAATGGGACATTGAATCCTATTCCATTAAAATTATATTTGGGTGGAAGTGTTTAGTGGCATAGTACAACAAGTTTGTTATATATATGTCATGTATATGTAAGGATTTAAGAACAAGAAATGAAATAGACAATTTTAAATGTAATATTCTTTTGAAATAATTGTACTAAAATTTCACATGTGCCAATTACATTCAAAGCCATGGTTTGAACATTTCATTTTTAAAAAACAAAATAACATAAATTGATAGATAATTCCAATAGAAAACATTCACACTATTAAAAATCCATTATGCCCCATAATGAAATGAAATTACGGTGGAAGTGGTCCACCAATTTGCAACCCATTGGATTCAAATATCCATGCCACTAAAAATCCACCATGCTACATAGTCAGGTGGAATTATGGTGGAAATGGTCCACCAAGAGCCATGGTTCAATGTATTTAATCAAGGTGTAATGGTTTTAATGAGGTCTAATCCATTCATTTCAATTTAAGTGGAAGTGCATAGTGGAAGAATGATAGGTCTATAATAATGAACGATCTTTTGCAAGTGTATGTCCAAGCATGATATCCAACCACTTGTTAAACATGGGTGTTTCAGAGTATGTGAAACACTCAAAATCATGTATAAAGATATCAATTTCCATGTTTTTAAGCCCAAGTGAAAAAGACAATGTATTCCAATGCATATGAAGTTGCATCAATTCTTAATTCATTGAGTAATTCCTCAACCTTATAAAAAAGGAGACAATCCAATGGCATGTTACTAACATGTTGCACAATATATGGCAAGCAAGAATGAACATCAATATCCACCTATCAAATGATGGGAGTAAGTGATAACCTTAATGTTTGCCACAAATGTTGTAATGTTTCATTTTTTAAGGGCATAGTAAGGTAAGGCAACATTTTCATGGACAATGATTGCTCATTTTCTTTACAAAATCTAATGACATGGCTAGTGCATGCATTTCATTGGATGGTGTATTATTCAATTGAAATTTGTGATGCCACTCCTAATGCAAATTCCTTGTTGAGGTTTTCTATTAGCTAGTCCACATGGGTTATGCAATCTAGATTTTGGGATGTGAAACACATGCATAGATCTAATCGGCTACATTTGATGTTTAAATCAAATTGTGAAAGATTACCCAATTGGCTAAGGTCTAAACTTGATCCGAATTGACCGAGGTTTGTTAGGTGGCTTATAAAGTTTAAACATATCTCAAATTGGGTAAAATATTTTGGTAGTAAATTGTTTAGCTTTAGTTCAAATTGTATATGATTTTTTGTTGTTTGTGTTAAAACTTCAATAAGTAAAAAAAGTGTTAGTAAGGACTTTGGTTGTTTGTTGATCAAGGTGAAAGCACACTTGGGGGGGCCAAAATTGATGTCACATTGTACTATTTTTTAGGGGTCCCATGTTTGAACTTCAACCATATCATTTTTGTGGAGGATTTTCAGAATGTTTTTACATATTATGGTAGGTCAAAACCCAAATAAGTCAAATTTTTAATAAAATTACATTTTAAATTTTAATATGATGTGATGTTATAATATATTTGTGCCCAAAAAAAAAAGTCACAATGTACTAAAAAATGCAAATATAACTCAAAACTCAAAAAATGATTGAAATGATTTTTAAAATTTATGGAATTTGTAATATTTATTCATTGTGATTCCATATGATTGGAATAAATTTATGAACCATGTGAAAATTTTGATAATTATCATATCACAAATGCGTGTTTTTTGGGGGTGATGACCATAAGTATGTGGTACATTAACATTTTGATAAACTATCACTTTCAAATGGAAGATGACAAAATATGTGAGGTGGCCTATTTTTTAAATTTTAATTTCAAACATTTTTTGGTTAACTAATTCAAACCCAAAACCTAATGTGATCCAAAAACATAAACAAGTTTTATTATACTACATATACTATAAATATACCCATTATTCCTTGAATTTAATCTTTTAAATTTTATTTTATTTTTCAAGTAATATTAAATGCCATTAACTTTGTGAAAATCAAAATATCAAGCCTAAACACTAAAAGTGAAACCCACAATTAAATGCAACATGTTTTGCAGAAATATATTTTATGCACATGTCATGAGATTGCCCAAGTTGGTTCCCCTATAATTTGTTTCCACCCATCAATGCACTATAAAAAAACGTTATTTTTTAAAAGGTCCAATGTAACAAAAATGTCCACATCAACTAAAGGGGATGGTTGTTTTGATTTTAGGCCTAGGCATGAAAAACAAAAGTTATTTTTTATTAAAAGATTTAACTAAAGTGACCATTTTAATCATGTGACAAACCAAACATCTAGCTAAAAAGGCTATTAGTTCGTCAAAATGACCAAGGTTTAATCAAATTGACCATATTCAATGACCATTGTGATTTACAATTAGTTAAATTAATCAAACTAATTTGACCACTTAATTTACAAGTTGATTTTGTTTAGGGTACATACCAAACCTAAATTCATAATTATTAAGTTTTAGGTTAGACATATTACACCTAGTAAGTACTTATAAAGTTTAATAGACTACTTACATGTTACCTTTAGGCACATGTAGGTACTTAAATTTAGTACATTAATTAGTTGATATTTAATATTAATAGTTGATACTCAATCATTTATGATTAATAATTTATATAATTAATTAATCACCAAATAAATTTTAATTAATAACCAATAATTAATTTTTCCATCAACTTGTTAATTGATTAATTATTATTATCAAATGTATCTTTTTTTTGCTAACATTTTATGGTAATTTATAATAATCAATAGTAGTCAATATATAATTTCTAATAATGTTGATAAGTGATTATTTTAAACTAATTATTATTAATTCATAATACATAATTAAGATTTACCTATTTATAATTGATAATAATGAATCAATCATTGTTTTTTTTTTAAAATCGAGTCAATAACATGTAGTAACCTACTAGGTGTAGGTATTGACATGTTATCTAGTTAGATACTTGGTACATGTTATAACCTCTTTACTTAGATAAATAATACAAAAATATTGAAGTTCATTGATGAATGCCACAATATGTACATCAAAACAAAAAATTCAATCAAGTTTATTATTATATGATGACAAAAAATTTCAACTTTTGAAATGGTAGTCCAATGGTAAAGACTTGATTTCTCAAAGTGAAGGTGACGAATTCAAGTCCTTACACATATAACATTGGTTACTTAGGCTACTTCAGCTTTACATAGTTTAAATAATTTGCCTAGGCAAATAGGTATATAGTTGGCCACCTAGCTTAGGGAGCCTAGGCTAAATATGGTAGATAGGTGAATTATTTTATTTTATTTTGTACATTAAATATTAGGTAATGTAGGTAGCTAAATTTATTAATTAAATAATTAAATAAAATGATAATAATTATATATAATATAATTATTATTTAAAAATTAAATCACATATAGTTTTTGTCAAAATATTGTTGATTAGTAAAAAAAAAATTAAAAAATCTAGTTAAAAAACCAACCAAAAAGACCACCAAAAAGACCAAGTCAAAATGGCCAAATCCAAAATAACATTTTGGTCAAGTTGAACATGGTGAAATTTGGGGTATTTTTTGGTCAATTCTTCTTAAAAGCCATGTTTTCTTGTAGTGATGAAACCATGTTCCACCAACACTACCACAAATTGACCATCCTCCCCATTAATTACACAAGGGTTTTTTTCCATTGCATTAGCGGGCTTGTGGGAATTCATTAATGCATCACCATGGGAGACAAGGTCATCACCATCAAAGACTTCAACATTCTACCCCACAAATAACCATTCATTAACTAAATACCTTTGCATGTGATGATCCTTCATTTCCATCCACATAGTTACCCTTAATTCACATTCGATTGATTTGAAAGTCGAAATGCCTTTTAACCTAAGTTTTAAAAAATGGTTGATAAAAGTAAATGTTTGCCATGTTATGTCTTATAAAAACTAACCACATGTTATAGTTTTTTCTAGCCAAGTATAAAAAAATTAATGTTACACAACCCACATTCTTGAAAACAGAAAAAATAATGTTCATAAGGAGGACATGCAAACATGTTCTTGCAATAACCCATCCAAGATCAATGTCTTCTCTTTGCATCAACTATTTTGTGAACATGGAATCAAAGGAATTGCTATCAACACCATGAATTTGCCAACCATAAATGAAATTCTTTTTGCTACCAACTAGAAATTCTTAGATGGTTTGTAGCTAGACATTTTGTGACTGGGTATAAAATGTTGGCCACCAATTGGAGCAATTTATTAGTTTCTCAAATTTTGACTAGATTTGGGTTTGCCAACTTTTTCTTACCAATGACCCCCCACCCCACTTATAAACAACATGGGCCCTTCCTTTTGCATCATTGTGAAAATTGTCTACCACGGCTTACTATTCAGCCCTTTAAAAAGCCATTGTCCACAATTTATTTCAATAGCACCACATAATGGTGGGACCAAAGGAATGTTTATCTCTTTTGAAAATGTGTATAACTTAAGAAACCTTACACACCATGGAACTAGGTAAAACATACCAAACCTTTCCATGTTCCATATTTCATCACATATGGTTATGGCCTCACTGTTATTATGCACTACTATAGAACATGTCCCCAATCCACTAAGCATTCCACTCAAATTGGGCTAACTCCAATGGAATGGATTGCTGGAGATTTTTGGTGGAAGTCTAATGAACTACAATGCTTGGGAAGGACCCTACTAAAATTCCAACATGCACCAACTTGTTCCATTAAACTCCATTCTTGTCCACTTGGGACACCAAATATTTATTATTTATATGAAAATAAATTTTATAAAATTATGTGTGGTGGAATTTGGTGGAGTTTGGTGGAATGGGACTTGTCCCATTCCACCATATATTAACTATAGTGAAACTTGGTGGATTGGCTTGGTGGAATTGTTGGCATGTTAGAATTATTGATTTAATGGATAATGAACTTGGTGGAACTATTGGCTTTATACTATAATTATTGGTCTAATGAAACTTTCAATTGGTTTAATGCATTGGTCCATTCTATTGAACTTCAATAGTTCATGATGGTTAAGTGGTGCACTAAAATGATGTCCAATGTCCTTGAAGATTAAATGTGTTCCATTAGTGGTTGCACTTCAAGGTGGACATATATAGAATATACATGGCATAAGCATGACTATGTGTAATACAATGGTATTCCAATGTGTTTCAATGTGGGTGGTTTAGGATGGGTTTCAATTTAGGGATTGGAAAAACATGTTCATTTTCCCACATATCTTAATCGCCACATTTTGCATGTACATCAACCATTATTTCCAACAAATATAATGAATTTTATTCATTATCAATGGTTTTTTCATGAATGCACTTGCATTGACTTTCAAGTGCATTTGTGCTACAACACATGCATTTAACACCTACTTCCATAACACCAATAATGTGGGTTGCATACATGTGTGTTTTGTGAAAATAATACATCAAAATTGAAATGTGACCAAAATCAAACCTAAAAGAAATGGAAACAATGTTGTATATATTCATTATAATAAAACTTTTTGAACCACAAACAAAATTAATCATTTCATGCCATATTTTCTTATTGTCACCTTTTGCATACATGTTCAAACAAGTTACACCAACAAATACATTGGTAAATCCCATCCATTTTCAAAGGTTTAGAAATTTGTTCATAAACATACATGCATCTTGAGTGACCTTCAATTATAATATATATGTTAGCCATGCATTAAACACCCCATGGCATCATGCAAGTTGGATTGCATACATTTGCATGTGGTTCAAATCATACTTGGAAATTACATCACACCCATGGCAACAAGAAAGTTGGGTTGCATCCATTTGTACATGTGCTGCAAATTAAACATGGAAACTATATAAGCACACCATGGTAGCAAGAAAATTGGGTTACATCCATTTGTATGGGGTGCAAATCAAACCTAAAACTACATCAAAGCTCAAGGGATTAATAAAACTCTTGGAAAAGAAATCAAATTTGAAAAGACAGTAAAACATTTGAACGGTATTGACCTTTTCAAAAGGGTAAGGCTATGATAACAAAAAATTCAAAAAAAAAGTGGAAAAAGTTGAAGAAAACATTAAGAAGAATGGAAAAGAAAATGTCAATGGAACACCAAAATCCATTTCTATGGGTTGTTACTGAAAGGAGGCACAAAATTGAAAGGAAGTCTTGGAAAGAAAACTTGAATTTGAATTCGTGTACTACATATATCATTTTATGTACGTTAGTATATTATTTCACCTATATACATGAAATATATTTAATATAATTCAACTATGCTTAAAATAATATATTTAAAATTAACAATATACCTATATACTTAATATTTCTAATATATAATAAATAAGTATAGGTACCAATATATAATATGAATATTATTTGTTTTCCTTCCAAAACTTTTGGACCCTAATTTTGTGCCTTTCCTTTTGACAACAACCCAAAGAGTTGGGTTTTGGTGTTCCATTGAAACTTTCTTTTCCATTCTTCTTAGTGTTTTCTTCAAGTTTTCCACTTATTTTTTGAAGTTTTTGTCATCATAACATTACCCTTTTGAAAAGGTCAATATTTTTCGAATGTTTTACTTTCTTTTCAAATCTTGTTTTTTCCCCCAAAAGTTATCAAAGTGTTGTTGATCCTTTGAACTTTGATGTAGTTTTTAGGTTTGATTTACACCCCATACAAATGGATGTAACCTTTCTTGCTACCATGGTGTGCTTATATAGATTCCATGCCTAATTTGTAGCACATGTAAAAATGGATGCAACCCAACTTTCTTGCTACCTATGGGGTGTTGATGTAATTTCCAAATCTGATTTGCAACACATATAAATGGATGCAACCCAACTTTCTTGTTGCCATAGGTGTGATGTAGTTTCTACGTATCATTTCAACCACATGCAAATGTATGCAATCCAACTTGCCTGTTGCAATGTGGTGTTGAATGTGTGGTTAACATAGATATTATAGTTGAAGGTCATTTAAGATGCATGTATGTTTGTGAACAAATTCCTAAACCTTTGAAAATGGATGGGATTTACCAATGTCTTTGTTGGATGTAAGTTATTTGAACATGTATGCAAAAGGTGGTAGCAAGAAAATATGGCATGAAATGATTTTTTTGTTTGTGGTTAAAAAAATTATACTATAATGAACAAATACAACATTCTTTCCATTTTTTTAGGTTTGATTTTGGTCACATTTTAATTCCAATATAATTCAAGTATGATTTTCACATGTATGCAACCCACATTATTGTTGTTATGGAGGCATATGTTAAATGCATGTGTTGCGACACAAATGCAATTGAAAGTCAAGGGCACTATTCATGAATAAACCATTGATAATGAATAAGAGTCATTATATTTGTTGGAAGTAAGTCAATTGATGTACATGCAAAATGTGGCAATTAAGATATGTGGCAAAATGAACCTATTTTCTTGATCCCTAAATTGAAACCCACCCTAAATCACCCACATTGAAACACATTGGAATACCATTGGAATCACCCACATAGTCATGTTTACACCATGTATATAAATTTCCATATATGTCCACCTTGAAATGCAATTGCTAATGGAACACATTTAATCTTCAAGGGCATTGGACATCACTAGTGCACTACTTAACTATCATGACCTATTGAAGTTTAACACAATGGACCAATGCATTAAACCAAAAGTTCCATTAGACCAACAATTACTCTACATGGGTAACAATTTCACGAAGCCAATTAGGTGGAAGTGCATAATGGAAAGGGGATAAGTTTTGTAGTAGTAATGTGTCCAAAAAAGGTTGGGGCAAGGGCTTGCAAAAGAAGGAATTATTGTGAAGATGTCAAAGAGTGGATGCCACCCCCACTTTTTTCACTTGACTTTTAGAACAATAACTCCATCAAAGTCTTACATTTTGTTGTCCATATATTCAACAATCTTTTTTTCACGCTCCTCCCACCATTGGGCTTCAAGCTATTTATTATTTCATTTGCATAACTTATGTTCAATATGGTCAACCAATGCATGGAATTCATCTTCCAAAGTTGCAAGGTTCAATACATGATTGAAAAAAATGTTCATTGCATTATGTTGTGAGTCTATGCTATGTTGTGGAAAATCAATTAAACCAAAGTTAGAGGTTGGATTTACAAGGTTGCAAATAGGTTGCATGTTATACATGCTTCTCTTTGCATAGTTCCAAAACCATGTGGCATGTTATAGACATGGTAGGACATTATATATCATAAATTTAACAAATGCAATAGTGGAGGCATTTGGGATTTACTTGATTTTTGTGAGTCCACAACCCAAATGATGCCATAAATGTGCGATCAATCCATTCATCCCATCCTTTTGGACAAACCCAATAATTTGCAAGCCTAGCCTTGAAATCATCCAAGGAAGAGTTTTACCAATCAAATTTCCTTAACATGTAGGAAAGCAAATGAAATAACCATGGTTGTAGTTTGATTGGTGGGTACAAGAACTTCCATGGGATCACAACATGTTGATCAACTTCAGCCTCCACAAGTTTCTTGTAATGATTTCAGGCCCCTTAGATATCTTTCAATGTGTGCAAGTCCCATAAAATGATGTTTGGGTGTAGTGGAGATGGATGGATCATGTGTGAGGGTATCATGTTACTTTGATTTTCACCCCCCGTGTTGGGATGAAGTGATTTGATACACTGGAATTTGCTACCTTTGATATGTCTTGGAACATGTTTTGGCCGTTAGTACTAGGGCCTTTGTTGTCCCACTTTTGTGCATGGTCAAATGAAGTCAACAATTGGGTGACAATCTCATCTATACTACCAATAATGGTAGTTGTATTTTCATCATTTGAAAGCAACATCATAGTTCTTTTGGTGATTTGTTTTGAGTTCATTTGCATCCAACTTTTCCTCTTCTTGTGGCATATCCGCAACAATTTTCTATTAACGTATTTGCATGTTGTTTTTTGGGTGATGGCCCCACCTTTGATGTTCACATCTAGGTTTGTCCAAGAGTTTTCAATAAACCCTTCCGATGTCATATACTATAACAAAGTTCTAGCAATAAACTTTTTAGAGATTTGAACCTACACATTTGGACATGAATGCGCTTAGCATTGATTGGAACTTGATCTAAGGTTGTTTTTGCATCTATGTCAACTTGGGTCCTTGTCTTCAATTGAATAAAGGAGGCGTCATTTTTCTCAATATGTTGCTTTAGTTCCTTCGACAACTAGGCATTAACTAGATAAGGCAACGCTATAATATGCATGGGATTATTTGAGTAAACGAAAACATCAAAGCACCCTTTAGTCCTATAGTCAAAAAGTCACAAATTACTTGACCATTCCCCTCCACAATACACACATTGGAAGTTAGGACAACCCTTGTCCTTGTTTAATGGGGTCACATGTGATGAAAGCATTTTTAGTATAATTTTATTGTATATTTGAAGAGTGATGCATTACTCTATGAATTGAATAGAGTTCAACTTTATGTAATACCTCAAACCCCTCAAACCCATTCAACCATTTTATTTCCTTTTATTTCTTTTTTGGTAACCATATTAAACAAAATTTCCAAAACACTAAATTCTTCCAACAACCATTTGGCTTTCTATTGTTTTGTATCATTACAAGAAATCATGGTTTATTTTATTGGAAAACCAAACAAAAAAAACCAGTCATTTTGACACTTGGTCAATTTGACCACTTAGTCATATTAAAAAAATTGATTTGAACATGTCCAACTCGATTAATGGTTTTTTTTACTAATCATAAGACGATATTTTTGAGTAGTCAAATTGGACATCCAAAAAATAGTTAAAATCTTATAAATAAATAAATACCTACCCACCAACCCACCCACCATGGCCTCCTACCTACCTATCCATAACCCACCTAAATATTATACATTTACACAAACATACTAAATATATATACAAATATACATACTTCACATAGTATATGTTGGTAAGGGGGATTAAACATTGGTTTCCTTTGCTCCACACCAATGTCTTAGCCATCAAACCACCACATCACTTTTTAAAACAATATGATACCAAATGCATTTAACATGGTTATTTGAATTTCAATGATTTTTTTGGTCAATGTGTATATAACAACATTTGAACTTTAATTTGTTTCATAAGTAGGTAAGTAGGTACCTAATTAGGTAGATAATAGGTAGGTAGGTAGATAAATAAATAAATAAATAGCTAAATAAATAGGTAATTAAATAGTTAAATAGGTAAGTGTTAGGTAGGTAGGACATTGGTAGGTATATATAGGTATGTAGGTAAATAAATAAATAACTTTGGTAGATAATAGGCAAGGCATAGGTAGGTAGTAGATGGTAGGTAAATACATACGCATGTAAGACATATTTTGATAAATAAATAAGTAGGTAGGTAGCCTAATAAGGACAACAAGTTAGTTGACTAATTAAATTAATATGGCCAATTTGACTAAAAATGGCCATTCAATATGGCTGATTTGACTAAGCCATGGGCATCTTGATGTACCATTTTAAAAAATTGTCCATTTTGATTAAATGTATGACTTAACACTTGGTTCAAATGTTCATTTTAGTAAAAAAAATAAATCAAAAGAACCATGTGTCTTTCATGCCCCATGCCTTTAGTTAAAACGAACATCCTTTTAGTCAATGCAAACATTTTAATCATGTTGAATATTTTGAAAACCCATGATTTATTGTAGTGTATGGTAACATAAACCCACCACCATGCTGGAATAAATTCTCTAAAACTAATTTCGCATTGACAATTGTGTAAAGAAATAATATACGTAATAAGTTGTGTATAATTTATTGTAGAAATGTTTCCTACATTGCCTTTTTTGCTCATTTTAAGGTTTTACATTTCTATAAGGTTTAAGTTTTGATACTCATGTCATCACAACTACACATTTCCCATCTCCTCATTTAACATTGTTATAATATCACTTCCCATGTTACAATTTAATCCCTTGTTATAGATTCAAAAGAGGAGAAGTACCTATACGTGAACACTTGGATTGGTTGATTTTGTAATCAAATGTGTGCACTTGGATTGTTGTATTTTGCAACACACCTTTCAAATTAAATTAACAACATGACCTTGGTTGGTAACATCGAAGAAAAACTTTAAAATGTTAGCATAATTTTTTTCAAACATTTATAGCACATCACTATCATTTTTTCAACACTTCCAAAAAAACCACAATTTTAAACATAAACTTGAAATGAAAATATTTGTGGAAATGCATACACAAATTATTTTTTGAAGTAGTTCCACAACAACCAACCTTAGACAATCTTAAGAACAAAATTGAAACTTTAATTTCCAATTTGTGTTTTGAAATATGCATAATCCAAATGAATGGTAGGAGAAGTTGGAAACGTTGTTAAAATTTGGAGCTCGTGAACAACATTGAAGTTATATTTTGTGTTCAAGGACCTAGAAGATCAAACATTAAACTCACAAACAAAGGTGAAAGTGTGGGAACATAGTTGCAAAAAAATAAACCTTAATCTGAAGGAGATGATGTAAACCATAATTGACAATAAGTTGCATGCATGAGGCATGGCATCCATGACATTGTTAGTAGTGTTGGGTGGGTATCATACTTTTATGATACTCGTCAAGTTTGGTTTTCACAAAATATGATACTCACTAGATACAATTCTCCCCCCCCCCCCCCCCCCCC
>Ga0209611_10010105_pt1 | contig 14001 bp, 10 predicted proteins | sample S1TSphgellanicum_3_FD_187693 | JGI IMG/M metagenome (GOLD analysis project Ga0209611, IMG submission 187693) | Host-associated microbial communities from peat moss isolated from Minnesota, USA - S1T2_Fc - Sphagnum magellanicum MG (SPAdes) (version 2) | ecosystem: Host-associated > Plants > Peat... | reverse complement strand
CGCCATTGCGTTCGGCGCCGCCTACAAGACCGCCCCCACCAGCGAGTTGGCGATGAAGACCGCCAGCGCGCTGGCCCGCTCCGGCGACACGGCGCACGCGATTGCGCTGCTGGAAGGCTGGACGGCAAGCCATCCGCAGGACATGGCGGCGCAGTCGGTGCTGAGTTCGCTGTATCTCGATGCGGGGCAACTGGACAATGCGGCGCAGCGTCTGACCGATGTGCTGGCGACGAGGAACACCGATACCGCGGCGCTGAACAACCTGGCCTGGATCAGGCAGCGCCAGGGCGACAAGGCGGCGGCCTTGGCACTGGCTGAGCGCGCCTATTACCAGTCGCCACAGCCGGAGGTGGCCGATACGCTGGGCTGGATACTGGCCAAGCAGGGCGACACGACGCAGGCTTTGCCGTTGTTGCAGCAGGCGATTGCCAGCCGCGATCCGGTGTCGCACGCATCGTCGGCCTATCATTACGGCTATGTGCTGGCGGCGGTTGGGCGGCAGGCAGAGGCGCGGACCCAGGTGCAGGCGGCGGTGGATGCCAAGGTTGCGTTTCCGGAAAGGGCGGATGCGGCGAAGTTTCTGGGGACGCTGAATTAGCGGCGGTGCGGGCCGGTTTTTAGGGCGTGGCGGCGGACCCGGATGCCCTCCGGGCGACGGGTGGCCAGACCGATCGTATGATTGAGCTGCTGACGTTTACCACTTTGTTTCCGAATCAGGCCTGGCCGAACCATGGCGTGTTTGTGGAAAACCGGTTGCGCGAACTGGTTGGCACCGGGGTGATTCGGGCGACGGTGCTGGCGCCGGTGGCGTGGTTTCCTGGGCGGCGCGGCCAGGCGGTGGTGCCGGCGCGTGAGGAACGGCATGGTCTTGCGGTGCTGCATCCGCGCTGGTTCGCGATCCCTGGGCCGGGGATGAATCTGTCGCCCTGGCTGCTGTACCGGGCGGCGGCGAAGGCATTGCAAAAGCTGATCGATGGGGGTGCGCGATTCGATGCGATCGATGCGCATTATTTCTATCCCGATGGGGTTGCGGCGATCTGGCTGGGACGGCGTTTCGGGTTGCCGGTGGTGATTACCGCACGTGGCTCGGATGTGACGCAGTTTCCGGATTATCGCTTGCCGCGCCGGCTGATTCTGCACGCGGCCGCGGCGGCTTCGGCGATTATTACGGTCAGTGGCGGGTTGCGCGATGCGCTGATTGCGCTGGGGGTGGCGGGCGAGAAGATCACTGTGCTGCGCAATGGTGTCGATCTGTCGGTGTTTCATCCGATCGATCCGGCGCAGGCACGGGCGGCGTTGGGGGTGAGCGGGCGGGTGCTGGTTTCGGTGGGCGCGCTGATCCCGCGCAAGGGCCATGATCGGACGATCGGGGCGCTGGCGCTGTTGCCCGAGTGGCAGGCGCTGATTGCCGGGCAGGGGCCTGAGCGGGGGCGGCTGGAGGCGTTGGCGGCGCGGCTGGGTGTGGCGGACCGGGTGCGGTTTCTGGGGGCGTTGCCGCATGCTGAGCTGGCGGCGCTGTATAGTGCGGCAGATGTTTCGGTGCTGGCCTCGTCACGCGAGGGCTGGGCGAATGTGCTGCTGGAATCGATGGCGTGCGGCACGCCGGTGATTGCCAGCCCGATTCCGGGCAATCCGGAAGTGGTGCGGTCGGCAGCGGCGGGGCTGATTGCCGGGGAGAATTCCGCTGCCGGCCTGGCGGCGGCGTTGCGCGATTGGGCGGGCAGAATTGCGGATCGGGCGGCGACGCGGGCCTATGCTGAGGCGTTTTCCTGGGAGGAGACAAGCCGCGGGCAGTTGGATGTGTTCGAGCGGGTGATCGCGGCCGGGCCTGGGTAAACAGGCGCCGTTTCCTCTCCCGCGTGACGGCGCGGGAGAGGATTTGGCAGGCGAGGGGTTACTTTCTGGGCTTTTCTTCGCCGTGGGCGGCCGGGTGCGGGGCCGCCGCCGGGTGGGGTGCTGCGGCCGGGTGGGGCGCCATCATCGGGCGTGGGGCCATGGCGTGTGGCGCCGCCTCCGGACGCGGGGCCATGGCCGCGTGCTCCGGTGCCTGGATGTGCGGCGCCGGCGCCATGGTGCCGTGCGGCGCCATGGCCATATGCGGCGCTGCTGCCGGGTGCGGCGCCATGGCATTGTGCGGTGCCATGGTTCCGCGCGGGGCCATGGTGCCAGCCGGGTGGAACTCGGCCGCCGCGTGGGCCGGAACCACGCCGGTGTGGAAATCGGCCGGGCGGGCGGTGGCGGCGATAGCAGGGCGGCCGTGATTCACCGAGGCCAGCAAGTCGCGGTTCTGTGCCGCGGCCTGCACATGCTGCATCTGCAGCGGCGTTGGATCCACATGGCGTTCATGGGCGAACTGCATCTGCTCCGGGCTGGGCCGGGCGTCGATGCCATGCGGGCCGTTGAAGCTGACATTGGTGACGTGGACATTCTCGATCGTGCGGTTATACACGTTCGTTACATGCACGCTGCCGAAATTGCCGACAGCCGCGCGGTTATAGGCAAACACGCCGCCGCGCCATTCGCCGCCGAAGAAGCCCGCGCCGGTATAGCCGAAGCCGTAATTGATGCCGCCATAGAAGCCGACATGCGGGCCCCAATAGCCGCGATTGAACACATAATAGCCGTTGTTCCAGCCCCAGTAACCGGGAGTCCAGAGCAGGCCGGGCTGTGGCGGTTCCACCCAGGTGCCTGGCACCCAGTAATAGCCGGCGTCGCCATAGGCCCAGTAGCCAGGGGTCCAGAGATATCCTGGCGCCGGCAAAGGCGGCTGGACATAGACGGGCAGTTCAGGCGGGGCGAGGGTGATGGAGAGCCCGATGGCGATCTGGGCGGAGGCGCCCGACAAGGGGAGTGTTACCATCGGCACGGCGACGAGGGCCATTGCCAGAATGGAGGCATAGCGGAGGGGGCGCATAATCATTGTCCTTGGTTGGGTCGTTCGGAAGCTGGGGGGATGCTTGTTACAATGCAATTGCAGCGACTGAGTCGAAATGTTGCTGTTCGCCGACTTCGTATCCCGCAGTTACGCGGTGCGAAGACGGGTGAATTAACAATAACCGGGGAAGATGGCGGAAATACGTTGAAGGCGGGGTGAGACTGCGCAACAGCCGGTTTTCTCGCCGCACCGGAAATGGCGACGGGGTTCGGGCGCGTTGGTTAGAAGTAGCTCCAATTGAGCTGCAGGGTGCCGGAGCTGAACATGGACGTACGATCGGCGCCGATCGATACGGTTCCACACCTGGTTTTGAAGGTGAGGGTATCGCGTTGCAGCAGCAAAGCGTGGTCGGCGAGTATTTCGCCGTCGTCCTTCACAGAGATATAATATTTGTCGAGCTCCCGATCGAAGAACTTGGCCTTGTCCAGCCGCACCACCAGCCCGCCGCCCGACACGTTGGCGCCGGCGGCGATACTGAATGAATAACTCCGCCCATCGCATGCCAGCGCCGGGCCGGACGCGGCCAGCATGACCGTCGCCGCCAGGCCCGCGCCGAAAACCGCGTTTATCCGCTTCAACAGAACCTCCTGACCTGATGCCGCCGCGCGCGCTTGCGGCGCGGTGAGCTTGGTGGTCTGGCTTGGCTTTGCAGCCGCCGTGCCACCGGCGCACGGTGACCTAAAGCCTTCAAATCGCTCCCGTTACCTTAGCGATTAAGGCAGCCGATTGTGGCGAAAACAACAAACCTCTGGCATTCTGCGTCATTCAGCCCGGGCGATTGGCACAGCGCGCGGCGCGCCGGGCCATCGGCAAGGCCATCCAGCACCGATGGGCGCCGGGTGTTATCAACTTACACGAGAAAAAGATGCCGCAACACCCTGGCAAACACGCGCAATATCACTATCGTAGGCAGATCGCCGAGGGTGGCGCGGTCTGGCCGGGAACACCGTGCGGAGGGCTAATTGACGCGATGCCGCAGGGTCTGCCATGCGTTAAACGCACGCCTGCTCGGTGACAATGACCAGACGGCCTGAGGTTTTCGAAGGGTGAGATTAGTACGGCGAATCCCGGTTCTGTTGCAATCTGAGGCGCTTGAGCGAAGCTCACGCTGGCGGTTGGCCGAAATGCTCTACGAGCAGCATAGGGCGATGCTGGAAGGCGGCCTGGCGCTGGCTTTGCTGGAGGCGATCTGCGCGCACATCACCGGATCCATGGTTTATCTGGTGCTGCTGGGCGTGACGGGGCTGGTGACGGCGCTTCGCTATCTCGTCACCGTGCAGTTCAGGCGGCGGGCCGCGGGCTTTCAGGAGCCCCGGGAAGGAACCCCGGAGTTATGGGCATGGCGATTCGTGATCGGCAATTCCGCCACCAGCGCCATCTTCGCGATCACCACAGTTTATAGCTGCTTCGCCCTGCGCGACGCGGCGGTGAAAATGCTGGTGATCCTGGTGCAGGGCGCCTGGCTTGCGGGATCCACCCAGCGCAACGCGCCGTGCCCGGCCGCGGTGTTCACCCAGACCGTGCTGATCTCCGGCGGCACCTTGATCGGCGCGGCCTTCGGTGGATCGCCAATTGTCTATTGGGTGATCCCGCTGGTGCTGGCCCATGCCGCCTCGGCCCGCGGCAGCATGATGTTTTTCGGCGACCTCTATCTGAATACCCTGCTGACCGAGCAGCGCCTGCGGGCGGCGAATGTTCTGCTGACCCAGCAATCGGCAACCGATGGCCTGACCGGGATTGGCAACCGCCGGGCTTTCGATACGATTTTGCAGCGGGAGGTGCGGCGCGCCAGCCGCAACGCCGATCCGATCGCGCTGATCATGATCGATGTGGACTATTTCAAGGCCTATAACGATTGTTACGGGCATAGCGCAGGCGATGCTTGCCTGCGGCGGGTTGCGGCGTGCATCGAGGGTGCGGTGCGGCGGCCGCCGGATTTTGCCGCCCGGTTCGGCGGCGAGGAGTTTTGCGTGTTGCTGCCCGGCACCCAGATGGATGGCGCCCGCAAGGTGGCCGAGAGCATCAGGGTGGCGATTGATGGCATCGGCATCCGGCACGACAGCAGCCCGCTGGGCCACGTGACCATCAGCCTGGGCGTGAGTTGCCTGGTGCCGCAACCTGGGTTCAACGAGGCCGAACTGGTGCGTATGGCCGATCTGGCGCTCTACCGGGCGAAAGAGACCGGCCGGAACACCGTGTGTGACGCGCCGGCCTTGATCGGCGCCTTGACCAAGCCGCCGATCATCAGCGTGTGAGCGCGATGCGGCAGGACGCGTTCTACTCCAGTACGGCGACGTCATGCGTGGCGGCGGACACCCCGCGTGGTTTGCGGATGAAGGCGACCAGCGGCAAGGCCAGGCATGAGACGATCAGCATCAGCTTGAAATCGTCGGTATAGGCAATGATCGTCGATTGGCGGCCGATTTCGGCATCCAGCGCCGCCGCGCCATGCGGCGTGAGCGGGTTCCAGAGTGAAGCCGCGGCGCCGTGCCGCAGCGCCTGGTTGAAGGGCGTGATGGTGGCGGTGATCAGCGCGTGGTTCAGCCGCGTGTTGTTGATCAGCAGCGCCCCGGTGATCGAGATCCCCACCGAGCTGCCGACATTGCGCAGCAGGCTGTACATGCTGGTGCCTTGGGTACGCAATTCCATCGGCAAGGTGGCGAAGGTGACGGTGGACAGTGCCACGAACACGAAACCGACGCTGGCGCCCTGCAGAAAGCCGGACAATACGATTGTCTGCTGCGAGGTATCGGGGTTGAAATGCATCATCAGGTTCAGCGCGTAGATCGACATCAGCATGCCGGACAGCACGATCAGCTGCACCGGAATGCGGCCAAGAATCCTGCCGGTGATGAACATGGCCAGCATGGTGCCGAGACCGCGCGGCGCCAGCGCCATGCCCGCGGTGAGCACCGGGTAATGCATCAGAGTCTGCAAATATGGTGTCATCAGCGCGAGCGTTGCATAGAGCACCAGCCCGATCATGAAGATGGAGCTGGTGCCGATGACGAAATTCACGTCGCGCAGCAGACGCGGCGAAATGAACGGATTTTTCGCCATCACGAAATGGATGACGAAGCAATAGAACCCGATTGCCGCGAGACACGCTTCGAGAATGATCTCGGGGCTGTCGAACCAATCCAGTTGTTCGCCGCGATCCAGCATCAGCTGGAAGGCGCCGATCGCCAGGCTGAGCATGGCAAATCCGGTCCAGTCGAAGCGCCCGCGCTCGCGCGGCGTGTCCTTCAGGAAGGTGGCCAGGATGCCAGCGGCGGCGATGCCGAACGGCACGTTGATATAGAACACCCAGCGCCAGCTGTAATTCTCGGTCAGCCAGCCGCCGAGAGTGGGGCCGAGCACCGGGCCAACCATGACGCCCACGCCCCATAGCGCCATCGCCGAGCCGCGTTGTTCCGCCGGATAGATGTCGAACAGCACCGCCTGGGAGAGCGGCACCAGCGAGGCGCCGAACATGCCTTGCAGCAGACGGAACAGCACGATCTGGCCGATCGATTGCGACAGCCCGCACATCGCCGAGGCGAGGGTGAAGCCGAGCACCGCGATCAGGAACAGCCTTGTGCGCCCCAGCCGCATCGCCAACCAGCCAGTGGGCGAGGTCATGATCGCGGCGGCGACGATATAGCTGGTGAGCACCCAGTTGATCTGGTCCTGGCTGGCGCCCATCGATCCCTGCATATAGGGCAGGGCGACATTGGCGATGGTGCTATCCAGCGACTGCATCAGGGTGGCCATCATCACCCCCAGCGTGAGCATTTTGCGATGCTGCGCGCTGCCTGTGGTGCGTGCGCCGCTCATTTGGACCGCTTCATCGGGTGTGCGGGGGGTGTTTGGCACAAAAAGGGTGGGCTGAAGCCCACCCTACGGTTGTTACGGTTCCGCTGGGCGGCATCTAGAAGAGGTCGTGCAGGCTGCGTGTGTGGCCGGTGTCGATATCGACGGTGACGCTCATGCCGGCGCGCAAGGCGGGGCTGCCGGGCTTGCGGTCGATGGCCACGCGCAGGGGGATGCGCTGCACCACCTTTACCCAGTTGCCCGAGGTATTCTGCGCCGGCAGCAAGGCGAATTCCGATCCGCTAGCCGGGGCAATGCTGTCTACCCGGCCGCTGAACACCAGACCGGGATAGGTATCCACCCTGACGTGTACAGGATCGCCTTGCTTTACCCAGGTGAGCTCGGTCTCTTTCGGGTTGGCGGTAGCCCAGACCTGCTCGGTGGAGACCAGCGCGAAGGCCGGTGCGGCGGCGGCCAGATACATGCCTGGCTGCACATTATCGACCTGGGTGACGATGCCATCGAACGGCGCCCGCAGCACGGTGTGGTCCAGCTGGCGTTGCGCCTCATCCACCCGCGCCTGGGCCTGCCGGTAGCCAGGTGTCTGCGCTGCTGTGATATCCGGGTTGTCGCTGAGCCTGGCCAGCTGCACCTGCGCCTGCATGCGCAGCGCCTCGACACTCTGGCGGTCCATCGCCAGCTTGTATTTGGCGTCGTCGGTTTCCGCCGCGGTGACTGCGCCGCCATGTACCAGCTTCTGGTAGCGGCCGTAATTCACCTCATCGGCCTGGGACTGCGACTCGCGGGCGGCAACCTCGTGCAGCAGCCGGCGGTAATCGCGCTTCATCGCATCGATGCCGAGCGCGGTTTGCGCGAGATCGGCGCGCGCACCGTCCAGGGCGATGCGGAATGCCCGGTCATCCAGCCGCAGCAGCACATCGCCCTTGTGCACCATCTGCCCCTCATGCACGGCAACGCTAGCGACGATGCCGGAGACATCGGTGGCGACCACCACCTTGGCGACGCTGATGAAGGAATCGTCGATCGACACGATTCGGCCGCCGGCGAGCCAGGCGGCGGCCGCCCCCACCGCCAGCACGGCGACACCGCCCAGCATGAGCAGCGGGCGCAGAAAGCCGCCGATTGGCCAGGCTGCCTTTCTGCCGGCGACCGGGCGCCCCAGCCCCGCGAGGCCAGCCCGTTCATCCGTGCGCATCGTTTGCGACATTAACCCAAAGCCCCTCGTTCCCCGCCGCCGGCAATATCCACCCCCGGCTGACCCCACGCATCAGCTACCCTATAATAACGCGCGTTACCTTTCGCTAGAGAAATCGGCTGATGTGCCATATTGGCGCGGCATGCAGGAGGACCACAGCTGTGACCCAGCCAATCTCGCCGCCGCTTTATCTTGAGGACATCTCGAGGACATCTCGCCAGGTGACCGATGGGTGACCGAATCGGTGGAAATCACCGCCTCCGACATTGTCGGCTTCGCCAGCCAGTACGATCCGCAGCCCTTCCACACCGATGAGGTAGCGGCCAAGGCGAGTTTTTTCGGTGGGCTTGCTGCCAGCGGCTGGCATACGGCGGCGCTGACGATGCGGCTGATGGTGACCAGCGGCCTTAGGGCCCGTTCGACACTAACCGAACCAGGTTACGGGGTCGAACGGGCCCTAAGCCTTTGTTTGAGGCGGCATCTTTGTCGGCGTGCCGACGCACTTATTTGCCGACGATGCCTTACCCTCGCCGGCGGCACCATCGGCGCTGGCGGCGAGATCACCTGGCCGCGCGCCACGCGGCCAGGCGATGTGTTGCATGTGGAAACGACGGTGCTCAGCGTGACGCCATCCCGCTCGCGCCCCGACCGGGGCATGCTGGTGACCGAGAACCTGACCAAGACGGCAGAGGGGGAGGTGGTTCAGCGTTTTGTATGCAAGGTCGTGGTGCAGCGGCGGGGCGGGTGAGGTTGCAGCCGGTGGCGCAGGCCAGGCGAAGTCTGATAGACGGTTCAGCCGAGCAGGAGGCAGGCTTTGGCTGATCATTTTGTCGCCGCAACCGGCACCAATCATCACCACGTGTTTCTGGGCCATGGCCATGAGGGCGCGGAGCGCCGGACCTGGGCGGTGATCTGGCTGTGCGGCGCGATGATGGTGCTGGAAATCGCCGGCGGCCTGTGGTTCGGGTCGATCGCTCTGGTGGCGGACGGGCTGCATATGTCCACCCATGCCGGGGCCCTGCTGCTGGCCGCCCTGGCCTATGGTTATGCCCGCAAACATTGCAACGATCCGCGTTTCAGCTTTGGCACCGGCAAGCTGGGCGATCTGGCCGGCTTTACCAGCGCCATCGTGCTGGCAATGATCTCGCTGCTGATCGGCTACGAGGCGATTTCCCGCCTGTTCGCGCCGGTGCCGATCCATTTCGGCGAGGCCATCCCGATTGCCGTGCTGGGCCTGGCGGTGAATGCCGGATCGGTGTGGCTGCTCGGCGGCGACGGGCACGACCACCACGGGCATGGGCATGGGCATGGTGACGACGATCACGACCATGATCATGATCATGATCATGATCACGAGGATCACCACGATCATGCGCACGCCCCGCATGCCAAGACGGGGCGTGACAACAATATGCGCGCGGCGGTGGTGCATGTGATTGCCGATGCCATGGTCTCGGTGCTGGTGATCCTGGGCCTGTTATTGGCCAAAGGTTTTGGCTGGGTATGGATGGACCCGCTGGCCGGCCTGATTGGGGCCGCGGTGATCGGCAGCTGGGCCTATGGGCTGGTGCGCGACACCGGCGCCATCCTGCTGGACATGAACCCCGACCATGCGATGACGGCAGCGGTGCAGAAGGCGATGGAGACAGATGGCGACTCACTGGCCGATCTGCATCTCTGGCGCCTCGGGCCGGGCCATCTTGGCGCCATCGTCTCGGTGATTACCCCGCATCAGCGCGGCGTGGGGTTTTATCGGGACCGTCTGTCGAGGTTCCGGTCGCTATCGCATGTGACGGTGGAGGTGCGGCAGGGCGGGTGAGGCGACGGCCGATTTCGTGCGCGGATAGGTGGGTTAGAGGAGCTCTACGGCGATGGCGATGGCTTCGCCGCCGCCGATGCAGAGGCTGGCGACGCCGCGTTTCAGGCCGCGGGTTTGCAAGGCGCCGAGCAAGGTTGCCAGGATGCGGGCGCCGCTGGCGCCGATCGGGTGGCCGAGGGCGGTGGCGCCGCCATTCACGTTCAGTTTTTCGGCCGGAATCCCAAGTTCCTTGGCGGCAATCATTGCGACCACCGCAAAGGCCTCGTTCACCTCGAATAAATCCACATCACTGGCATCCCACCCTGCGCGGGCAAGCAGCTTTTTGATCGCCGGCACCGGGGCGGTGGTGAACAGGCCGGGTTTGTGGGCATGCGCCGACTGGGCGACAATGCGCGCCACCATCGGCAGGCCACGTTGTTCCGCGATACCGCCGCGGGTGATGACCAACGCCGCCGCGCCATCGGAGATGGAGGAGGCGTTTGCCGCGGTGACCGTGCCATCCTTGTTGAAGGCCGGTTTCAGCTGCGGAATTTTTTCCGGCCTGGCTTTGCCCGGCTGTTCGTCGAACGAGACAATGGTTGAGGCGCCGCGGCCGCCTTGCAGGGTGACGGGAGTGATCTCCCTGTCGAACGCGCCGTTGGCGATTGCCGCATTGGCCCGCTCCAGCGAGCGCAGCGCGTAGTCGTCCTGGTCCTGCCGGGTGAACTGGTAGTCGCGCGCCGATTCATCGGCGAAGGCGCCCATCAGCTTGCCTTGGTCATAGGCATCCTCCAGCCCATCGAGGAACATGGAATCCTTGACCACATCATGGCCGATGCGGGCGCCGCTGCGGTGCTTGGCCAGCAGATAGGGCGCATTGGTCATGCTCTCCATGCCGCCGGCGACGATGATGCCGGCCGAGCCGGCGGTGAGCGAGTCGGCGGCCATCACCACGGCCTGGAGGCCGGAGCCGCACATCTTGTTTACCGTGGTGGCCTCCACCCCCAGCGGCAGGCCGGCGCCCAGGGCGGCCTGACGCGCCGGCGCCTGGCCCAGCCCGGCCGGCAGCACGCAGCCCATATAGATGCGCTCGATCGCTTCCGGGCTGACCTGCGCGCGCGCCACCGCCGCCTTGACCGCGGCCGCACCCAGCTCGGTGGCGGTGGCGCCGGCCAGCGCGCCCTGGAACGCGCCCATCGGCGTGCGGGCATAGGAGCAGATGATCACGGAATCGGGCGACATGGCCGGTTTCCTGCCTGGGGGAAAAGCCAGTGATTACAAAAACCTTGCCGCGCCACAAGTGACAATGCGCCGGCAGGCAAGATTGCCGGCCTTGCCGCGTTTAGGGTTTCGTGGGTTTTTCTCCTTCAGCCATCTCTCGATTGGGGCGCGCCGATGCCGCTATGTCATGATAAGCCGACTGCCCGCGAAACCTTGGCACCCTCTGCCCTGCACAAGCTGCCGGCTACCCCAAAGACCATCCATTGGGGCTATTTCGATGCGGCGCTGGCGCCGGCCATTACGGTGAAAAGCGGCGATCTGATCCAGGCCGAGGCGATCACCCACCATGCCGGCGATGCGCCGGAGCTGATGATGGATGCGGCGATCCATACCATTTTCCGCGAGGTGCCGGCATCCGATCGCACCCCCGGCGTTCATATCATGACCGGACCGATCTATGTGGAGGGTGCCAGGCCGGGCGATATTTTGGAGGTGCGCTACCTGAGCATGACCCCGCGCTGCCGCTATGGATCGAACCTGGCGGCCAATTGGGGCTATCTCTACAAGGAATTCGGCGAGAAGGAGCGGGTGACGATCTATCAGGTGGACCCAGGCGGCAACACCGCGCGCGCGCATTACGCCTATGATTTCCCCGGCAAATACATGGTGCCCGGCACCATCACCCGCTGCCCGGACTGCGACCGGCAGACGGCGCTGGAGGGGGTGCGGGTGCCGGTGCGCCCGCATCTCGGCACCGCGGGGGTGGCGCCGGATGCGAAGGGCCGGGTGAGCACCATTCCGCCCGGCAAGCATGGCGGCAATATCGATAATTGGCGCATCGGCGCAGGTGCGACGATGTATTACCCGGTGCAGGTGGATGGCGGGCTGTTCTCCATCGGCGACCCGCATATTTCTCAGGGCGACGGCGAACTTTCCGGGACCGCGATCGAGGCCTCGCTGGATGTGGTGTTCCAGATTTTCCTGCGCCGCGATTTTACCTTTCCCTCGCCTCTGCTGGAAACGCCGGAATGCTGGATTGTGCATGGGTTCAACGAGGATTTGAACGTGGCGATGCGGGATGCGGCGACGGATATGCTGGGTTTGTTGCATGAGCATAAAGGGCTGTCGAAGAACGATGCGTATTCGCTGATGAGCGTGGCGGCGGATTTCGCGGTGACCCAGGTGGTGGATGGGCGGCAGGGGATCCATGTGCGGATTCCGCGGACGATTTTTCCGCCGGATTAATCCGGTCCGGTGGGGTGGATGACATCCACCTCTCCCAAGCACGCTATCTATAATCAATGTCAAATGCCGAAGACCAACCAGGGCCAACCCAGTCCGCACCTATCGTCTTTGCCATAGGTGCCAAACACTTGCCACGGATAAGCCTGAAATAATTGTTACTATAAAAAGGTGCACCGAATGGTTGGCTCCATAAGGGTATTTAGAAAAATATATATAGATTGGTGCAACACTCAAAATAGAGGCGCTTAATGCCAACCGCTTAAGCATTGCAAACCTCGCAAAAACTATTTGAAGTTAGGTCCTGTGGGTGGGCTATTTGGTGGTAGGTAGATTGGTGGGACATTAGGAGCTAATGGAAGCGGTATCTGCAAAGGTGGAGGCGGAGGTATCGGCTGCCCTGGCAGTTTTGGGTCGCAGCCTCCTTCACCGTTAGAAATGCCCGATTGGCCATTAAGTCCTTGCACGATAACGCTAAATGCTTGCTGCAGCGAGGCAACCCCCCCCCCTCCCGCGACAAATCCGCTAACAAACCTGTCGCTGCTTCTGATGCTGGGATTGGAACCAGTCTCGATCCGCCAGCTAATGCGCCACCAATCACTCCCGAGCCTACAGCACCTTCAATGTTGCTTGCTAAGTCAGTGGACGTGATACATCCTTCGACGAGAGCCTGAATCCCAGACTCGATGAGTCCTGCAGCCAATCCGCCAAGTGCGCCTCCGGCCCCACCTGCAAAAAATCCTGTGACTGGGCCTTTGCCAGAGGGATCTCGGTAGTTAATCGGATCGTTCCCGACATATGCGTAGATTCTTCAGCCCGACGCATCTCCATCGGACCGGCAGCATTTTTCCTGTGGCGTTTCAAACGCTTGCGGCCTGCCGCCGCCGATACACCCCGGCTCCCGTCAGTAAAAATCCCTGACGCGATGTTGGCCTGCGGACTGGGCGGCGGGCAAGCAGAATCAGCGGCTAAAGAAGGGTTGGCAGGTCGGGCAACAGGACCTCAGGGCACGGTGGCAACCTCTACTCCGTAGCAAGCGTAGGGTGGGGTGCTCTTCCGCACCCCACCACTTTCACACGGTTTCATCCCTTCTGTCTTTCGCCGAACTCCCCAATAATCTTTGCTCCCCTCAATCTGCTGGGCAATCCCCACGGGCAACCGCGCGCCGAAACGATGAAAACGGCCAATCGCAAGCGTTGCTTACAATTCCATGCTTGACCGGGTTGAAATGGACATAATCGACGTGTCGCGCAAAATTCGCCTGATGACGGACCGTGTGTTTCAAAAATCTCCGCTGCCAAATCCCGCGCTCTCCTTTGGCAATCCTGGAGGCAGAGTGGCCCTCACCTTTCGCAATTCTTGCTGAGAAACCCGGCTTGATGAGGGTCCATCTCGTTGGGACATCAGCGTCGCCCGCCGGTAAGGTCCAGACTGCATGCAGGTGCTCAGGCAGCACAACCTACGCGTCGATGCTGAATGGATGCAGCGCGCGAGCGTGTGAAACAGAAGCGCGTAAAGCGGCGACTTCCCTCACCAAAAGGTCGCTGCGCCGATCGGCCAAGGCGAGGGTGAAGAAATACGTTCCGCCTGCAACGCGATTTCGCCGGTAATCTGGCATTTGTTAAACACAGCATTTTACCGCCGCCGTTATCTCACCGGTAGGGTGGGGTGCGGAAGAGCACCCCACCCTACCCTTGCTTGATGTTGGAAGATACAACAGCATACTGTGGATTAGTCAACAGCTTTAGGGCGAGGAGGGATACAGTATGGGCTCTGTCACCGAATGGCCGATCCCGA
>Ga0209611_10010104_pt1 | contig 14001 bp, 17 predicted proteins | sample S1TSphgellanicum_3_FD_187693 | JGI IMG/M metagenome (GOLD analysis project Ga0209611, IMG submission 187693) | Host-associated microbial communities from peat moss isolated from Minnesota, USA - S1T2_Fc - Sphagnum magellanicum MG (SPAdes) (version 2) | ecosystem: Host-associated > Plants > Peat... | reverse complement strand
CTGGATGTGCCCTATCGCGGCTTCGAAGCAACCGATCCGGACGCGATCACCGCAGCGACGGCCGCCATCGACAAGATCGAGACCAGGCCGATCACCTATCGCGAGCCGGTGCCGCGAATCGACTATCACGGTCTATGCTACGGCCTTGCCATGTGCTGCCTGCTCTGCGTTCTGCTCGCGCGTCTGGCGGAGCGGGATTTTATGCCGCTCGCCCGGGCCAAATCCCGATGATGCGAACCGGCATTGCCGCAGCTTTTGTGCTGGCCGCCGCCGTTTCGCTGGCGCTCGGCATCTTTGCAGTCTGGCAAGGCAAAGTACTCAACACGCAGCTGGCGGCATTTGCCGCCGGCCACGACATAAAACGCGCCCAGGGCGCCGATCCTGCACTGCACGCGGCGCGCGGCGTTCTGCTGCTGTCGCAAGGCCGTGTCGATGATGCACAGGCGGAGCTCGACATGATCGGCCAGCGCGATCCGGTGGCGCGGGAAACCCTGCTCTATGCCCTGGCCAATGCCCATCTGCGCCGTGCGCTGGAGGTGTTCGACAGCGCGCCGATGCGCCGCGTGGCACCCCTGATCGGGCTGGCGCGATCCGAATACCGCCAGGTGCTGCTGCTCGACCCGGAAAACTGGGATGCGCGCTACAATTTCGATATTGCCAGCGCCCTGGCGCATGATCCGGAAGCGGCCTCGTTCCTGAAGGGCGACGACATGGCGCGCCAGCATGCTCTGGTGCCGGACGCGCCGGGCGCGCCAAACGGCTTGCCGTGACCCTCAAGCTGGATCGCCGTTTCCTGCTCGGCTGCGCCGCCCTGCTGCTGCTGGCAAGCACGTTTGTCGTGCCGCCCGTGCATGTGATGCGTCCGATCTACGATGTGGTGGCGGTGCTGGATATCACCGGCAGCATGAACACCCGCGATCAGGTCCTGGATGGCGCCCCGGCCAGCCGGCTGACAATGGAAAAAACCGCTTTGCGCAATCTGCTCGCCGCCTTGCCCTGCGGGTCCAAGCTCGGTGTTGCGATCTTTGTCGAGGAGCGGCCATTTCTGCTCTTCGAACCGGTCGAAACCTGCGGCAATTTCGCCGCCATCGACCAGTCGATTGCCGGGATCTCCTGGCGCATGGGCTGGGATTCCGAAAGCCATATCGCCGCCGGCCTGGTGGCCTCCATGGTCACCGCACGCGATCTGAACGCCGATCTCGTGTTCATGACCGACGGGCAGGAAATGCCGCCATTGGCGTGGTCCGCCCCGCCGGCATTTTCCGCCGTGCGGGGCGGGGCGGGCGGCCTGATCATCGGCGTTGGCGGCCATGATTTCGTGCCGATCCCGAAATTCGACAAATTCGGCCGCGAGATCGGCGTATGGAAGCCGGGCGAGGTGCCCACGGAAACCGGCGGCCTGTTCAAGGGCCACGAACATCTCACCGCGGTGGACGAACCGCATCTGCGCGCGCTGGCCGCCGAGACCGGGCTGACCTATCTGCATCTGGAGCGGCAAGACGCCATTCTGCCCGCACTCGCCCACGCCACGCCACCACGCGTGCGGCAGGCCGAGATGGATATGCGCTTTATCCCGGCATGTTTGTCGTTAATGGCGCTTCTGGCCGCGCATTTTCGTGCGAATGGCCGGCGCGCGCGCCGGCCATTTCATATCCTCGCGTAACGAGATCTAGCTCAGCAGATTCACCCCGGTTATCGCCATCAGCAGGAACACCAGGAAAATCACGATGGCGATGAAGAAGAATATCTTGGCAATGCCCGCGGTGGCCGCGGATATGCCGCTGAAGCCAAGAACGCCGGCAATGATCGAGATGATCGCGAATAACAAGGCATAGCGTAACATGTGCGTTTCTCCGGGCGTGGCACCAGATGGTGCGCCGTGCTGGTAACGCATCAATCGGCAAGGGCGTTCACTGGCGGTATGGATCGGATGCGCAGCTTTCGCCGGGAAATTCTAACATTTCCGTGACCGCGCTGGCTGCTACGTGCCGCCCTTCTGGTCGAGATACGCCAGGCACGTTCTGCTGATCGGCGCGCAATAGGCATCCGGCGCCAACGTCGCGTTCTTCTCGCCGGAATACAGAACATGCGTCACCCGCCCGGCATCGACGCGAAAGGTCGCGTGGCAGTAAGCGCCATTGCTGAACCCGATGCCGCCGACCAGCGGCACCGAATAGCTGATACTGCTGCTGGAGGTGGCATAATAGGTCAGCACATCGGTGCTGCCAAAACGCGCCTTTTCGTCAGGCACGCCAAGGCAGGCCACCAGATCGAGCTCGCTCAGCCCAAGCAGCCTGGTTTGCGCGGTATGCGCAAGCCGCGAATCCTGCACCGCGCAGCCGCCGAGCACAGCACCTGCACAGAGGAGCAGCCAGGGACGCCCCCAGTGACGCCCCCAGTGACGCCCATGACGATATAGCAAGGGCACCCCTCCGATCCATATCCGCGGCTACAGCGCCGCAGCGCAGCAAAGGTTCGATGGCCCGATTACGATCCGCTACAATCCGTAGCTGGAGCCGCAACATCCGCCGCCTAGATTTCCCGTTGAAAGCTCACTCAAACAGGAGGCAAGGATGAGAAATTTGAAGCGTTTTATCTTTGGCTGCGCGGTTGCCGCGGCGATTGCCGCCCCGCTTGTCTCCCCCACTCCAGCCGCGGCCTGGGGCGTGCACCCGGGCTTTGCCTGGCACGCCGGATGGGGCTGGCATGGCGGCTGGGGGTGGGGCTGGCGCGGCGGCATCTATGTCGGCGGTCCTGCGGTGGTGGTAGGCCCTCCCGCGGTCTATGCCCCTCCGGTCTACGCGCCGCCTGCCTACCCCGCCTATCACTGGGTGCCAGGCTATTATGCCGCCAACGGCGCCTGGGTGCCCCCGCACTGGGGCTATTAGAGCGGTTTAACGCCGTGGGGTGGGATGCTCTTGGGCATCCCACCAATCGCACAGCGAGCGAACGCCGCATTCTGTTAGGCCGCATTCTCCTAGAGGGCGTCGGCTATCCGTCGGCCTGCGGCTTGGGTTTGGGCTGAGCCAAAGGCGGCAAATGGCCTGATTTCAGCATATCCGGGTCCAGCGGCAGGTTTCGCCTCACCACGCCATTGCCGCCCAGATTGGCCGTCGGCGTGCCATCCACGTCGATCTCGGTGCCGCCGGCATTGCCGGTGGTCAATACCAGATCGGTCTTGTCGGCCGGCACCGGGTAGGTGTCGCCGGCATGCATAAGCTTGCTGAACAGGGCGGTGCCACCCTTCTGCTTCACCGTCACCCAGGCATCGGCAGTGGCTTTCAGCACCATCCTGGTGCCAGGCGGCACCGTCGGCGGCGTTGGCGCCGTGGCCGCTGCCGGCTGAGCCGGCGGCAAGGCCTGGGGTGCCAAAGCTGGCGGCGTGGTGTCAGCCGGAACACTGCTCTGCACGCCCGGCCCCTGGCCGGGCGCCTGAATGCTCGGCAACGGCAACGGCGTGACGGCCGCCGGTGGCCCGGCCACCGCGGGTGGCGCGGCCGAAGCTGCCGGCGCGGCGGCCGGGCTGGGCGGCGCCGCATTTGGCAAAATGCTGGCCACCTGTGGCGAAGGCGTGGGCTTCTCCTGCGCCGGCGGCAGCAGATGATCAGGGATTGGCGGCACCGTCTCTGCCGGCGTGCGCTGGTGCTCGGATACATAGTACCAGCCGGAATAGGACCCGGCGATCACCACCAGGCCAAGCAGCATCAAGGCCCCCGCAGGCACCCCGCGCTGCGGCACCGGCGCCGGAAAGGTCAGGGCAGGGCGGCTATTCGCCTCGCCCGATTCGGTGCGGAACCGGCTCGCCACCTGTTCGCCAGGCAGGCCCAGCGCCGACGCATAGGCGCGCACAAAACCAAGCGCGTAGGTAATGCCGGGCAGCTCCGATAACCGGCCGGCTTCGATCGCCTCCAGATAGGATTGCCGGATTCGCAGGCTGCGGGCGAGATCGGCGAGTTCCCAACCCAGATTCAGCCGCGCTGTTCTCAGCTCCGCACCGAGCCGCGCTGCTGGGGCAGGTGGAGCCGCAACGCGGGCCTCGCGTGCTACTGCTTCAGACATGATATGCCGTGCTTCGGGTCAATACGCCGTCCTACTCGGTCACGCCCGGTTCCGCCAGGGCTTGGCGGCGCCGAGTCCCGGCGCAAATCACCATAAATCCCGCTTTTATACGTTCAAGCCGTGATCGCGTGCCCAGGCGCCGATCGGTTCACGCAAGCTTGTATACGTGGCCGCGGTGCGGCGCAGCGTCTGCAGGTAGGATTTGAACGCTTTCAGGTCCAGCGCGCTCAAACCCTCCTTCACGCCCAACAGGCTGGAGGCCGACATGGAGAGCGTATCGATCCCGATCGCCAGCAACACCGCCGCATCCAGCGGCCGCGATGCGGCCTCGCCGCATAGCGACAGCGAAACCCCGGTCGCCGACGCCGCCTCGATCACCGAAACCAGCAGCCGCAACATCGGCACGGAGAGAAAATCATAGCGTTCCGCCAGTGCCGGCGTGCCACGATCCGCGGCGAACAGGAACTGCGTCAGGTCGTTCGAGCCGATGGAGACGAAATTCGCCTCCGCCATCAGCTCCGGCAATTGCCAAAGCAAGGACGGCACTTCCAGCATGGTGCCGATGGAAAGCTTTTCCGGCGCCGGCCGTATCCGCGCCGCTTCGGCAAACAGCAAGCCGCGTGCCTGGCGGAATTCCGAAATCGTCGCCACCATCGGGAACATCACGCTCAGCTTGCGGCCGCCGGCGGCCAGCAGCAGCGCCCGCAACTGCCGGCGCAGGATGGCCGGGCGATCCAGCCCGACGCGCAGGCTGCGCCAGCCCATCGCCGGGTTCTCTTCCTCCGCGCGCGGGCTGTCCGGCAATAATTTGTCGCTGCCGAGATCGAGCGTGCGGAACAGCACCGGCCGGTCGCCGGCTACATCCATCACCCGGCTATAGATCGCCGCCTGCTCGGCCACATCGGGAATGGAGCCGCGCGCCATCATCGCGATCTCGGTGCGGAACAGCCCGATGCCGCGCGCGCCGGTGATGGCCAGCTGGTCCAGTTCCAGCCCAAGCCCAGCATTGATCATCAGGGAAAACGGCGTTCCGTCCCTGGTCACCGAAGGGGCATCGCGCAAGGCCTGCCAGGCGGCGCTGCGCATGGCGCGGGCGGCCAAAGCCCGCTCATAGGCTTCCCTTACGCTGGGATCGGGGCGCAGGATCAGCGTGCCCTCATCCGCGTCCAGCACCGCCTCGTCACCGGATTCCGCCGCATCGATCACGCCGCGCGCGCCGCCCACCGCCGGCAGGCCCAAGGCGCGCGCCACGATGGCCGCATGGCCGCCGGCGCTGCCCTCCTCGATCACCACCCCGGCAATGCCGCGCCGGTGCCACTCCAGCAGCTGCGCCGGCCCCAGCCGGCGCACCAGCAGAATGGCCCCGGTCGCATCCACCGGGTTGCTGTCGGAGCCATCCAGCGCCGCGATCAGCCTGGCCGCCAGATCTTCCAGATCGGCCAGGCGCTCGCGCAGATACGGATCGACGATTTTCCGCATCCGGGCGCGGAAATCCTGGGCGATGCGATGCACCGCGGCCTCCGCACTCAACCCGCCGCGGATCGCCTCCGCTACCCGGCGCAGCCAGCCATCATCGGCCGCCACCTGGCGCGTCGCGTCCAGTATGTCGCGCGGGGCGTCGCCGGCCGGCAACTGGGTCTCGATCAGGCTGTCCAGCCCCTGCCGCATCGCCCCCAGCGCATGTTGCAGCCTGGCCAGCTCGGCCGCGCTGTCTTCAGCCAGCAGCCGCTTTGGCGCCATATCGGCGCCGGCCAGCAGAACTGCGCCAAACACGATCCCGGAGGAAAGTAGCGAGGCATCGAATTGCCGCGGCAGGCTGCCGGCAAAACCTTCGCGCGTGTCGGTGCCGTCGCTCACCAGGCTGTTGGCCAGCAGCATCGCCACCGTTTCCAGCACCTCGGCCTCATCGTCGGTATAATGGCGAGAGGCGCGGTTCTGCACCGTCAGCACGCCAAGCGTGCGGCCGCCACGCCGCACCGGCACGGCGAGCATCGAGGCATAGGGCTCCTCGCCGGTCTCCGGCCGGTAGGCGAAGGCAGGGTGGTTCTGCGCATCGGCCAGATTGAGCGGCTGGCCGGTCGCCGCCACCAGCCCGACAATGCCCTCGCCGACGCGCAGCCGGGTACGGCCGACCGAATTCGGGTTGAGCCCCCGTGTCGCCCGCAGTTCCAATATCTCGCCGGCACGCAGCGCATAGACCGAGCAGACTTCAGCCACCATCTCGCCGGCAACCAGGGCCACGATATCCGAAAGGCTGGTGGCGTCGCTGGCCATCATCACCCGAAGGCGGGACAGCAGCCGGCGTGCCGGGCTTTGCACCGCCATCAGGGGGGAGCCGGTCTCACCCGGCGCGGTCCGCGATCGCCAGAACGGCCTGCTCGGTCAGCTCCTCGATGATCTCGGCAATGCTCTGCGCGCGGGTCACCATGCCCACCGATTGCCCTGCCATCACCGACCCGTTCTCGACATCGCCGTCGATCACCGCGCGGCGCAACGCGCCGGCCCAGAAATGCTCGATTTCCAGCTGCGCCGCCTCCTTGGTCACCTCGCCCGCCTGGAAGCGCCGCAACGTCTCCGCCTGCACTTCCAGAAACCGGCGCGTGCCCTCATTCACCAGGCCCCGCACCGGGATCACCGGAAACCGCACATCCAGCTGCACGCTCGGCAGCGCATCCCGCGCATTGGCGCGCATGAACGCCTTCTTGAAATTGGCGTGGGCGATGCTGTCAGTGGAGGCGGCGAATCGCGTGCCGAGCTGCGCGCCCGCGGCGCCCATTTCCAGGTAAGACAGAATCGCCTCGCCACGGCCCAGCCCGCCGGCCACGAACACCGGCACATCGCGCAGATGCGGCAGAATCTCCTGCGCCAGCACCGTCAACGACACCGGCCCGATATGCCCGCCCGCCTCTGAGCCTTCGATCACCAGCGCGTCGGCGCCGGATTTCACCAGGCGCCTGGCCAGCACCAAGGCCGGCGCGAAGCAGATCAGTTTCGCACCACCATCCTTCACCGCCCGCACCGCCGGCCCTGGCGGAATGCCGCCGGCCAGAACGATATGCGTCACCCCGGCGCGCAGACATACCTGGACCAGCTCATCCAGCTGCGGGTGCATGGTGATCAGGTTCACCCCGAACGGCCTCTGCGTCAGCGCCTGGGTCGCCGCGATCTCGGCGGCCAGAAGCGCCGGCCCCATCGCTCCGCAGGCGATCACCCCGAAGCCGCCGGCATTGGAAATGGCCGATACCAGATGCCGCTCGCTCACCCAGCTCATCGCCCCGCCCATGATGGCGACACGGCTGCCGAGAAAAGCGGTGCCGCGCGCCCACAGCCGGTCCAGTTTCAGCCGCGCCTGATCCAGCGCCGGTGCCGCGTCGAGAATGGCGATATCAGGCGGCATCGAGGCCATACGCGGTATGCAGGGCGCGAACCGCCAGCTCGGTATATTCCAGCCCGATCAGCACGCTCACCTTGATCTCGCTGGTCGAGATCACCTGGATATTGATCGATTTCTCCGCCAGCGTCTTGAACATGGTGTTGGCGATGCCGGCGTGGCTGCGCATGCCCACCCCCACCACCGAGATCTTCGCCACCTCCCGGTCGGTCAGCAATTCGGAGAAGCCGATCCGCCCCTTCTCCCGCTGCAGGCAGTCGATCACCCTCGGCAGGTCGCTGCGGCCGATCGTGAAGGTCATGTCGGTGGCACCTTCGGCGGAGATGTTCTGCACGATCATGTCCACGTTCACATTGGCCGCCGAGAGCGGCCCGAACACCGCGGCGGCAATGCCAGGCCGGTCCGGCACATGGCGCAGGGTCACCTTCGCCTCGTCGCGCGAATAGGCGATCCCGGTCACAATTTCCTTTTCCACGATCTCGTCCTCGTCCACCAACAGGGTGCCGTTGCTTGTGTCATCCGGGTCGGCGAAGCTGGAGAGCACTTTTACCCGCACCCGTTCCTTCATCGCCAGCTCGACGCTGCGTGTCTGCAGCACCTTCGCGCCGACCGATGCCAGTTCCAGCATCTCCTCATAGGCGATCTTATCGAGTTTTTTCGCCCTCGGCACGATTCTGGGGTCGGTGGTGTAAACGCCGTCCACATCGGTAAAGATATCGCAACGATCGGCGTGCAGGGCCGCCGCCAGCGCCACCGCAGAGGTATCCGATCCGCCGCGGCCCAAAGTGGCGATTCGGTTATCCGGCGCCAGGCCCTGGAAACCGGCCACGACCGCCACCTGTCCAGCCTCCATCCGGCCGATGATGTCGGCTGCATCGATCGAGACGATGCGGGCCGCGCCATGCGCGTCATCCGTCCGCAGCGGGATCTGCCAGCCGGTCCAGCTGCGCGCCTCCACGCCGATCGTCTGCAGGGCGATGGCCAGCAGCCCGGTGGTCACCTGCTCGCCGGTGGCCACCACCGCATCATATTCGCGCGCATCATGCAATGCAGAGAGCGCCTGGCACCACGCCACCAGCTGATTGGTCGTGCCAGCCATCGCCGAGACCACCACGGCGACCTGATCACCCATCTCCACCTGGCGCTTCACGCGCAGGGCGACGTTCTTGATCCGGTCCAGATCGGCGACGGACGTGCCGCCGAACTTCATTACGATGCGGGCCATAAAATCCTCGGGGCGCGGCGCCACGCGGCGGCGGAGCCGGACCGCGCTGGGGTGGCCGTGGTCTAATCGGATGGGGGTGGTAAGACAAGGCAAGGCAGGTGCCAGGTTTTCGGTTGCCTACGTTAACGAAAGGGCATGCGGCGTGGCGGATGCAAGACAGGTCATCGACGAGGAAGTCGCCCGCTTCGGTGCGCTGGCGCCGCGCTGGTGGGATCTCGATGGCCCGATGCGGCCGCTCCACCGGATGAATGGGCTGCGCGTCGGCTGGATCACCCAGCGCGTCAGGGCCCGGCTCGGCCCAGGGGTCAGTATTCTCGATCTCGGCTGCGGCGCCGGCATCGCATCGGAGGCGCTGGCGCGCGACGGCTTCCAGGTCACCGGGATCGACGCCTCGGCCGAGGCGATCAGCGCCGCCCGCGGCCATGCGGCCGCTTCGGGCCTGCCGATCGATTACCGGCTGGGCCTGGCCGATGACCTGGTGCAACAGGGCCAGCGTTTCGCGGTGGTCACCGCGCTGGAACTCATCGAGCACGTGCCGGACCAGGCGGTGTTCATGCAGAGCCTGGCGGCGTTGCTGGCGCCCGGAGGAATGGCGTTCGTCTCGACCATCAACCGCAGCGTCAGATCGCTGGCGGTGGCCAAGATCGGCGCGGAATATGTGGCCAGGCTGCTGCCGGCCGGCACCCATGACTGGCGGAAATTCGTCAAGCCGGACGAACTCGGCGGGCTGGGGCGGCAAGCCGGGCTGCGCCTGATGGATCTGTCGGGAATGACCTACCGCCTGGCCGGCGGCACGTGGCACGCCAGCCAGGATGTCTCGATCAACTACATCGCCGCTTTCGCGCGCGATTGAGGCCGATCAGCGCATCAGCGCGTGCGGTGTCTCGCCGATCTCGATCGGCAGGGCCGCCAGGGCATGGATACCGCGTGCAACCAACATGCCGGCATAGAGCCCAACCGGCAGCAGATACGCCACCGCCATCACGCCGCCCGCCAGATCGCCGCCGCCAATCGCGACCAGGGTCAGCAGCGTGTAGTACAGAAAGGCCGCGATAAACGCATTCCAGGGCAATGCCACGGCAGCCAATGCGCTGGTGGCGATGGCGTTCAGCCTGGAAGAGTTTGTGTTGGCCATGGTAGTGCTCCGCATCCGATATCGCAGAGCAACATAAGCCTGACGCGGATGATTATAAGCAGGCTTATAGTATCTGAGATATGCGCTCAACGCATGGCTCAGATAGGCACGGCTGCGTTTTGAAGATGCTGTTCAGGGTACGTCATGAAAATGGCAATCGCTGGCCGCCGTGCCCTTGAAGGGTGGCCAAAGCTGGGTCGTCCCCAGCAGCGGAGTGCCGATATAGCCGCGCAGGCGCAAAATGCCGTCCGCCGGCACCCAGAGCTCGGCGTCATACACCTGGCCATCCTTCGGATTGGTCACCGTGCCATGCCAGCGCTGGTCATCCTCCAGGCGCAAATCGCGCAGCAAGGTCAGGTGGCATTGCGGCCTGCCATGAATATCGCGCAGCACGTCATGCGGCGGCCACTCGGACAGTCCGATGATCACCCCGCACAAAGCCGAGCCGCAGGCGGCTATTTTCACCACCCCACCGCGGCCCTGGGTCAGCCAGTCGCCCTCGGGCGTGCCGCTCTCGGTGGCGTGGGCCGTGCAGAGCAGCGGCAGCAGAACCAGGGCGGCGGCGAGAAACCCGGAAACCCGCTTACCCATCTGCGCGCGGCACCCACGGCACCCGGGCGATTTCAATCCCTTCCTCGGCGAGCGCTTCCGCCTGGTCGGGGGTGGTCTCCCCATAGATCGGCCGGCGGGGCTGCGCGCCGTTATGGATGGCGCGCGCTTCCTCGGCGAAACGCGGGCCGACATAATCGCATCGTTGCTCCACCTCGGCCCGGATGCGTTGCAGCACGGCGCGAACCTGGTCCGGCATCGCCTGCGCGCCGCCCACCGTCATCGCACCCGGGCCGGGGCCAGCCGGCTCTACCTTGGCCACCGCATGGGTGGCAGACGGCGCCTCCGTCTCTGGGCTGGCCGATGTCCCGGCTTCGGCAGGCGGGGCGGCCGCGCCACGCGCCAGGCGCGGTGCCATCAGGGCACGGGAGACAACATTGCTCGCGCAGACCGGGCAATCGACCAGGCCCGCCTCTGCCTGCTGATCGAACGCCGTGCTGCTGCGAAACCAGCCGTCGAATAGATGGCCTGCGCCGCAGCGCAGGTCGTAATGGATCATCTCAACTCGCCCGCGGCTGAATATGGGGCCGCCTTATTCCACCAGATGATGGCAGGATTTTGATCTTTCCGGAAATCACGCCGCCAGAAGCGCATCCAGCTTGCCGGCGCGCTCCAGCGCCATCAGCTCGTCGCAGCCGCCCACATGGTGGTTATCGACAAAAATCTGCGGCACCGATGTCCGGCCGCCGGAACGTGTGGCCGCTTCCTGCCGGGCCGGCGTGCCGGAAGGGGCATCGATTTCCCGAAACGCCACCCCTTTCCTGGTCAGCAGGTTCACCGCGCGCGCGCAAAACGGGCAGAAAGGCTGGGTGTAGATATCAATCGTCGGCATCGTCCAGGTCTTGCTCCGAGTCTGGATGCCAGCTCCACCCCGGCATCCGATTCCGCCGCGGGTCAGGCACACGGCTTGCCACCAGCACGTCGATGCTCATCGCCCCCGCGTCAAGGAGGGCCTGTGCACAGGCATTGGCTGTTGCCCCGGATGTGAGCACGTCGTCGATCAGCAGAACGCGCTTGCCGCGCAGCAAGGCGCGCCTGCTGTGTCTCACCTCGATCGCCCCGCTCAGCATCTGCCGCCGCTGCACGGCCGACAGCCCGCCGAGCGGCGCGGTGGGCCGCACCCGTCGCAACGCGTCGGCGACCACCGGGCGCTGTGCCCGCCGCCCGACCGCATGGGCCAGCAGCGCCGCCTGGTTGTAGCGCCGCTGCAGCAGCCGCCAGCGATGCAGCGGCACCGGCACCAGCAGGTCGGCACGCGCCAGCAGGGCGGCGCCGGCGCGCTGCATATGCAGGGCAAGCACCGCCTCGGTCTCCGCGCGATCGGCATGTTTGAGCGGCAGGATCAGTCTCCGTGCGGCATCGTCATAGAGCATGGCTGCCCTGGCCTGGCGCCAGGCCGGCGGGTTTGCCGCACAGCGCGCGCATAGCCGGCAAGGTCCTGCCTCGTCATTGCTGCTGAATGGCAGGCCGCACCGGCGGCAAAGCGGTTCGCCGATAAACGCCATCTGCTGGAAACACGCCGCACAGAGCTGCGCCGGCGCGCCGACCAGCGCGTCGCAGCCCGCGCAATGCGGCGGCAGCAGGAAATCGAGCATCGCCCGCGCCAGCGCGGCAAGCCGTTCTTGTCCAATCACATGCCGCTATCCAACGTGCCGGGATGGCGATCACCGGTAGCATGGGTGAAACCAACGGCGTCTAACAAGTCGCCGGGTGCCGCCGCGATCAACCGATCGAGCTGGTCGATCAGCAAAGGGTGGCCAGCCAGCCGCCAGCCATGACGCTCAAGCATCGTCGGCTAGGGATCGGCGCACGATTCGTCCAAAAGTGCACGGTAAGCAAAAAGTGGAGACATTTTAAAGGCTTGGACGAACGGTCATTTTCGAAAGTATACCCTCCACGACGGCAGCATTAGACGACTTCCTGCTAAAACCCTCTTTCAAGACAGACTTCAAAGGCAATGGTGACCTGAATGGCCCCTTACCGTGCAATTTTGGACGAATCGTGCGCCGACCCCTTCACGGCCGAGGCGTAGAGGCTCACCGACAGCTTGACGGCGTGGCCGGGGGCAGGGGCCTGGCGCGGCATCAGTCCGGCCCCTTCATTGGGAACCCTTGATGGATGGTTTCGGCGTGCTTAGGCATCGTTGCAATATGGCATCGACAGATCGCCGGTTACAAGCGCGGCGTGCGTGTCGGTTTCCCCGCTTCAGTGTGCCGCCACGGACCTCGATGACCGGCAAGCTACGGGCCGGCGCTGTGCGCTCAAGGGCTTTTTTCCCCGGCCCCTGGCCTTCCTCGCGCGACAAAAAAGCCCTTGCCCGCTTCGCTGATTCCGCCCCGTGGCCGCATGCCGTCGAGGCCCCGTTGTGGCGGCCTCCAACGAAGGGGAAACACCATGACGCAGAACACCAACACCGGCCGCAAGCTTAAGCTGATCCATGCCATCCATGGATTCGAGACTGGCAAGGCCGCGCAAGACGCCAAGACCGCGATGGAATCCCGCGACGACTGGACCTATCACGTCGTTGGCGCTGGCCCCCAGCGTGTCCTACTCGGTCATGTCATCGACGAGCAGGGCCGCGAAGTCACCGCGCTTTGTTCGACCGACGATGTTAGCTATTGTGCCTGACAGCCGCGCGACTCGGTTTCGCCAGAACGGCGGGCCGGGATTACCACTGGCTAGGCCAGGGCGAATCAGTCTCTGATCCGAACGCCACGAGTTTTTTCAAGATAAGCAACAAATTCTTCGATTACGGCCCGAGTAAGAAGAAACAGCGATGAGACTGATGCTTTGTCTAAGTGGGGGTCAAAATCGAACCTATGAATTATCCCATGCCTGATGTCAATCAACGCGCGCAGCTTGTTTTCCAACAATAGTATATTGTTGCCGATTCGCTTCTTCTTTCGGAGGATTTTCCAAACGTCTATGCCAAGCCAATCCGAATACGCCTTGTGGATTGCGTCAATGCTTTGAAAGCTATACCAGTCAGCAACCACGTCATTAATAGTCTTTTTTCCGCACTCAATTAGCAAAACGTCCGCCACATCAATCTTCTTGTTAGACTTTATTAGCTTATCAGACGTCCCAGCGTTATATTGAAGCATTATCTTAAATGAGCTCTGGAAAAAGTGCTCAATGCAGGAAACTATAAACGGAATTACCGCATTGTATAATGCTCTCACTGGATCATTTAGCAGCATTGTCTCTATAATTCTCTTTTGATCGTCGTTTTCAGGTTCCTTCTTTAAACCCATTCCTCCATCAGGAAGCGAGCAATTCACCATCGTGAGCTGATTCGTAACGCGCTCATATACAAGATAGATACCCCGTGCCACGGCATCCCGCTGGTCTGGATCAGGGTTGTTGTATCGGTTCTTCCCTTGCCAATCATTGTAAAACGAGCCGCCATATCGCTTTCTGGCTTCCCTAATAATCTCATCTTGCTGGTGCTTGTCGTATGGACTAGCCGACGATCTGGTTCTCGTTTGCAACGCCCATTCGCAGGGTCCTAATTCCTCAATTTCCTCAGCCGATGGCGGAAATATTGTTGCTTCCACTCCATCGTAAGATAAGAAGTCCCTA
>Ga0209611_10010103_pt1 | contig 14001 bp, 10 predicted proteins | sample S1TSphgellanicum_3_FD_187693 | JGI IMG/M metagenome (GOLD analysis project Ga0209611, IMG submission 187693) | Host-associated microbial communities from peat moss isolated from Minnesota, USA - S1T2_Fc - Sphagnum magellanicum MG (SPAdes) (version 2) | ecosystem: Host-associated > Plants > Peat... | reverse complement strand
AAATTGACCATCCAAGGTGTTTCTATAAAAAAAAAATTAATGTTGGGTGGTTCTAGTTCTTACATCATGTTATGAAAACTTGATCGATTTTCATATATATGTATATGGGCTGATCAAGGTATCAATTTTTTTAATTTTCCCAAACTCACTTAGTTTTCAAATAAGGTGGCTCTTTACATATACAATATCAGTCAATTTTCACAACCCAATCATTAAAATTTTCACTAATTAAAATGAAATTTAAACATTAATTGATTAATAATTTATTTAATTTATTAATTAAAATTATAACTTAAAAATTTTAAGATTATTAAAAAAAGATGAAAACTTGTAAGTTGTAATATTTTTTTAATTCAAAATTTAAAACTCCATAATTTCATCCCTTTGAAAAGCTCCTTTAAATTTTTCTAAGTCCTCTAAATCTGCATATTCTCAATTAAACCTACCAAACTAAAAGGAGCTCTAAAACCTATCCTAAGATCATTAGGTTAATTTTTGTTGACAAAGATCAATTTATCTAAAAAAATTAATTGTAAATGACATGTCCTAATACTAGTAAGGATTACAATGAAACAAAAAAACCTCTCTATCTCAATTTGGGATCTAACTATTTCCCAAGATTTTTCTAACATTGAAACCAATTGTAGGTAAGCGTGATGTACATGCTTGTGTATTCATCATGATGGATATGTTTGTAAATTGCATTTGTACAAGCTACATTAAAACATGCATCCATCAAGCATTGAACCCAAGACGTCATAGAAACACATTGAGGTCTTAACCACCAAACCATTTCAAATTTTATTAATGAAAATGAAAAATTTTAACTTTATCATTTTTGGCATGAAATTGTTTAGAAGATTCAAACTTTAAAATACATTTTCTTTTGCTAAATTTATTCAAATGCTACAAATGAAAAGATGACCTTGAAATTTATTCAATAATGTATTCAAAAAAATTTATTATAATTTATAAAAACTAAATTTACAATGATAAAAAAACTTAAAATAAAGATTTCATGAATAAATCAACAACTATTTTTTAACTTAAATTGATCTAAAATATTTATAAATTGAATGTGAATTCAAAAGTGCATTTATTAAGTATTTTATAAAAAATTCATTACATAAAATATGTCAATTTTTTGAAGAATTGCAAGCTTTTATTTTCCCTAATATGGTTAGGTATAAATTTATTTATTTACTTTTATGTTGTTGTTAAAATGGTAATCATCCATAAGAAGATGACCACATTTGGTAATAGACAAGTTGTGTAGTTATAAACTTGTTGAAATCTTTCAATATTATGGTTATTATGATATTTTATTGAAAAAAAATTAACAATATATATTTTAAATTCGGAGCAAAAAACATTTTTTTCAAAAAAATCATTTTTTGATGTTGTTGCCCCTTTAAATTGGCAAAATTTAGACATAAGATAAAAAAATCATTAATAATAAATATAGCCATTTAATTATCAAGACTAAAGACATTAATATTAATAGTTAATTCCACGCTTTTGAAAAAAATCACAACATATATATATGATGTAAAAATATATATTTACATTTGTTTCCTTTATAAAAAGGAACACAATTTGGTGAAATTTTGGGTTTAAATAATTGGATTAACCACTTGTTCCCCCAAACAACATTTTTTTTTTGGTTTTGAATTTTCATAATTTCACAATTCTTGTTAGGAAAAAATGGAAAAAAATAGAGAAAATTCAAGGAAAAATGTAAACAACAAAAAATGGTATCAGAAATTTGAAAACAAATGTTACTCCTAATGAATAAAAATATGAGAATAATGTTAATAATTCAAACCTTAAACACATGAACAATTCCAACGTCAAATTTATTATAAAACATTTAATCTCAAATTTTTAAATCATCATAAACCTTATCCAATTTTTTTCAAAATTTAAAATAAATATTAATGATATAACCTTCTTCTATTTGTGGTGAATTTCCACCATTTTGCAAACATAAAAAAGTCCATCAACATTCACAAAGGATGTTTTTATTTTCTTAAATGATATAATTCTACAATGGGTTTTAGTATTTATAATCAAAATATAAAAATATTTCAATCAATAATTTATTCAAAAAAATTACAATACACTCAAATGAAATTTAAAAGGTTTTAAAAAAAAGTTGCAATTGCATGTCATGCATAAATCTATAATTTTTTTTAATTTTTAAAATTGACCTATAATCTTTGTCAATTCAATGTCAATTCAATAATCCATTCATTAAGTCTTGTACAATTTTATTTTAAATACATAAAGTATATTCGAATTTTTGTAAAATTGCTAGTTTTTATTACTAATATGAATAGGTACAATTTATTTATTTATTTTTGTAATGTTGTGAAAATGGTAATCATCCATAAGAAAAGTGTCACATTTGGTTATAAATAAGTTGTGTAGTTGGAAATTTGTTTAAATCCTTCAATATTATGGTTACTTACCACAGTTTATTATAAAACAATTGATAGTATATGTTCAAAATTTGACAAGAAAAATTCCTTAAAAACAAATCCTTTCTCAATGTCGGTGCCCCTTTAAATTGGCAAAAATTGGCCACAAGAAGAAACATTAATTAAATATTGAATATAGCCATTTAAATTATCAAAACCATATTGGTTTAACCAAATGAATCATACATTAATATAAATAATTAATTCCATAATTATTTTTTAAAATCACAAGTTATATAAATATTTCTAATGATATAAGAATATATTTTACATTTTTTTTCCTTTTTAAAAGTAAAAACATTTAACTTGCTGAAATTTTTCATTTAAATAATTGGATACCACCCCCCCTCCCCCCCGCCCCAACCAAAATATTTTTATAGTTTCAAAATTTCTTAACTTGGCAATTTTGTTGGGAAAAAAATGGAAAAAATTGTGTAAATTCAAAAGAAATGTAAACAACAAAAAAATTTGCCAAAAATTTGAAATCACAAATTTCAAAGAAAAAAGTTACTCTTAATGAGTAAAAGTTTTAAAATAATTTTAATAATTCTAGCATTAACACATAAATAATTCCAACATCAAATTTATTTGAAAATTTTTAAGTTTAATCTTTGAGATCATTGTAAACCTTATCCAATTTTTTTGAATCTTTAAAATAAATATTAATGATGGAACTAAATTCTTTTTTGTGATGAATTTCCATCATTTTGAAAACATAAGAAAAGCCATGAACATTGCCAAAATATTTTAAATATTTTTCACACATTTATATTTTTTAGAATGATTTAATTCCAAAATGGGTTCTAGGACTTATAACCAAAATATAAACATATTTTTAAAATTTTATATTTCCATATATGATTTATAGCCAAAACATGGTTAAATGTTTTTATGAATAATCTTGAAGAAGATTACAAAATTGAAAAAATGAAAAGATTAAAAAATAATTAATGTCATTATTATTATCACCATTTATTACTTATTCATTTATTTATTTTTAAATTAAAATTTTAATTCATCTCCAAATATTTAAACATAAACTTGTAACAAAACAAGTTTTAAAAAATTGATAAATCGCTTTTAAAATATAATAATTATAAAATATTGATAACTTAATAATAATAATACTTAAAAATTTTAATCCATTTGTTAACATGGATTTTTTTCATACACCAAAAAGAAAAAAGGATTGGTTTGGGGGTTTTTTTGGTGCCATCATGAACATTCATAATAATAAACTTGTCCATGAAGCCTAGAAAAAAAGGGGGAAATACTACATTTTAGCTTACATAAATGTACAATAATTTAATATATGAAAAAATTATAATTTAAAAGTCTACATAGACTTTGCATGCATGAACACTTTGACCTAATCACTAACCCATTCAAATATAAATTTGAGACATCTTATATTTTTATACATCTATTTCAAAAAATTATGGTGATTGGAAAATGCAATTCATAAATAATGAATTTAATAATATTCAATGTGAATTATTCAACTCATCTGCAAATGTAATAATTCAAAAAATGCAAAAAAATTCACTAACCCATTCAAATATAAATGTGAAACATTAAGTTGTTGTGTGTGTTTCAATATACACTAATAAATGCAATGTTTGAATAGTGATTTCAATAAACTCAAAGTGGATGATTCAACTCATGTAAAAATGTTGATAGTTCAAGAAATGTGAAAAGATTCACTAAATTATTCAAGTATAATTACCAAATATTGTGATATATTCATGCATTTTAGTATATTGTAATAAATGCAAAATGCAATTTGTGAATAATGGTTTTAATATATTAAAAGTGAATGGTTCAATTTTAATAATTGAAAAGATGTGAAAAAAATCATTAATTCGTTCTAATATAAATGTGGGGTTTTAAATTATTACATATGTTTTTAAAAATTAAGGTTAAATGCAACTTCTAAATAATGGTTTCAACATGTTAAAAGTTAATAGTCCAACTCATGTATCATGTTGATAATTAAAGAAATATTTTTTAAATCACTAACCTATTATAATGCATTGTGTAAATAAAATTGAAGGCTACCTCAATTTCCACATCAACAATTTGAAATTATTAATTAAATAAATAAAGTCCAAATTCTACTCATAAATGAACAACATAATGAACTATGAACATGCTAGCTCTATGAATAATATTAACCATTAATTAATGCAACAAGCCACTTATAAACTTAATATGGGCAAATGTAATTGAAATGTAATAAAATTGGACAATAGTTGTAAGGTGTGGGGGTGAAAAATGATAAGATTTTTTCTTGTGCCACTTGTTATGCCTACTAAGTTATTTTCTTATTTAAAACTTACTTAACATATACTTACATACATTTTACCTATCTATTTACCTAGTTATTTATTTATTTACCTACCTATTTATTTAAGTACTTATCTATTTACTACTTCCCTACCTAAATACTACCTACATACCTTCCTATATTTTACATAAGTAGGTAGGCATGTGTACCTACCTATCTACCTAGTTAAGTACCTAATTATTTATTTATGAAAAGAAATTGAAATATTGTTATACACATTGACAAAAAATTCATTGAAGTTTAAGGAAACATGTTAAATGCATTTGGTATTATATAATTTTACAAAATGTCGTGGTGATTTAATGGCCAAAACCAAGGTTCAATCCCCTTACCAACATATCCTATGTGGAGTATGTATTTTCATATATATACCTTGTACATGTGTGTAAATGTATAATGCCTAAGAGAATTGTGGATAAGTAGGTAGGAGGCCATGGTGGGTAAGTAGGTCATAGGTAGGTGGGTAGGTAGATACTTAATAGTTATTTATTAATTACATTTTTAAAAAATTAGTGAGTAGGTACCTACATGATATAAATAAATAAAATAAAATAATTGGGCTTTTTAATTTTAAAAAATCGGTTGGCCAATGTTTTTGTCTAATTAACAATCTTATGGTTACTAAAAAACACCACCAATCAAATTGGACATGTTCAAATTGACTTGTCTAGTATGACCAAATGGTCAATTGAACAAATGTCAAAATGAATGATTTTTTGGTCTAATTTTATAATAAAATAAACCATGATTTCTTATAGTGCACATCCGAAACCCCCATATGATCACATGGCCATATTATTTTCTATTTTTTAGAATGTTTTGAAATGTTGGCCTTTAGGAACTACCTACATGTGTAGATTCTTTTAAATTAAAATTTTGAAAACAAATAAAAAACCAAAAAACTGATACAACTTTGAAATAAAAGGACAAAATGCCACATTCACGTTAGAAACCTTGACTTCAACATATTAATAAGTTTTCTTTCTAGTTGAAGTAATTTCGATGGACAAACGTGAATTATTATAATAAACCAAACAAACCAAAACACCACCAATCGCATGAGCTGAATATGAAAGGCCAACCAAGTGATGGTGCAAGTCCTAACCCCCACTAAATTAACATACAATCAATGTATATGTGTTATATAATTTCACAAAACAAACACCAAAACAAATTGTAATATCATCATAAGTAGGACAAGACCGATTCCTTTTTTTAACACACAAAACACAACCTTTTTTTTATTGAGGTTCTTGTCCATTTGCAAAGAATAATGTAACCCCCCGAGATTGGGTATAGAAGCCTTTACCATCATTGGCCTTTTTTATAAGAGTTTTAGAAAAAGTCGTGTTTAATTTCAACTATGACATTGTTTCCGCCAACTTATTGAATTGGGTCATATGTGTTTTACCCATAATTACAAGTTCATAATGGTGTTATCAATGACATGGAATATTATCCAATGGCACCATTTCTAAGCCCGAATTTGCAAGATATAATATCCATAAAATTGATCATGTACATCAATTTAACACATGCATTCTTGGTAATGCACTAGCATTGGGCTAATAAGAATCTCCAATGGATTCATTAAATGCCATCAAAGGGCAAATGTGGCACTTGTAGGATCAATTGGATTAAAAGTAGTGGACAAAATGGAAACTAGTTTATTGTCAAACCAAGAAACTATAACAAGCTTGTTTTAGGCATGCATGTGATACCAAAGTTGTCATTTTGATCCTCTCTCTTGATAAATGGCCAAAGAAATAGCGCATTCCATTTGATTAGTCTTACAAGTACCTATTGCATGCATCCCGACCTTCAAAAGATCCCAAAACAAAATAGGGCTCGAAAAAAGTTATCACATGTGACAATGTAATTTTTGTTCTTATACGCATTCATCAACCTAGTGACAATCTTATAAGTAGTCGCATGTTTAGCATCCTCATGACATGTGCACCATAACAAACTTCCATTTTTTGCACAAACTTGGATTTAACATTAGCCAAACACCAAAGTTTCATTCCATATTAGCAAAGTTTAACTTTCATGTATTGCCGAATGGGTGAGTATTTCCCAATCTACTTGACCATCATTTCATCCACATGCAAATTTGCTTTTCACTCCATAATTGCCCACACAACTCGTTGCATGTTTCAACTAACCATCTAGTCTTTGTAATTTTGTTATAGGCTATATCATTATTTGTTACAATTGACTTGTTGTCAACTAGATGGATGCATCTAAAAATGGCCTCAAACCTAAACCAAGTCATATAATTGGCAATGGCAAGGGTCAAAAAAAAATCAACAAATGTGAACTAGTGTGGCGTACCTTTTTAACAACTATGAAAATCAAGATTCTAATGAAAACCCTTAGATCAAAAACAATATGTCATACCCAATTCAACCCTCTTTTTTTTCTTCCTTCTAATAAAGAAATAGTGAGCAAATTTTGAAATTATTGTGTTTTTTAATTGTAACAATTAAATTCTGATCATAGATTCTAATTATCAATAATAATCCATAATATGGGAAATAATGGAACAATAATAATAATGAGAAGAATGTGTGAATATAGTTTGCAAATTAACTAAAATGGTTGAGATTAATAGATTATATGTGATTGAAATGCTATTGTGTGAACATTTTGTGGTGTTTGTTAGTGGGTAAAGAGCAAATTAAAATAGAATTTGCACCTACCAAAACTCAAATCCCAATTCTTGGGTAGGAAATTGAGAATCCAAATACCATTTTCTCGTGTTAGGTAACAACCACATACCATTTAGTCTGATATCAAACATAAAAATTCCTAAAAAAACACTAGGTACAAAATCAAAATCATTAATGGTCTTAAAAGAAAAAGAGGGAAACATGAATGGTCATCGAGTTTCTTCTTAGTGTTTGAGGTTTCTTGGCAATGTGTTAGTGTTTTGTGTTTGCAATGTATTTCGTAGCATGAGTAAAGAGAACACAATTGAAAGATTACAAAGAATTGTGAGGGTGGAAAAAGCGCAAAAAGTTGTAAAAAGATAGATATTATAGCAAATTATGACAGAGAGGTATGTGAAAGAGATTGTTGAAAGACAACGAGGAATGTAGGAAGAATTGGAAAAATGGGCAAAAGATCAAGAGTGGCGATAGGACCAAGTGCAATATTATCAAAAGAATCCATGGAAATTTCAAACTCAAGTGATGAAAAGGACAAAGAGACGATCGGTGCAACAAAATAGCTAATTATAGAAGTGCCAAAAGTTCAAAAAACTATAAAAACTATGTCAAAGGTGATGCAACCATAGAAAGTAGGTCAATAATCAATGTCTACCACACCACATCAACCAAGTTTGATATATTCACCAAGGTTTGGATGTGAAAAAATAAGAAAAAATCTTTGGGTAATGGATTAAAAAACTTTAGAATAAAGATGGATTGGGATGACAGATGATAGAAGGATGTTTTTTACCCCAACCAAATAGAATTATTCCAAACATGTTGAAAAAATAAATATGTGGAAGAAAATGGGAAAGGGAAAAGAGGCATGGGCTAGTAAAGTAGGTCAAGTTACATTGTTGGACATTAAGTGGAAGGAACTAGACCATGGATTTGTGGTGGAATTTCTAAACACTTTTGTGATCAAAAGATTTAAGATTTTTTTGAAAAAAAAGACAATGTGTATTTCATTAGCAAACAAATGATGGTTGATGCGTTTGACGTATGTCAAGCTAGATACATTGAGGATCCGAAAAAACAAGTGAACAAATTGGTGGTAGAAGAACTATTGTATAATCATGGTATCAAGCCACCATATACAAATGCAGATCAATGGAATGTAAAGAAGTTCAAAATGTCATTTAACATTAAATACCCAATTGTGATATCTATGGTATACCAAAGAAAAAAGGTGAATTACATGATTAATTCATGAAGGTGGAAGAAGGAATAGAGGTGGATTGGGCACAAGTTATGTCTAATAATTTGTGGGGTGAATTGGATAGATGGACAAAGATGTAGGAAAAGATGAAGTTGGAAGGGAAACATGAGGGGAAAAAATAAACATGTCATTTGTCATTGGTTTTAGAGCAATTATTTAGGTATATGTTTTAGGAGGAATTTGAAGTTGTAAAGAAGAATTTTTTTAAAAAACCAAAAAAAGACAAAATAAAAACTTTACAACGTGTTTTGAATAGTTGAAAGGAGCTTTGATGGGATCCCCACATACCATGGAAAAGAGAAAGAATAGATCTGAAACTAAGGAAGGATCAAAACAAAAAAGGAAATCAAGGGAAGATGTTTGACCTCAAAAATTGATGAAGGGGAATACGAAATCATTTGGGGTTACAATTCCAAGTTTGGTTACAAAACATGTTCCTTTTAAACCACATAAGGAAATTAGTGCATCATAAAAACAAATGAGCAAAGAGTAGCTACAACAGATGAAGGGTGAAAGAAGTAGATCACCACAACTTGAAGTAACAATTAAAGCATGACATCAACATGTGTAATGAGATGAAGTGGTTACTTGTATGATTTTCATACAAAAATGGAGGTGCATGTTGATGATGTACATATACAAGCATGGATAAATCATCAACAACCACAAATGCAGCTTTAAGTACCACATGTGGTTTTAATAAAACCATCACTCAATGCTCATAAACTAGTTGCAATTTTTGTATCATAAAGTCAACTAGGATAAGTAGAAGGAAGAGATTTAGAGGTTGGCCAGAAGTCATAGATGCTTAAGGGATAAGGTGGTATCATTAAGGGAAGGACTTATGGAAGAGACACCACAAAATCTCACACCAAAATATGTGGAAGATATGGCAATTTAAGGCCATTGTCAACCTCAAGATAGGTAATTTAGGTTTAGAAGTGTAATAATTGAAAACTAGATTAACCATAGTAGAAGGAAAAAAACATGGATTGCTTCAACAAATATAAAAGGAGGCAAGACATGAAGAATACATGAAGCAAATGAGTGGCTAAAAGAAGCAGAAAATGGAGATGGAAAAGAATGTGAATGTCAAAATGTTAGAGTTGACCATAGAAAACAAGGAAATGAAGAGGAAGAATATGGAAGAATTAACAACTCAACAAAAAGAATGGTAGGATCTGAGGAAAAAAGAAGAGGTATGGAATGTAATAAAACAATAATATTAGAAGACATTATTAGAATGTAAACATAAGAAGGAGGCTTTGGAAAATAAAATAATTATGGTTGCAGGAATAAGAGACAAATATGAATATAATAGATAAAATGCCTGTATAAATCATACAAATCAAATCCATAATTATAACAAAAGAATTCCAAAGACAAAAAATAGAAAAAAAGAAAGAACAAATAGTCCTAGACATTTTGATAGTACAAAAGGAGATGTTCAAAATTGATACAAAGTTAAACGAATTACTATAAAGGTACAAAGACCTTGATCTTATGTGTGTTCAAAATAGATTGGATGAATATGATGATTTGGTGCAATATTATTCAATATTACACACCAAACAACATATGGAAGATTCTAATGCTAAACCAAATGAGTGGTGGGAGCTAACAAAGGCACAATTTAGAGAAGAAATGCAAAAGTGTTTGGTTGCACATAAGAGAGATGAAGGTATAGAAAGTACTTGTTAACTTTCAACAAGGCATTTCTAAATTTCATGTATAAAAGTCCAAATAGTTCAAAGCATTATAATCCAACAAAGGAGGCAAGGGAGGTTGAATGTAGTGGAGCAACACAAGAAAAATAGGAAGAAGAACCATGAAATCTCTAAGGAGGAAAACATGATCATCAAAATGAGGAATATGAGTTTCAAAAATAGAAAATTATTGAAGAAAGGATTAAACTGAAAGCTAATGACATTAAAGTACATATGGAGCTAGTTGGAATCACAAAATAGGTGGTGGAGAAGGTAGTATCTAAGGGAGAAAATAAAATAAAATAAAACCATTAAATGAAGTTACAGTTCCTAGGTTATAACAAAAGTGCAATGCAACAATTTAGGTTATAACAAGAGCACATATGGAGGTGTAGACAAGTACCCCCATGAACTAAACAAAAAAATTGTTAACATGTCAAATCCCTCATGTGACATAAAATTTTGCAACCATTAATCCCCGAAACTTGGTTAGGTTAGTAGTTTCAGATGAATCATAAATGTGCAATGTTAGCAATTTAGTACAAGATATAATCACACACTTACCTTTCGTCTTTAAATAAAAAATCGAAGCATGAAATGTTTCGCATCTATTAATATGCAATGTTTGTGGCCTATGCCAAAATTGCCCACTATTGTTTCATAACTCATCAAACCCAACTTGCTTAGTTGGGTATAGGTTTCTAATTTCACTTGTGTTCATAACAACTAACACATTGTCCAATTCAATTTTTGATGCAATAAAATCATTGATGCAAATCAAGTTCATACAAAAATTACTTGCAAGAAGGTGCATAGATGAATATTTATTGGCACCCTCCTCTTAAAAAAGGTCAGGGTTGACTTGAATCTTTGGTGGAAGAATTGTAGAAGAGGTTCCAAGAAACACAATTTCATTTGATGGTATGTTTTTGCACTATGGTTACAAAAAGAAATTGGAACCAATTACCCAAAGCAACATAGAAGCAATTGGAAAGAGTTTATTGCAAAATTGGAAAACATCGCCTAAACTTTGGAAAAAATGCCAAACCCTCAAAATCACAAAAGTGCAAAAAAAAGAGGCCAAGCTCTTTAACAAAGCAACACCCCTTTTCTTAACACATGGTTTTGTCAAGTCATCCAATATTCATATGTGTGGGAGTTAACACAAAATGCCACAAAATTTGAGGAAAATTGGAAAATGTGAAAAGAATTGGCAGAATGAAAAAGTGGAAACCACATTTCCACATAAATTTGGGTCATACAAAAGGGCCAAGTTCACTAACAAGGCACTAGCTCCTTTTTAATGACATTTGTTTCAATTCATCCACAATTCATATGAACAAGGGGTTGACACATTACCACACAATTCCAAATAAAATGGAAAAAATAAACAATAGTTGGCTTGGGGAAAAACTAAACACCACATTACCTCAAAAAATTGCAAGTAAATGACAAATAAAAAAACTAGAAAAACCATACATTTCTCAAGTAAAAATGAAAAATGGAAAATTGCCCAAAAATTGGTTTGGTGAAAAATTGGACACCACATTACCTTTAAAAATTGCAATAAATTAGAAATTGGAAATTGGAAAAATCATTCAAATTTCCAAATAAGGAAGGCAAATGGAAGATTGCTAAAAAACTGGCTTGGTGGATAATTGGACACCACATTACCTTAGAAAATTTCCCAAAAAATCACAAATTGAAAATCTTTAAAAATTGGCTAAAGTGGGAAATTGGAACCCACAAACTTGGTGAAAATTGTAAAATATCATTTTTTACTGCATTAGGCCACCAAAACTGAAAGTATCAATGGTAAAAATCATCAAACTCTCAAAACCAAAGCTCCACCTGATCTTGAGTCAATTGTTCATTTTTCAAAAAACTAGATTAAGTATCCAAACATTTATGAAAAACTAAATGGAAAGAAATAAAAAAAAGTTTTGCAAAATTTGGGTTATTGGAGATTTTTTCTAAAATTCACATCTAGCTTGGGGGGCGACAATTCCAATGGGTTGAAAACTTGTAGATTAACCACATAATGAAATTGAAACTACTTTTGCAATGGTGGGAAAGACATGCTTGAGTTTTTTGCATAACTTTGCAAATCTTTTTAAGCATTTGTTCGTGACATCACTTGCTCCTTCTTGTTAATGTTTCATGGCCCAAAAATTGCAACTTGCCATTGTGTTTTCCTAGATAGTCACACATGTGTTCCTTAATCATAAAATAGTTGTCATCATTGTCATAATTTTGATTTTTTTTTGTTGGAAACACAATGCGAGCTAGGAGTTTTTGGCCATTCCAAGAAGCAACAACATATTAAAAAGATTTGATTGTGCCTTGATCATTTTTGCCCTCCACTACAATTATAGAAAGGGCATGATCTATGTGTGTTGAAACAACTCTTGTTGTTTGATTTTTTGAAGCAAATGAAGCAAATAGTGCAAACATTATAATATCAAACTTATGTTCAAAAGTGGCCATGACTAAGTGGGGGGAAGGGGGGGGAAAAGTTTAAAGTGGTGGTCATGAGATGAATTTTTGAAGTAAGGGAAGGGGCTAGTTGGAGTGAGCTTATGTTGCAAGTAATGAATTGGTTGTCAATGTCATCACATCATTTTCGGGGTTAGAAGGGGGGGGGGCTAGGACAAAAATCTTTGGTGGGGACAAGTGTGTCATTGCTATAGCTTTTGAATGTTGTAAAACATGTTGCAATGATTGTGTTAGGCAATTGTTCCATTGGATGTGAACATTTTTTTTAATTTCTTGAAATGCGTCAATTTATATTGTTGCAAATGTCTTGTTTTTCCAACAAAGTTTTTTAAACCACCATTCATATTCGAGAAGGTGATTGAACTTGCTAGAAAATCTACCTTCTTCCCTTTCATTTTTTTGTCTTGCCAACCCAACAACCAAGTAACATACCTCCTGAATAAAATCTAAAAGTCTTTGGTTAAGGATTTTTTGGCAAAAAAACTCCTTTCAACAACTTTACTTTACACAACTCATCATCATCAAGAAGATGTAGAATTCGTTGAACAATTTTTTTGGTATTGATCTTCTTTACACCAACATTCCAACTCTACAAGGAATTTGGAGCATGATTCATTTCTAATAACTCCATCTTCTACCATGGTTTCCACTTGCATAAAATATTATGGAAATCATATTTGTTCACCTAACAACCTACTAAATAATTATTGGCAATGTCTCCAAGACGCTGGAACCTATAAACAAGAAAAATAAATTGATGGGAACACAATTAATGAAAAATTTGGGTAGGGTTTTAGCTTTGTTTTCTTGTTTTTGTAAACAATTTCCACAAGCTTGGAGTGAACATTTTTCATTTTGCACTCCAAGAACATCCAAAGTACTTTGGATGCTTCAAATCACATTTATGATCTTGGTGGAGATGCATGGGGGGGAGGGGGGTGGTGTTTGTTGGTTGTGTTGGAATTCCAATCTATGACACCTTGTTATGCATAGTTAATGCAATGAGTACCATATTGGTCTACATTCATGTTTAGGGGTTAAG
>Ga0209611_10010101_pt1 | contig 14006 bp, 8 predicted proteins | sample S1TSphgellanicum_3_FD_187693 | JGI IMG/M metagenome (GOLD analysis project Ga0209611, IMG submission 187693) | Host-associated microbial communities from peat moss isolated from Minnesota, USA - S1T2_Fc - Sphagnum magellanicum MG (SPAdes) (version 2) | ecosystem: Host-associated > Plants > Peat... | reverse complement strand
AAAAAATTGGGTTTTTTTTTAAATTCACAAATTATAAATATCCTAAACCCTTTAAACTAAATTAAGGTATGAATCTAAAATCAAGATTTCTTGGGTTAATTATTAACTCTAAAAGGTTTCACTTGGGTGATTACATGGTTGAATGCCTTTTAAAAAAAAAAAAAAGTAATAAGCACAAAGTCCATTTTGCAATGTTAAATTGGTAATTTAACATGGTGTCATTGGTTAAATGGTAATAAAATCCATGTATCAAAAGCAATAAAGTCCCTATTAATAAGATCCTAAGTAGAAATTTCAAGAATAGACACTTGTGAAAAAAATTGAAAAATCAAAGAAAAACAACTTTAGGGACTTATGAAATTATGGTTCAATTTTGATGATTCAAAAGTCCTTAGTTAGAATTTGACTAAAATTTTTAAAAGAAGAATATCACAAAAACATTTTTTATTTCTTATTACACCATGTATTGTCACAATATGAAATTTGGGATAAATCAACACGAATTTTTTCTTCCATTTTAATTAGTTGATTAGTCCATATTTTTGGACTTCAAAAGTCCATTGTCAAAAGTGTCCATACACTTTTCTCAAAAACTAATTACACATGTTTTTATAATAAGTTGTCAATTTAAAGCCAAGGCCCAATTGTTAATTGAAAAATTACATGTTCTATTAGGAAACATTAAAACAAGATGGGTATTTTAAAAACCAAAATAATGTCACAAAAATGAGCCTATCAATAGTGCATACAACCCACTTTAAAAGGTGAAAATAATAGTATATGCATTGGTTCACCATGGTTAGTACAATATTATTATTACTATATATTTTAATTATTAGAGTTATCCTTAATTAAATTGCCTTATTTTTTAGCTTGCTTTTGCCTTTTCATGTTGAATTTTGAACTATAATTAAAATCACCCTTGTGGGGAATCGAAACTCAACATGAAACACATAAATTGTTATTTTAACATTCTGTCTTTGGATCTCTCGTAATGCAACACACAAACATAAAAGTTCAATAGATAACTAAACTAAACACACACTCATAACAACACACTTATCACACACACAAAAATCACAAAAAAAAACTTCTTTGCTAAAAAAATTAAACACACTTTTGTTTTTCCTCTCTACTAGGAATAATCCTTTCATTATTTTTTTCCTATCCTCTTTCATTGCTCCTCCTCTATCCCATACAAATCCACAAACACACACACACACAAAACAAAAAATCACATTCATAAACAAAGTCTCCTCTTTAATGAGAGCAACCACACATGTACACAAGTTGTTCTTTTCTATTGAAAACAACTATGCCACTCCTTTCTCGTGTACAAATCACTACAAATCACATCTCTTCAAATCGTTGTCAAGACTAGCTACTTTTCAAATGACATCAGAACATACATAAAAAAAGATCAACTACATAATAAACCCCCAACATGACAAGAACAATCTTGGGAGACCATTGATTTCAATGCATTTCTAAGTTTTGCCCTCATATTATTTCCTTCCATAAAGATGCAATGGATATGGTGTTTCACATTCCATCACATGTATTACCCAAACAAAAGGTTTTTGTTCACATTCTATCCAACTTTACTAACAATTCAACTTTCAACAAACTTTATGGGTCAAATTGTGATGGTGTTGGGTGCATGTTGCATCTTGAAACAAAAAAGAAGAAAGAAAATTTGCCATCACATTTTGGTGTAGTTCTAGAAGAGAATGAGATTTGTTTTGTAATTCTAACTCAATAAACTACCACTGAACCATTATCTAGGTGATTGCCAAATCATTGGTTCCACCCTCATAGAGTGCCACTTCATCAATTCCCGCTCTCCTCCAAGAAAACAAACCAAAAAAATCAGCTCCTCCTCCCCTCTCCTTGTCCCTCTCCCCCAAAATTAAAAGGTAAGCCTACTACATTGTCTCATTGGCTCTCAAGATTTAGTTTCCTCGACTTGATTCCTCTTCAAAAAAAATCTATTAGTAGTTTTTCTTACACTAGTAGCTCCCTCCATGAGGGTGAGTCATATTTAAGCGAATTATTAGTTTTCAACGGATGCAATGTAGATGAAACTGAACCTAGGCTTAAACCAACTATACTAAAAACTCTACCCAATTTCTTAAAAACTAAAAAGAGGGAGAGATTTCTCTCTAAATCAAAGGGCTGGACAATACTAGTTACAATAGCTCTTAGATTAATAGATATGATGATGCACCCTCCATTCAGGGCAGGTGGAGGTCAGAAAGCAGGTGTTTGATGCGGATCAGGAGGGACTTACAAACCCTTGTTATTAGTCTTTAGAATTTTTCCATAGGTGGGTGGAATAGTAGTACATAACAGAAAGTAGTCATGATAAGTAGGTGCCAGATCTTTAGTCTTCCAACAACAATTAAGTTCAACATTTAACTGCAAGCATCTGCTCCAGTCTCTCTCTCTCTTTCCTTCCCCCTGACAGCTTTTTGTTTCAGGTAAGATGCTTCAAGGAGCTCTCTGAAATGCTTATTAAAATGGGAGGCCAAAATCACTTACTCAGCAAAGAACCTAACCTTTAGTCACTAACTATTTTAGGAGGTGACTTGCCCTTCCCTCTTGCACACAAGCTCTTCAGCACATAGAAGGAAGTCCCAATTGTGGATGAACCTCAACTCAGTTAAATATAGGGTTTCATCTTGGTAACTCGTTCGCTAAGTAGTAGGTACTATATATAGGTAGATAGGTAGGAAAATAGGTAACCTAACCTTTAGTCACTAACTATTTTAGGGGGTAACTTACCCTTCCCTCCCTCTTGCACACAACCTCTTCGGCACATAGAAGGAAGGCCCAATTGTGGATGAAACCTCAACTCAATTAACTATAGGATTTCACCTTGGTAACTCATTCACTAAGTAGTAGGCCCTTTATATAGGTAGATAGGTAGGAAAATAGGTAACTTCTAGGTTAAGTAGATGGTTTATACATAGTTAAGGGCTGCTTTTGCTACCTACCTGCTAACAACCTGCTTCTGGGTTGTTAGTAGGTAGGTTGGTAAAAACAGCAACTGAGCTAACCACCATGGTTAGCGAGGGAACTGGAGCCCAACCAAAAACTGTTTCCCGACTACTTACCATCCATCCATCCTACGTGGTGCGGTGATGGGTGCCAGTTCTCTTTGTGCAAGTGCACCAACCAATGAGGGTGGTGAGAATCACAGGTGGGTAACAAGGGGTTAATCCTGGAAACTCAGTTATGTGATGACCCAAGAGTTCCAAGAGCTACATATTATTGGCTTGGCTTGGCTTACCCTTGTATAAGTTGGGCAGCCTGTTTTCACGGTTCCTCAATTTCACAACCCAAGAAAATGTGAGGTTTTGTCATACCCGTTTTGACTTGAAGTTTGTTTTGTGAGTACCTAACTTGGTCATTGTGAGTGCCGATTATTAGTGTGTGCGTATGCATGCATGGGTGTCATGTTTTGCATCCTCTTTTGGCTGGTGAAGCATGGGGTCCACCTCTTGCCTCGTGCAACGCCTGCCTGGTTCTCTCACATGAGCTCAATCTGGCTTGTACATCTTATAATCATTTGCTTGATTTTGACTGAATTTTCTAACAAAATTTTTTGGATGTGTAAACTTTGGGTCCAACAACTGGTTTTATAATCCCATACATCGATGAGTAGATTGGGCCAGATTTCTAACTAAGGAGGAAGGTCTAAGTAGAGGCAAAATACGAGGTTTCAAAAGGGTTGAGCTCGTTAAGGGTTAAATCTGACTTGCATGTCCTCAAGAAAGAGATGGTGCTGCTTCTTGACTAGTACTGTACAGGAGGAGTTTTGGACTAGACGATCTACCTACCACATGAGCAGACCTGCAAAATGGAGATGCAGTATACACTGGAATGCATAGTGCTACTAGAGATATGTGCTGAGACTCAGAACACTATGTAGAAGACACAGTGAATCATGTAAACTGGTCGGATTGTGTGGCAAAGTAAAAATGGAGACCACAGCTGACAACAATGATGGACATGGAGAGACTTGAGTGTGAATGAAGCTGGCCGGATTGTTGTCGAGTGACTAGGGTATAATCAGAGTAAAAATGGAGACCACAGCTGACAACAATTGGAGGACATGTAGAGACTTGAGTGTGGATGAAGCTGGCCAGATTGTTGAGTATATGTGACTAGGGTATAATCAGACGGCTGAGAGCAGATGTGATTCACATGAGCCTATCCAACAGCATTAGAAAGGACCCTTTTTTTCCCCTTCAGTCTTGAAAACACATTAAAACCACAGCAAATCTCATATCACCATTTTCAGATATGGATAGTAACTATCCACATTAAACAAAGCACTTTCATATCAACATTTTCAGATCCAGATAGTAAATGGCCACATTAATTAAACAAAGGCCAAAAAAAGGTGGCATATTCCGATGTCAACAACTGCTATTCCCATTATGTATATACCTAGCATAAGCATTAGTATATGGAATGCAAGCAAGCCCTTACTGAACTACTATGACAAGTTACAAGTTACAACCCACAGGCCATTCCCCAAGTTTTGCACCTCAAAATCAGAATCCCACCATCAAATGTGCGAGTTTAAAATAATAATAATAATGATAATTCTTCATTCTGCAGGCAACAACAAATCTGACTCCTCCAAACAACAATTTCAAAATAACATGGATTGTAACAGACCCTATAATAAAACTAAATACACAACATGTAGAGTATTTTGTACTTTCCACCCACACCGCCCTATTTCTGCCTCAATCATATTTAACGCATCCAACACTAGTGTTAATTTTTTTTCCCCACCGATAAACTAAAATAAAACTGGACTCTATGAATATGGTGAGAGACTATTTAAATGTGATCCCCTTAGCCAATCATCTATGGCCAGCTGATCAAGACCAGACATTTACAGTAAGGGGTGCTTTTGGAGAACAAAATATTTTGTGCGTATTTAAATTTTACACCATGCACAACCAAACACGACTACTACTCCACTCAACTAATCATTTGTTGCAAAGAAAGAAATGATTGTGACATTTACCAATCCATTCAATTGTGTACTTCTTTCCAGTATTTGGTGCCAATACTTAACACTAACAAAAGGGGCATCTCCACCTCGCATAGCACACACTTGCACACACTCTTTCACTAAATTAGTAGTACCTAATATGTACATCTAGATTCTATCTACAAGTTCTCCACATGTACCACACGACTATGCATGCACATGTTACTACTACACATTGTGTTAAAGTCTTCATGAAGCTAGAAGCTAGCTGGATTTTGTTAATAAGCTTCCTATTGTACTTTTGTGAGCACTAATTGTTTTAACAACAGAGCAAGCCCCATTATATCCACATCTGTGATATGCATGCGAGGTACCCCTTTTTTGTCGAGCAATATAGGACATTTTCAATCTGAAGGTTATCATCAACATGTGTTTTGCCCGCTCTAGCGTCTAATACATTACACGTGGATACAATGTGCACAATCTCCTTGAAGCCCATTTTGCAAGATGTAAGTAGAATCCATGTGAAGGTTTTTCCTTTTGGCAAGGAGGCGATTACCCTTTAACTTTAAGGTTAAGTACAAACCTAGATGAATAAGAACGATGTAAATTTGATCAATTCTGTCCACCCTATGTTTTTTTGTAGTTCCTTTTGTTTCTTTCTTCAATTAAGTTAAAAGTGGACCTTAAAATTGATTGATTGATTGATTGATTGGCAACTGAGAATAAAACCCAATGAAATGGAACACACAAATCATGGGTTTGTTTTTTTTTGGGGAAGTACAGTAACAGACCCAACCTGACAAGCTGTTGGCACCCTCCAAAATCAAGCTCCATGGGATTGAAACCCAGGATGTTTTTTGGGATCTTAGAGTTCCAAAATGGGCCATACCTGAAAGCCATCACCACTGAGGTTTCACACACTTGCTTCATGGAATGTATTTTAACGCTAGATCTATTTTTTTAAAATGCACCCCTAGTACTAAGTAGGCCATCACCAACAACCACCATACAAGAACAAGGAACTAGTAAATGATAGAGAAGGGATGAAGGGTTTATCAACACTAACGTAACAAATGGCCAAAATACTAAACAAATTCACACACCAAAAAAAAGGAAAAGGTTTCGTTGGGACTCATTTTGAACTCCTTTCAATATTAATACCGAAATTGGATAAATGACAATTAAGTTATTTTGGGATAGGATGACATTAGGCATGGATAAAAAAGTCAATAAGCTCGAGTTTGCATTTGCCAAACAATTAGCTTCACTTTGTGAGAAGGTTGGATATTAACTATAGAAAATTAATAATTGGCATAATCTAATAGGCTTGAAGATAAGATCTTATCAACAAATGACAATGTTTATCAGGCCTAGATGAAAAGGGTGGACCCAACATGCAATATATGAGTACCTAAAAAGGTTTTGAGGAATGAACTCTTTTATGGTGAACTTTTTGTTATTTTCCAAAATCATCTTTGCATAATAAGGTGCCTTTACATAAAAATTTCGTAACTTTCACAAAATGAAAAAAATGAAAAAGTAATAGGACTTTTGTAGGAATTTTGTTATGAAGATTGTAATACGATAGACCCAAATGAATGTTCAAGAGCCTTAAGGGCTTAATAAATCGACTTATGTGGACTTCATGGTGAGTGATCCCCCATATTGTGGTCTTTAGGTGCATGTGATGAGTTGTTAGTCAAATAATATTCACATACATCTAGTCTTAGGCATGTGAGTGATTATAGTTTTAAATACATAAGTATTGCTTTCATGCTATGTGTTTGGTTGGGAAGTTGAAATGATCACTTTAACCTTCATGCTAGAAGGGTATTATTTTAAAAAGACAACCTTGATAAGTACAAATCCCATAATTCTAGTATGGGTACAAACTACTAGGACATGAACTCGGGAAAATATAAAAATTGTGAAATTGATTCCTAGAGGAGGGAATACTAGTATGAGACAATACATAACTACATGGGACTAAGTACATGTACACATGGAAAATCAACCACTCGTACACAAGCCCCACCAAAAGAAGTACATGAAAGAAGAAATTGGACCCTGATTGCAAGCAACCCATGCTTCAAGTTGGTGGGCCTCTTGCAGGATGCTTGCTGCCAAATGTTTTGTTAGAGAAAATGGCACAATTTTTGTAGAACCTTCCCCTTTGTGAAGCCATAGTGGTCAGGGCTAGCAAGCCTCATAGCTCTAAGTTAACTTGCAAGTCGCTTGACATGGGGTCCACTTTACTTTCTCATGTTTATCTCCAGAGCCTGTGAAACCCCCGTTTTACATAGCTGGTGATTAACCCACCAAACACTGGTATTTGCTAACTTGGCCAGTTGTTCCTTTTTAGGGTTGTCACTTCCATCTTTGTTGTTTTCACAAGTAACAAGGGTTCTTCACTACTTATGCATAAAGGGTGATTCTCAAGTACCCAATTGAGAACAACCAAACGTATTGCCAGTTATAGCTTTATATATATATATATATATATGATTTTTTTATTTTCTTTCATAAACATGTTTAGTGTTTTAGTATTAATAGCTAAGCTGATAACTAGGTGCTTATTCAAATATCAATCAACATTGGTACACACTACACACTCCCAAGAGTGTGATTTGTATAAATATAAAGTTTTACAACAAATTAATGTATATTGCATAGGGACAAAGTTTTATAAAATTAATTTACTATGATTAATTACTTATAAAGTTGAATCTAGTTGCCAAGTTTTCAAAAACATTCAACATGCTTACTTAAAGAACCAATTTTTTTTCAAGATTTATATTTATATTTATTTATTCATTTATTTTCTCTCTCTCCCTTGTCAAGGTTCCAATTTTTGTTTTACCTAAAGGCTAGTTCCACATGTAGATAGTATTGTGTTGATTGAGGTCACAAGAACTTAACTTGAAAGCCCTGGGATTAAACGATGTAGATATCAATGGTAAGTGAATATTAGAAGTGATGTCGAAAGCCTTCTAGATCTCAATGGATTCTTTCATAGTTGTGATTATCCTTCTCTAAACCAATAGTCTTTGATTATTATTTTTCCTTCAAAAAACCAGAACTAGTACTTATTATCAAAATTAAATACTCGCGAAATGCTAGTAAATGCACCTCTGCACATTTTTGAAAATTTTCAATTAGATATATCAAAAGAGTGGCCCCACACATTTGCACATATACGTAGTTTAATAGTGTACAACTTGGAAATGGGAAGTATAAGTTAGAGAGCTAAGGACTATTGGATGGGAAGATCTATTTCAGCATGCAAGTATTGAAATTAATTAATTTTAAGTTACAAGCCTATTTCAACACTTGAATTTAGAATTTTAAAGTTTGACACATGGGGTTTTCAAATATTTTGACTTTGGTTTTCTATTTATATTTCTTGTCCACTATTTTATCATTATCTATAATTGTTCCATACAATATTTTGGGATCATTCAAGAATGGAGCTATAACTTTAAATTAGGACTATATTTAATTATGTTTTCATTTTTTTAGTTATAAAGAATTTTTTTTCCTCCTATGAAATGTGAGCCATAATTGAGGAGTGATGTTCCATGCATATGGAAGCTTGCAAGATCTGATGCAACTTGTATTGTAACTTGTTGGATGACTTGAACCTCTTTTGTTACATGTAAATGAACAATATTGACCAATTTTCACATTTTTATTGCTCCAAATTTGACATTTTAAAATTATTCATTTATATTGGTTACAAGTTTTTATAAAAATCATCAAAATCCCCATGGAATTTTTGAGTTTTTTTTCATCCATTTTTCAAAATTAATTTTTGTTGAATTTCATAAGAAAATAGGGTAGTGGTTTAGGTTTTGAAACTTGAAAGGGATTCAATTTAAGCTAAGTCCTTAGGATTGGAGCAACCCCAACATAATGGCTTGCTATGAGGAGAGTGGAGCTTAAGCCTAAAGTTTTAAATCTTAAAAGTAATCCATATTTTTCAAGGATGCCCATGACTATTGCAAAAGTTGTAAAATATGTCAAGCTTATGCCTGAATGAATATACTATAAGCACCCCTTTACATGACATATCACCTTTGAAATCCTTTGCAAAAGTTGTAAAATATGTCAAGTTTAATCCTAAATAAATCTACTATAAGCATCCCTTTACATAACATATTAGCTTCAGAATCCTTTGAAAAATGAGGAGTTGATTTACTATAGTCATAACCTATGACTATCAAAGAAGGTTGTTCAACATTCACGATTGTTGCCACTCACAAAGTTTGAAAAAGTGCGAAATTTGAGAAAAAATTGTGAAACAAAAGGTGCATGATTCATGTTATCATGAGGTTTAGGGGACCATTAAAAATTGTTTCAAACAAGAGACTTCAATTCACGAATGAGGTTATGAAGGACTTATTAACACATTTTGTAATTAAACATAAATTCACCACCATGTACGAACCTAGCACAAATGATCTAGTGGAGAGGACAAACAAGATATTTTGTTCCATGCTAATAAAAAAATTAAGGTCCAAACAAGTGTTTGTGATTAAGATTGCAAGATCCACCATGTCATGTGTGTTTACATTCACATACAAAACATGTTATTCACTTATTATATTAACATATGGGGTGGAGGCTTTTCTACCCATTGATTAAAGGTGTTGAGGTGATTACTTTAGACATTGTTATAAGAATGAAGCTTCCATTGAAATAATAAGCACATTAGAGGTTGTTGTAACTTAATGGGTTGAACAAGTTGCAATTTAAAGTTTGGCAATCCATTGAGCTTCCTCAAACTAAATAAAAAAGAGTTTTCACAATAAGGTGAAAAAAGAAGGAATTTACGGAAGGTGATATTGTTATGGTGTTTGATGCTTAAAATAATCAAAACACTTATAAATTTAAAATATTATCATCCAAAATATATGAATCATGATTTATCAAATTATCAAGGGCATTGTTAAATCATGGAATTCGACAACCTAGTTACCATCAAAGGAAAAGGTTGTCGAATAAAGAAATGAATAAAAAAAAAATGAAAACACATGAAAGTAAAAATTGTTTATTGTTTGCTTACTGTCCTGCAACAACTATCATCATGCAATAGCTACCATCTTGTAGTAGTTACTGTCTTGTAGTAGCTACTGTCATGCAATAGATTTGAAAAAAAACCCACAACTGCCCACGAACCTTCAATAGTTGCTACTTACCATCTATAACTACAAACCCTTTGTGACTATTGCCTACCATATGCAACAATGTTGCCTTCCTATAAACTTCAAATCTCATGTCTACTTCTTTATTTGTTGCTTTCCAGTGGTAACTATCATTTTGTGGCAAAAGGTATTTTGAACTTTAGAGACAAAGAACACAAAGAGAATATCCTATTATTCTTGTAGAAAAAACAAAAAACAACTACATAAAACATAACAAAACATCATGCAATCTTAATATGTACTACCTTCCCCCACTATCTAACATCCTCCAAGTAAAACAAAATAAAACAATATGGTATATTTTCAACCATTTTTTATTGCAAGAATCAAAGTAAAAAATATTTCCATACTTTCCACCTCTATCTATAATGTTACATACACACATTTTCCCCAAGAGAACTTTTTTAACCACATACAATTTAGAATCATACAAAGGAATGATTCATAGTCCTCCTCCTCAAAGGATAAATAAGGAACCCAAAAAAGATATTCATCACACAAGGGTTGAGTCTTTATTTTCTTAATTTTTTAAAATCTTTTTAGGTCTTTTCATCTTTTTAAATCTCCGTATCCTAATCCCTTCCACACATCCTTTCCACACATCCTAATTAAGGGAAATCCATTCATTCATAACTAAACCTTAAACCCTAACTGAATAGTTATTAAATTGCCCCTTTTAAATAAATTAGCCTAGGATATTATTTTAAATATATAATTAATATTACTTTTATTTTAAAAAATCATAGAAGTAACTTTTGATTATTTTGTCACATGAAGATAGTTTAATGTATTAACAATTATACTATCAAAAAAACATTTTTGAATTCTTCTAAAATTGTTTTGCCATGTGACGATACTATCATCTTCTAACCCCCATGATGTTTAACCAACATAAAACAATGTTTCTATTGTTAACAGAGATGTTTGTTGATAATGGTTTGTTATATGAACTTGACAACCTTGATGACTCTCCATGTCTTGATCTTGTAAATGATGATAGATTAAAGAAAGTTTTTGTCAAATTATGATTTTGATCATGATTATCTAAAGATTATATATTTTTTCATGTATTTATCCACGACATGCCAATGGGGATGGTTTCAATTCATAATTGGAGCAATAAAAGGTGGAAATAGTTATTGTTTATACTTCTAACATCAATGGCCTTTCAAGGTCCCTATTCCCGGCCTTTTAAAATTAACAATTATTATTTATTTTTCCCAAACAAATACTCATTAAAGAAATCAAATGAAGGGGCATCTAAGGTGTTTTTAAAAATAAATTAGAAAATTAAAGAATCTAAAAAAATAGTCATTTTTATGTTCCTAACCTTTAAAAAAATGTCATGTTATATTCATGAAATGTTTTCCTTCTACATTTCATTGTTCACATCAAAATTCAAATTTTTGTTGGTCCAATTAAAATTTTCCAATATTACAAGACTTCAAAATTGTATTCATAAAAAGTTTCAATTGAATTTTTTTTTTAGATAAGTGTGATTTTCATTGTCATAAAATTTGATGAATCTAACAAATTAAGGGTGTGATCAATGTACAAGGAAAATTGACAATTATCTACATGCTAACCAAACCCTTTGCCCAAAAAACTAAAACAAAACTTAAAATTTAGTCAATGAAACTATCCATAAAACATGATCACAAGGAAATCAACCAAACAAATTTTATATGAACAACTATATTACTTACCAATATTTCAAACGATAGGAAATTTCTATAAACTACTATGGTTGTGAAGGATTTTTTTTTGTTAAAAAAAGGAAAATTTAAATTCTAACTACATCCTTAGCCATGTGGTTCTCCCTGTACATTATACAAATTTATCATTATGTCCATTGTTGTTGTTATTTTGATTTCTATAGGTTGCAAGAATTTTTGAGGGAGAGAGGGAGGTGGGGAACAAGATTTAAAAATTTAAGATGTTTTATTTTCCAAGTTAAAAAATTAGATCAATTCAAATGGAATGGGTTTTGAACTAAAATAATTTTATTTCTTGTGGGAAATTAGCCAATGAAAAATAAATAAATTAAAGAATTACTATTCCAAATTATCTCCAATCAAAACATGTACCCCTTGAACCAATGATTCTAAAAGGTGCCAATTCATAAAAAAATTCTACTTGAACAATGGGTGCAACATCCATGGCAATACCACCTAAGGATGCTTTCACCCAACACTTGTTTTGCTTTTACCCAAACATTAATCTATTGCTTGCTCAATTATGGTTTCATAGGGTTAGAATCAATATTTCACCAATTGAAAAAAAAAATTTCTTCAAAATGATGAAAAAAAAGCACACTTTATTTGTTTTCTAGTTGCCAATTCTTGAAACCCAGATTCTATATAAAGGTCCAGTAGGAAGCCAAAAATAAATATAGAAGTCCATGCTTAAAATTTTTTTTTGCCTATCATATTGTGTTTATAACGAGATTTGGCTAAATTGTTAGGATGAGATGGTAGAAGCCCAAGAATCTTAAGATTAGGTAAGATATTAACAAATTCACATTTCTCACGATATAAAGTTAGTTACTTTGTATGAAACAAAGTGTATAGCAGCTTGACTTAATCGAAGGAGCGATGGTAAATTAGATAAGTGTAGACAATAATTGGGGAATTGTCAGTTGTTTTTTCTCTTCTTGGCCTTGACCTAATCAGAGAGGAGCAATGGTAAATTTACATAATTGTAGACAATAATTGGGAAATTGTCAGTTGTTGTTTTTCTTCTTCTTCTGTTGTTGTTGATGGCACCGTGCTTGTTCAATTATTTCCCATTAGGCTTCTTCACAAGATGGAGATGGATAGTCAATATCTCTCAAAACAAAAACCAGATCCATGATATAAAAATCAGGGGGGGTCCTATGATGATGACATGCAAACTCAAGTGCTTTGTAACCAAACCCGAGATGGAAGCAGCTCTCAAGATGACATTCTCTAATTCGCTGGCGACTAGAAGTAAGTAAATTGCATCACACCAGGCCCACACTTAATCAACTACCTACCTCAATGACCTAACAAATACCCAAAGATAATAGAGTTATCTGTAAAGCAAGGAAAACACAGCACCAGAACCCTGAGTTTGGTCATACACAAGTTAAGATTATAAAAAAACCTGCCAAAAAGTACATTAGCATTCTTCAACCGAGGGTGAAACCCAGAAAACCATCATTTTTTATTTGTTTGGGTGGTAAACTGAGTTTCATCCTGTCTTTCGTGTTTCCTGAGCGCCTCCATTGCTGCTAAGTATATTTTCACTGCTCCTACCTGTACAGTTACTATAATTTAGTCTCAAACCTTGTGCAGTAAATGCTGAGTTTCATACTGAGATTTAATAAAATTTCGTTACTTTGAAGGATGGCACTGAAAGAGGGGATAGGTGGGGGTGAAAAGAGGACCAAAGAGAGGGTGAAGACAGGGGTTACTTTACAGATAACTCTAATGGCCCACTAAATTTTAGCCCCATTGTGAACTTTTTAGACCAGTGTTGACATGGTTTTTTTTTTTCTTTTGCATTTCCATTACCAGTGGGGAGGGTTTTGCTGATTTTTTTATTTAGTTTTTTTGCATCACACAGGGTATCAACATCACAAGAATTTAAAAGATACCTGTCTATTATCAACCTCTCTATAAAAGAACTGCCAATTCTGGTTCTTTAAATATTCCAGATTCAGAGAACCATGGGTTCCAATTCTTTGGAAAATTTTCAGAATCAAAGAAGAGGCAAATGGTTCCGGCTATTTTTAAAAACTGTAAAGAACACCCCCACCCCAC
>Ga0209611_10010100_pt1 | contig 14008 bp, 6 predicted proteins | sample S1TSphgellanicum_3_FD_187693 | JGI IMG/M metagenome (GOLD analysis project Ga0209611, IMG submission 187693) | Host-associated microbial communities from peat moss isolated from Minnesota, USA - S1T2_Fc - Sphagnum magellanicum MG (SPAdes) (version 2) | ecosystem: Host-associated > Plants > Peat... | reverse complement strand
AATTACATAATGTATAGTTTCATGTGCCTAGCCCAATTAATAGGTTGATTAACATGTGTTTATAACATGTGTTTAGGACATGACACATTAGTTTCATTTTATGTATGGGTTTTCAGCCATGTAATTTGGAGGTATATAATAGATGCACAATTACCAGTGTCACTAGTACAAAAATGGGGTGTAGTTCATTAACTTAAATCACCACGGGAATTTAAAAATGAAATAAGTTCATTGCACTTTAGTGATTTCACCTTGGTTAAAGTTATTTCACTATAATATCATTATGTAAATATCGTGTTTCACTATTAATTGAAGTAATTCATTATTATAAGTTACTATGGTAAATAGGTTTTTTTTATGTTATTTTAAATACCCTATCTTACTTTATGATATGCCCTATATTATTTTAGGTTATTTTACTTTAAATTAATATATGTTATTTCAAGTTATACTTTAGGTCATTCAAGGTTATTCAATTTCATGTTATTATAAATTATTTTATCCTAAGTATAACAATTAAAAAAATCTATAATATAATATAATATAATAACCTAAGGTAAAATAACATATAATAACAAATGATAACCTATGAAAAAATAATTTAAAATAACCTACAATAAAATAATTACCACTAGAAGAAAAACATTTATTTTCGATTGGTCTTTACAATTAAATTTTAATTTCAAGCAACATTTGTAATTAAAATCCCATTAGTCACCTTGGACAAGTCGCATGTGATATTAATCACAAACGACAAAGGTATTGGATGAACAAAAAAATCAACAAATATAAGTTCATCCTTTGATTTCATTGTATAAGTATTGTCACATGCGATTAAGATGCAATTATTTTAGTCACTATTGAGGGCAAATGATGTGTTGCCATGTGTTCCAACATTTAATTATTTAAAATAAATAGTATTATTATTTAGAAATAATATGGGACATTCAATTCACATGTTTGGATGAATTATATTATGCCATGTGGCCCAATGTAAACATGCCATGTGGCATTTAAAAAATAATTTAATACAAATTATTAATATTAAGTTGGTAGGTATGTAGGTAGGTACATAAGTAGGTGCCTACAAATTTAAATTAAATATTTACCTATTTACTTAGGTAAAAAAGTAGGTAGGTAGGTAGGTAGGTCCTACTTTCTTAGGCTAAATACTTATTCATATAGGTAGGTATTTAAGTAAGTAAGTACATAGGTCAACCTAGGTGGGTAGGTCAAATTAGGCACACACTTAGCTAAGTAAATAAGTAGGTTGGAGAAGTAGGTAGTTTAAAATTGTGCATAATTTCTCTTTTTGTTTTAGGTTAAGCCTTTTGAATGGCTCATCCCATGTGCACACATTTTTTAATGTGAAATTGGATGACCACACCCATTTTTTATATAATGTTCAAACTAAAAATGGAGAATAAACAATATGGGATAAGTTTTGAAATTGCAATTTCCTCACAAACTAAATTGTAACTTCAAAATTTTTTTCATCCTTTTTTTCTTAATTTTTAAAATTTTAAACAATTCAAGTACATGGCTCACTAGATAATTAGATAATCATTTAATTAATAATGATCCAATTTAACATATACTTAAAATATAAACTATACACTACAAATATTAAGTATTCATTATCAATTATTTAAATAACTAATAAATTTTTAATATTTACCTAACTACTTATCTAGTTAATCACAACTTGTCAATACACAACTCATAGATAAATAAATAATTTCAATATTTTAAAATATTTCCATACTTTTAAAAATATGGCTGAATTATAGATAATATAATTAACATAAAAAATTAATTACTATCCTTAAAAATAACTATTAGAAATATTTATTTTCAAATCTAAAAATGAAATAATAATTGTTATTAAAAATAAACTCCTAAACAAATTATTTATTTTAAAAGTAAAATTCAATGAATGACTGTAATTATTATATAATTACATTTATTATTATAAAAATATTTATCCATCAAGTAAAGGTTTTTCTCCATTGGTAATTAATAATTATGAATACAATAATTTGCTGAGCATATATTAATATTTTTTAATTACTATATTATTACAATAAAATATTTATCATAGATAAGTAATTTTTAAAAAGTATTAAAAATATATTGTATAATAATTCATACAATTATAATCATTAAAATAATTATTCTAATTACATTATATTTTTTCCAAATTTTTAATTCAGATTTAAAGTTATAAATTACAAGTTGTGAATAATTATGTTCAAGTATAAAATAATTATAAAATTACTATAATTATTACTTATCTGAAATAATTATAATGATTTTAAAATAATGTATAATTAATTACAGTAATTGATTTATTTTACTATAAGAATATAAATTATATAATATAAAAATTTATGTTGTAACAATAATTATTTAGTGTAACTTATAGTTAATAAATATAATCATTTATAATTATTTATAAAAGTGTTATATTATGAACAAATAGTTACAAGAAATAAATATTTTAATTTATTATATTAAAATCAATGTAGTTATGTTCAGAACATTAATTATTTTAACTAAGTTATGATTTTTCTAGAAACATAAATAAGATTTAAATTTAAAATTTATTAATTATAATAATAAAATAAATTAATAAATAAACTATTCAAATATTGTAATTATAACTTACAAATAAATTAAGTAATTATAGTAATTTTATCTCATTATAGAATAATTATTATTAATATAAAATTTTATGATTTTATATTAAAAAATTAACTGTAAATAAGTAAATAATGAATGATACATACAATTATTTTAGTGTTTTTTAAAAAATATAGTAATTATAACAACTTTGTTCATTATTTTAAGAATATTATAAAAATCTGAAATAAAAATCTGAATTATAGGACATAACTTTTCAATTAGGATACAATTTATATTATTATTAATAAAACATAGGTGTGTTAAATACAATAATTTGTTTTAATGATTGGGGACTATCATTTTAATTAATGTGAAAATTTCTATTGTAATACTATTTATTCATTTTACATAAGTAGTAATAAATAATAAGTAATAATAATATTATTTATTATTATTATAAATTTGTAATAAAATTATTCAAAAATCTTATGATGTGATAAAAATTATATATTATAAGGCCATAATTAAATATTCTAGTATATTATAATGTTATTTTTGCAATTATAAAAATTAAATTGATCATTTAATTATAGTTAAAATATTTTAAATTTTTAAAATATTAAAAATAAAAATATGAATAATTAAGTTGAATTATAAATTATGTGCACATTATATTAATGTATAAATACATAAATAATTATATTTATAATAATTATAATAAAAAATACTATGAATATTAAATTTAATCATAAATCAAATAATTTTTATAATTGATGTACATAAACATATGTTGATTACGATTAAACATGAATTCGGTTACAACTAATGGGATTTTAAATGATTATTCTTGGATGATAATTCTAATCTATGTATAGATATAAACCAACTTAGTCGCAAACTAGCCACAAATTAGTTATAGGTGACATGGTGGATGTTAAAATGATGTCATACTAGTCACAAAAAGCAAAATTGTAGTTGCAAAAATCAAATAATCGCAAGTAGTTATAAACACATTGGTCACATATTGGCCTTTTTCTTTTTATGTATTAATAGCCTATGATAATATAACCTAGAATAACAAAAAATAACCACCTATAACCATTCATAGCAATTAATAAGATAACCACCAATGACCTAGAATAGAATAGCCACTAATAGCCATTAATATAACAACCACTAATAATTAGCATTAACCTATAATAATTTAACTTAAATAACCCCTTATATACACCAATAGAATATTCACTAATAGCCATTAATAGCCTATGGTAATATAACCTAAAATAACCACCAATAGAATAATTACTAATAACTACTAATAACCATTACTAAAATAACTAACAATAACAATTAATAGAATAATCAACAATAACCACTAATAAAATAGCCATTAATAAAATAGGCACTAATACCCACCAATAGAATTGGCACCAATAACCACTAATAAAATAACCAATAATAGTGACCAATAGAATAACCACCAATAGCCTATGGTAATATAAACTAGAATAGTTAATAATAACATAAGGTGAAATAACTTTCAATAGCCAAAAATAACCAACAATAACTTCACATAATCGAAAATAGCCTAAAATAAAATAACTTAGAATAATAAAAAATAACTATAATAATTGTAAATAACCTAAAGTGAAATAACATATAATAGCCAAAAATAACCAATTTTTAAAAAGAATAGCCATAAATAACCATAAATAATATAAAGTGAAATAACTTAGAATAATGAAAAGTAGCCCTAGAATAATTAAAAGTAGCCTAACATAAGTAATATTATTATATTAGCAAAAAAATTATCCATTTATTTTTTTCAGAAAAATGATCATTGAAATGTTATTGAATAGTGGTATTAAATTTTTTTTTGTTTAAACGATTTTATATTTTAAAAAGGAAATAAATGTAATTATGTAGATTATTGAAAAAAAATTTAATTAAACTTTAATCATTTCATTTGTACAAAATTTCGATAAGATATGAATATTCAAAAATTGTGTTTTTATAATGTTTAAAATGAAGTATTTGATAAATAAAATGTAATGTAACACATTATCACAACAAGTGTGGTGACTTGATCATAAGAGTGTTTGCTTCCATCCTAGAGGTTAAGGGATCAAACTTCACAAATGGTGTGTTTGTGGTCAATAATGATAAATTGACTAAATATTTTCATATGTGGTTCTGTATAGTCGGTACCTATTTAAGTTGATTACATTGCCTATATACATAGGCTAGATTTTAAACCTATCATATGTAGTGATATGTGTCAATAATTCATAGGTTGAAAATCATGAAATTATCAACACTATTAAATATTACATTAAATATTAAATAATTTAAATTTAATTGATTTCCGTGCCACCTAATTAATTAACTAGCAAGTGAAATGGTTTGCTAAATTTGTATTTCACTACGTATTAATGGACTAATTCACTGTCTATAACAACTGGTCCTCGTCACTAAAGGGTTGATTAGTTTCACCATGGTAAAAATGTTCAAATTCACTCAAAATGTAATGAAACCCATAGTGAACTAGGATGCATTTTGGTGCAATATGACATAAATATCACCTATATTGGACACAACATTTCTACATTTGGGGTTTATCATAACATGTTGCATGTTGTTGTTGTAAGTTATGTTATAACTTTTGATGTAATATTGAAAGTCATGTGTCATGCGCACATGAAATTTGAAAGTTATTTTGAAAATAATTAACATGTCACTTGTGATGAACAATGAACTACATTTAATATGTAAATCACAAAAAGTTGGGTGGATTAATTTGGCATGTTTGATGGTACAATGTCATGTATTCACTATAGCCATATTCATTATAACATGTAACTTGTAGTGTTGTGATTAACCATATGGGTCCATTCATGATTAGGGTACCAAAAATGAATGTCTAACTAAAAAAAATTGTAAAAGACAACTTTGGGTTTTTGTTTATCTTACATTATTATAATTATAGTGGATTTTTGTATGCCAATATATGAAATGATATCTTCTTAAATTAATAATAATAATTTAAAATAATTTGGATACTATGTTAATGTCCTTTTGAGTCTTGTAAACTAAAGGAATTAAGTGTTTAAGTACATTTTTCAAAATTTAATCAAAAGAAAAACATAAAATCATACAATTGATTTCAATTTTTTTGTACAACAAAAAGATGCCCCCTTCTATGAAAGTAGATGTTCATTGGACGAGCTTGATGAAAAACCAAATCATTCAAAAATTTCAAGTCTTGAAATTTTGAAGGAAAGGGCTTTAAGGCGAAGGACTCATTTTGAAAACCATTTGATAAAAAAATTATGTTCGATGGTTTCAAAATGTTTAGCTTTAAATGCGAGTCACATGTGAAGGAAATAAACATGCCAAAAAACATGTTTGGTTGTCCATTGCAATTCATTTTGGGATTTTCTGCATTTATAGCATTAAACTAAAATATTCATGTACACGATTATGTATGATTGTGAAAAATCACCATTAACACATGAATTATTTTATATTGGATTATTCAATTTTTCCCACTTAAGTTTTTTTCATGTAAATGTTATTTGTAAAAAGTAACTCTAAAAAGTCCTTAAGTATTTTTTTCCTTTTTTGGTACCCCAACCGTGAATGGACCCATATACAATGCTCTTTGTAGTAACACGTGCATTTACTAAACATTTGTTAGCATTTAGTGTGGACATTGCATGAAATGAAACATAATGCCTATTTTGTGACTTAAATAACACATGTTACAACACGTCTTCAACATGTTACATTGATTAAAATAATCTAAGTTTTTCCATACAATTTCAATTTGATAGTTCTTTAATGGCGCATGTAAAAGACATTGTAACGTGTTTGATTTATATGTATCATTAGTAAGAAGACATAAAACATTAGCTAGTCATAGTTCAAAATCATTAAGAAATTTAAGCATGGATTAGATTTTTCAAAAGGGCATGATTCAGAAAAAATTTAAATGTGGCATGTCAAAACAAGATGGCTAAAGGTCCAAATCCTCGGTAGAAGTAATAAGTTTTCTTGCAACTTGGGTTCTTCCCTTTTACCAAATTGTCTACCATAAATTATTATGTGTCTATGCCTTCATTCCCTAATAGAAACAACTAATTGCACAATTGATTACAACTTTCTTCAAAACTCAAAGCACATCATTACAAAGTTCATACCACCTCCCAATTCAATCTTTCTTATAGATTGACGCCAATGTTAAACTCATTGGAAAAGTGGGTTTTGTAACTCATTAACATTTTCATCGACCATTTGCAACTACCAAATTTTCTTTCAGTTTGCCATGCAACGAATGCTTGTAATCAACACATTCACCTTTCCACTCAACTATTGCACTTTTACATGGTGTATAGTTGCTAGAACCTTCATGCCTTTGTGGATTTCCCAAGTCAATAGAAATGTCTGCATTTTTTGTTGGAGCATGGGAACTTGGGACTATTGGAGAATGCCAACTTGGGCCCAAGTTCAACAACTCATCACAAAAGGACAAATTGATTAAGGTGTTGCTATAAATGAAGGTGTTGCTTGAACAAAGGCTTGACTAAATAAATAAAGGTGTTGCTTGAAGAAATGTGTTCATACTCTTTAACAATGCTAGTGCGTTTCAATGTCTCAATTGAACCTTAATTCTTCAAGCAACACTTTTATTTATTTAAAAAAGCCTTTAAATCTTTCATACTCAAATGATACCTATTAGAAATGTCAAGCATACTTGCATTAGGGTGAATGCAAGCTACAGTGGCTCACTTTTGGACGATTTAAAACTCCCTACAAATCCCTAAAAAATTCATATATATATTTCAAATGGAAATGGTTGTTATTTTTAAAAATATCATTATTATAATCTTTGACTACCAGATGTTCAATCACCTAAAAATCCTCACAAATTTACATCAACATTTACATTAACATAAGCTAATGTCATTTTTCAATTTGGAAATCCTAAAAGGACAACTCACAAAGTCCATATGATTATTTCCCCATGTAATTTATTTTTTAAAATATGCTTTTGGAATAAAAGAATTGAAAAAAACAAACAAATATTACAACTCATAAGGACTTATGAAAATATGGTCCAATTTTAACCATTCAAAAGTCCTTAATTATTAAATGGTTAAGGTTTTCAAAGAAAAAATTCCTCGTCTGAGTTTATCATTTCATAATACATCACATATTGAATCCCAATAACAAATTTGGAATGTGAATCAATATAAAATTTTCCATTTTGTGATGATCTAAACAAATGACTAGTCCATATTTTTTTACTTCAAAAGTCCATTACTCTTCGCAAATGATTTTTTTATCAATAAATAACCATAAAGTTGTTAGTTAAGATCCAAGTCTCAATTAGTTGATCTAAGAATATATTGATTACCATATGCATTTGAATGAAAGGTACTTAGGAACAATTGGTCATTTTTGTCCAAAAATAAGCCATTCAACCTTGCATTCACCCATATGCAACTTGATTTGCAAGCATTCTTCAAACTCAAGCTTTCTTGCACACTTAACAACACCAAATTGAATTAGGCGAGGCTCATTATGGGAATATTATCTTCAACGGTTATTATAATATTCCTAGACATGTTATGTACATGTTACAATAACATATGTGTTAATATAACATGTGTAACGTACTTGGTTTTTATGTTAATAAATTTATTTCATGTCAACTATTGTAATTGTGAATGTTATGTTATGTGTTTTGATGTTACTTTTGTATACATCTTACTTGCCAACTACACATGTTACATAGACCTTGCATGCTAATTGTTACATTTTATTAGCTAATATTATATTACATCTAGGTAATCACATGTTAAATATTCATATTACTTTTATACATCTTACATGCTAATGTAATATAGGTTGCATGAAATTGTTACATGTTACTTTTTACACACCTCTTACTTATTAATATTACATAATGTTGCATGTTATGTTACATTACATTTCAATGAAAAGGAGAAAATGAAAGGGACCCAAGTGTCTTGCAATTTAACTATACATCAGAAGGATATAATATGCATCATAATTTAAACATTATGTCATGCAACCTAAAAGGAGATAAACAAATAGTTTTGAAGATTATAGTATACATACCATTATAGTTTCCACACACCATGGGAGGAAAGACCTTCAATTTTGCATCTATAATTGGATGTCTAAAATTAATTTCCCTTTTTGTGTAATATTTTACATGCAACATGTTTCTCCCATCCATAAACTAGCCATCATGCTAATTTGTTATCATCATGCATTTCTTATATATTATAACTAAGATCTTATAAACCACTCCTGCATAGTATGGAGGAATTTACCAATGTACCAAATAATTTGAAAAAAATAAGACTTTAGACACAATAATAGAAAAAATGTTGTTTGCAACTAAATTTTAGTCACAAGCGACACAATGACTAAAAATCAACATAGTAGCAAATGACAAGTTGTAGACAACCATTAGTCGTAGATGATGGGTGAAATATTTTTTCATAAAATATGAATATGGAAATTTTACACGTATCCAAGGATGAGTTTTTACAACTACACTTGCAATTGCACTTGTAGCTATAGTGTACACCAATATGTTCACATGTGGTAGCCTAAGAATGTGACATGTGGCATCATTTGAATTTTTTGAAATATTTTGCCAAATAATTTTATTTTATTTTTGCAACCATCCAATTAAAACAACTAGATTGTGTTGTGTGGCAACTTAAGATTGCCTTATAATCATTTAGGGTTAGTTTAAGGTTGGACCACTTATGATAGGCCATGTGGCACCTAAACTACGTCTAGGTTAGGGGCCTAGGTTAAACCACCTCTAGCCTAGTTAGATGCCTAAAGTACCTAACTTAGTTTCGGGCTAGGCCATTTACAATAGGCCATGTGGCACCTAGGTTAAGCCTAGGCCACCTAGCCATAAGTCTAACCTAGGTAGTTAGGTCTAGGATTTACAACAAAATCTTATTTTATTTTAAATTTAGCCTTTTGGGTGGAACCAATGTGATTAGCTCCTCCCATTTGGCAATTGAAAACATTGAATGTGTTTATTCACCAAACCAACCTACTTATATAGTTTGTAAACTTGAAAGTGAAAATAAACAATACAAGATAAAATTTTAGTTATAGTTTAATCGCATAGTTGTAACCTAGTTGCAACTATTCCTTCACACATACTATTACATAACCTACCTACTAATTAGCATAAATTCTTACTAGGTACATATTTAGATAATATTTATTTTAAATACATATTTAAATAGCCTATACATAATCATTTATTTTAAATACCTATTTAAATAGGTAGGTATATACATATAAGTACGTATGTATTATTATATAATATATACGTGTAGCTACTAAGATATGTACTTTATGCAATTGTAATGTGACTACTTTGGTTGCATGTGTAACTAAATGTATATACAATGTTGTAAAAAATAAAAAAACATCATGAGAAATCAACCTATTGGAATGATGAAATAGGTCATCGTTGCAATTAGTTGAAAGAAAGACCAAAATCCATCCAAATTTGAAAAATAGTCACATAGGCAACCATTCGTAGTTGTAGGCGACATTTAGTTGCATAGGGAATGGTTACAAACGACAGGATTTCTACTAGTGACATTGGATAGACAACAAGTTATGTTCATCCCAATATGTTCTATTTTCATTAACTAATTTGGTCAACAATGTCCCAAGTACCTTATTAGTAGATTCAACTTGCCCATTCCCCTAAGGATAATAGGTTGTAGAACTCACATGTTTCAATAGAAAATGATCTATCAAATATTTGATGGCATCATTAATGAAATGAACTCCCTGATATGTGACTATATTCAAAAGACATCCAAACTTAGTTAATATGTATTCATACAAATTTTTTGCTATGATTGTTGCAATATTTGGTAGCATAATATGTGGCTACAATAATATATTTGTTTCATGTATATCTTCTTGTTGGCTTAATTGGTCCCAAAAAATCAAATCCCCATTTCATAAATAGTTCCTCTAGAAAACTTATGACCAACTTTGTAAGACTTTGAGTTGCTAATCCTCATGTTCTTTGACATGCATCACAAGATCTGCAATAGTCATGCACATCTATGTACATAGTTGGCCACCAATATACAACATCCAATATCTTCCTTTGTGTTATTTCAATTGCAAAATGCTCTCGTAATGGTCCTTCATGCAATTCTCTCATCACCATCTATGCTTCTATAGTTATCAAACATCATCAAAGTTTGTTGTCTTGGCCCATTTTATACAATTCACCATTATTTAGTGTGAAAGGTTCTGCTTTCCTGACCAATATCTACTTCTACTGTACTTATAATGTGTCGTCAATTTGTCTTGTTCTCAAAAATTCTTTTACGTCCTTTAGCCATTCATGCTCTATGTTAAACAAACTTGCATCTATGGTTTGATCAAGCACACTTGTGGGTTTTGTAATATATAGTGGTTTTGAGAATGCATCTACAACTAAATGAGCTTTGCTTGGCTTACACACTACTATGAAATCATATCCTAGGAACAATAACAACCATCTAGTTATCCTCCCTGAAACCTATGGTTTGTTGACCAAATAGACCAATGCCATATGATCTACATAAAAAATAAACTTATTGTCGAGCAAATAATGTATGAATTTGTGCAAAGCAAAACCATTATTAAAACCTCTTTTTTTATTGTATTATAATTTTGTTTTGTTTTGTTCAAAAGCCTAAAAGCATACATTACCAGTTGATCACTCTTCCCTATTGCATTTTAAGACAAGATGGCCCCCACAGCTAACAAGGATGCATCTATATGAACATGAAACTCCACTTGCCAGTTTGTTGATATCAATATTGATGTTTCGATATACTTTTGTTTGATCAATTCCCAAGCCTTCTAACATTCTTTTATTTAGAGAAAAATCTCTATATTTTTGGTTAACTTAATGATAGGTGCCATAATAACAACAATTTTTTTGATAAATCATCTATAAAATTATGCCATCCCATTGAATACTTTAATATGTCATGGATTCTTGGGCGGTGGCATGTTTACTATTGCTTATAACCTCTTTGGATGTGGTAGTTTCCCTTATTTGGAAACAATAAAACCCAAGATCATCCCTAAAAATACCATAAATGCACATTTGTTTGGATTCAAACTAATGCCATGTTCTTTGCACTTTTGAAAACATAATTTGAGCTTCTGTAAATGACTTTCCATGTCACTATACACTATAAAATCATCTAGAAATATCTTCATAAAATTGTCCAAATATTCTCTGAATGTTTTGGTAACAACTTTTTAATATGTTGGAGATCCATTTTTCACTCCAAACGACATCACCTTCCATATAAAAACCCCATAGTTTGTAATAAATGCAATATTATATTTGTCTTATAGAACTATAAAGATTTTATGATATCTTGAATATCCGTCTAAGAAAGAATATGCTTCATACCATGCTACTATGTTCAACATTTCATCTGTGAAAAGTAATGGGTTGGATCTTTCTTTGTGGCTGCATTTAGTTTTTCTGAAATCTATATAGATTCTCAGTTTGCCATTTTTTTAGGTACTACTACTATGGGTGACAACCATGTAGCCTCTTCTACAAATTGAATAAATCAGCTACTAACAACTTGTCTATATCTTGTTTAATTATCATAGCATAATTGGATTTAATCTATACTTGGCTTGATGTGTCGATGGTATAGTAATGTCCAACTCAATTATGTGTTGTGCCAGCTTTGGTGGAGACATGCAAAAACATCTTTGAATTCCTTCAATAATTGTTCCAATTCCAACACCTTACCTATTTCCAACTATGCAATAAGCTTCACCATTTGTGGTTTTGCATCAATTCCCACATTGAGCTTCATTAATTATTGATCTTCAATTAACATCCATTTGGCTATCTATAATTCTCGTGCTTTGATTTTTGTTGGAGTTTCATCCACTGTAACATTCCTTAGTTGATGTTTGTAGTATGTTTTCGGATACACTTTATCTTTCAGAGCTACTTTTGGCCCATATCTGTTGCCAAGTATCTTCTTCTCTGTGCTCTGTACTCCAAATCTCTATTTCGAAATACTAGTCTTCATATTTATATCCATGATATCCACATTTGTGGTTTTCATAGATTGAATTGTTTTAAATAAATTGATTGTTCCTACTGAGAACAATTTTGGCTCTACAACAAAGATGTTATCTTCTTCTTCATCTATGATGCCATTTTGATAATATTAGCACAGTAACACTTTTGGTTTTCTTACTTCACCTCCCAAATGTTTGGTGACTAATTGTTCTGATTGTCCCATTCCCTTGTATGGTAACAATGTTACTTCCCTAATCATGTGCCATTTTAGCATCCTTTAACCATGGTTTCCTCAACAACATGGAATAACTAGAATCTACCACATTATTATGAAATACAGTAAATGTAATTATGTAAGGAATGCCATGAACATATATCTTTAGATCTTTGATCAACCTCATGGGTTTTGTGGTTGTTTAATCTGCCATCTTCAAATTATATGGTGCAAGTTTAGGCTTTGAAAGCCCCAACCTCAATCTCAACTGTTCTATGATAATATTAATTCCAAAACCTTCATCTAGTAACACATCTTTTATTGTATTCTTCCTAATTTGTACTTGGATAACTACCATATAATTATCTATTACTACAACAATTGTCCCTACCTTTGGTACTAAAGATCCAACTTATTTATTTATGGTTGCTTTACTTACATTATGAATTTTCTTTGGTTTTAGCTTCTACCAAAGATATCATTTTAGTTCAAGAGCTATTTTAAACAACTATTTTAAGCTTAAAATATAACTTGTTTCTAACATTTGCTTACCAATGTCCATAAAAATATCTTCTACTATGATCAATTTCTCTTATGAATTCACAACTTCTTGAGATTTTTGTGTTTCCACATGAATAGTATTTGGCATACTTAGCTAGGTTGTGTTCCATCCTTCCATGGATGTGGATGGCCTTTTTGTTTGGGTATGTGTTTTTTGAATATGTTGAATTGTTTCCACCATTGACTTCTTCAAATTTTTTTTCCCTTCCTAATCAACAACATTATTTGCTTTTATTGGCTTTCTATCCTTGACACTAGTAGAAATCAGCCAAAATGTAACCAGTCAATTTACGACTACATGCGACTTATAGTCGTTTGCGACTAGATTTGAGAATATTTGCAACTACAAGATCAACTTTCAACTATTTTGGTCATTTTCACAACTATGATGCAACTATTAGAAATTTCATCCTATTGGTTACATCAATTTTACATTTATTTTCATCCATTAATAGGTTGATATGTCC
>Ga0209611_10010099_pt1 | contig 14009 bp, 8 predicted proteins | sample S1TSphgellanicum_3_FD_187693 | JGI IMG/M metagenome (GOLD analysis project Ga0209611, IMG submission 187693) | Host-associated microbial communities from peat moss isolated from Minnesota, USA - S1T2_Fc - Sphagnum magellanicum MG (SPAdes) (version 2) | ecosystem: Host-associated > Plants > Peat... | reverse complement strand
GGGGGGGGGGGGGGGGTGGTGGGGGCATTTAGTATTTTAGAGGAGGGTGATGATGATAAGTAATAATAGTAGGCAACAAACAATAACATGTGATAAACAATAGCAATGGGCAACAACAAGTGACAAATAGTAGGAGGTGATGAACATTAGCAAAAAGTGGTGAAAACAAGGGACGAGGAACATCAAGCATGATGAAAACAAGTGATGAACAACAACAAGAGGCAAAAGCAAATGACAACCAATAGTAAGTGAAAAAAAAATGGGACCATTGGCTTGGATGACTGGTCCTTTTTATCCTTGGAGGGTAATGCTCAAAGTGTCATTGCAAATGCAATGTCGCCCAAAACCTTAAATTTAAACTTGACTCAAGAAAAAAAATTATAGCCCCCCCCCCCCCACTTAAGAATTGGAACTAGGGGAATTAAATTCACCCCCCTAGATTTTAATATTTGGAAGGGGATCCAAGTTCACTAAATTTCACCATTATTGGTTTTCATTTGTGTGAGAATTGGTGATTAGGGCATTAATGTGGGTATCATAAGGGTTGATGCCCGGAATGGATCAAATTGGGATACCCTAGTGATACCTAGGTGACTTTTTGATACTCCACCAACATTGGATTGCTCCACCTTAAGGTTTAGGGTTTTTCTTTTTGGCAAATCTTCCTCATTGCTTTTGTCAAATCCCCAATATCAACTAGGAGGGGGTCACCATTGATTTCATTGACTTTTGTGTTCCCTTTTGTCGTCTCTATTTATGAACTTTTGCAACCCGATGCCATCAAGTTTTGTCACTTGTGTTTATAATGCCCAAGGGGGGGTTATTGTGAATAATGAGCTACAATAAGCACAAGCATTCATGATTCCCAAGGGGGGAGTTATTATGAGTAGCAAATTACAACAAACACAAACATTCATGATGCCCAAGGGGGGAGACTATGAGTAGCAAATTACAACAAGTGTAAATGTTCATGATGCACAAAGGGGGAGTTATTATGAGTAATAAACCACAACAAGCAACACTAATACAATGGTTCAAAACTCACATTGAAGTTTAGTACTTGTAATGTCTTTGGTTTCTAGGTTTGTTGGGTACAAAAATTTGCATCTTTCAATTTGGAAGCTCACTATGGCACCACCCACTTTGAATATCGAGCTTTACTATTTGGAACATGGAATTGAAACCTAGCTTTGGCCTTTTAGGATGTTCAACTTTGGAGTCATGATTCATAATTATTGTAATTAAGGTTTAATAGTTTACACTTGCATTTGCTTATTATGGGTGTTAGTAGTTTGTGATATTTTTTGTCAACTACATCATCATTATTCTTGAATTTAGATGCATTATCTTTGTCAAATGTCTTCACCATGTTATCATTAAATTTGTTGAAGAATTTCAAGCACAATTTTTTTTGGGATCATATCCTAGTTCATGTCATTACCCTCAATGTTAGCTTTAACCAATGTCTTGAAGCTAATGTTGATTGTGTTATTATTGATCTAATCTAAACACAAGTTAAGTAGAGAAAAATAAAAAATGAAAAAAATTGTATGAAATGAATTGTCAATTCCAACATGCATGGGCCTTACAAATTAACTTGGGTATAATCAATGGTGCATTAGGTGAAATGCAAAGTCTATAGCAAGATTGAAGGGCACCATAACCTTTGAATATTGAAATTAATTTTTTTGTGGAAACATGATCGTCGAAAACAAGCATTTATTTCAATTATTAATTTAGCAAAAGTAGGGGAACACTATTTTTTAAAGACAAACTAGCATGTGCTCACATTACTTCAAAATGTGTGTGTAGTTCATTTGTCCTCGTTCACTAGACTATTGAATTCATTACATCCCCACTGAGTCTTGTTCATTATAGCCAATGAAGTCATTCAAAATCTTGTGATATCACTTGGTGTACAAGGACACCTTTTGTTATAGTGTCAATGAATGTTTATATGTGTCAAAGGTAGGGATTTTATGGTGCAATATGCATTTGCAACTATTGTGGTAAAGATAAAAATAAGCTTGTTAAGTTTGCACTCATTTTTTATTTGTTTTTTCAAAGTAGGCCTATGATAAAATATGAACAAATGCAATCTTTGTTTGCTTTCCTAAAAATGCCTAACTAGCCATCCAAACGTTGAAGCAATTAAGTTTGTTGGGAAATTGTTGAAAGCTTACATCATGTTGTGTTGATTGCTGCTAAGGAAATAATTTTAGCTTCAAGTTTTCTTTCCTTTTTTGCAAATGAAATAATTACAATCGATAACCAAAATTGAATTTCCATGCACTGCTATGTGGTGGCAACTTGGAAATGTGTGTTTGTATCGGTTGAAGGTGGGATTGCCATTAATATCAAAATTGTCATTTTTTCCATTTTTATGAAATTTGGTGGTTTATCTAAAAGTCACATAAGTTTTGGTTAGATTTAGAATTACTATTCTAATGAGGATTGAACAAGCACCCTACTTCATTGGGATCCATTGTATGGCACACAAAACCAACCTTGCAATTTTGAATTTTTTGATAATGCCTATGGTTTCTGAATTGGAGGGGATTCTCCTTAAAATATTATATGGGTATTTTTTTAGCTCCCCAAAAGACCATCTTGAATTCCCCAAATTTGCAGAAATTGTAGAAATTATAAAATTGAAGGCTTTTCAAAAGGTGAAAACAAGATGGATCAACACGTTTCAACCCTTGAAATGTGTTGGGAAAAAATACAAGATTTTGATTGTTAAAATTGTAGCTGATCGTAGTTTAATGAAGTTGGACAAGGCTAATTTGTTGAATTTATGTGACATTGATATGATTTTGGGCTTGCCATGGGGTAAAACATAGTCAAAGGAGCCACCTAAGTGAATGGACATTTGTTCAAATTATATTTTTGTATGTTTGAAAAGGAAACATAATAGTTTGGATTGTCATAATGTTTTTTTGAAATATTTTCCATTAATTGCAAAGTTTACATGCTCAAGGCTTGACACAAATCAAAATTGTTTTTGCATGTTCAAAGCATTCAAACCTTGAAAGTGGATAATTTTTTTTTTTTTAAACATCTTTTTTTTTATACTAAATGTGCACCATTCCTTTTGAAAATTGAAGAGGATTTTAATATTGATGATTAGAAGGGCAAAAGGATTTGAACTAATGAAAATTGTTTTTATAACCATTTGAACACATTTGGCTCAAAGTGTTTTTGACTTTGAAAATTATGGATTTTGAAAATGTGGTTTTAACAAAACTTGTTCATATTTATGGGATATAGGGCATGAATGCATAATATACATGACATAAAATCAATTCGTAATCAAAATCAATTTATATTTAACATGTAGTGTTAAATTAAATATTCAAAATATAAAAATTGAAATTATAAACCAACACAAAAATGACATATGTTATGACAAAAATGACATATGTTATGTATAGTCCTTGGAAAAGGACTTTTACTTTGGTGCTTTTGGTATTTTTAATGTGTTTTCACCTCATGTATTTTGTCCATATTGAAATTTAAATAGGTTAGGAATGTGTTTTTTTGTACCTACATTGATGTTGTCAAAATTTGTTAAATAGATTTGTACAAAATTTATGGAGGTTCAAAAACTTCCTTCCATGTTACAAAATTTATTGATGTGGTTACAAACATATTTAATAGGATTGCAAAGATTGGGTAATTGACTTATATTATTGGACATTCCCACAAGGTTCAATATGTTGATCTTTTGACTAACAACCTTGGGGAGGTCATTCTTTGTATATTTTAGGAAGCACTTGAGGTAAAAGGATATTTTTAATATGTTATGAAATAATGACATGTTCCTAACATATTTTAAGGTCCAAATTTTTTAAAGAATACAAAAATATTGTCACAATGTCACATTAATTTTTTTTTTTTTACATAGTTCTATTTAATGATGCAAAGACACAAAATGGATGAAATTGATGGAATCTAAAATTTTAGTGGTTTAAAATATAGTACTTATAAAATATTTGACACATTTTGATTCACTAATATTGATGAGAATCAAAATATAGGACAAAAAAAAAATCCATTAAGGATTAAGTTTTTTTTGTCCTTAGTGGTACACTTTAAAGAATTTGGACCTAGGTATATTATAAATATATTCTCAAAATGTATTATTGGCATTCTATTTCCATTGAAATAAATTATAATTTTTATTTATTTTAATAAGTGTCAACTTATATTATTTGCACATCATTTGTAATATAATGGAAGTGACCCCCCTAGGCTAGCATCCATTTTCTAGTTACTTGCTCAAGGGTTTTGAAACAACTATGTTGCATGTGAAGGCCTAATGCATTGTTCCATGTGATCTGTTGGTCATTGAATTGGAGCACAAGTTTATGGACCATGAATTGATGAATGTTTTTTGGGTCATTTACCCACAATATTGGTCAAAACCAAATTGTGAATCCACTTTTGTAATTCATCAAAACTTGATCAAACAACACTATTATACATCCAAGAAACTTAGCACATCTAGTTCATTGGTTTTTGAGCCACTTTCAACAGATATTTAAATCTATAAACATTTTTTTTCAAGTTGATCATGAAAACTCAAGATCCTAACGCCATGGTAAAGCCCAAAGATAAAAAGTTAGTCACTAATTCATGGCATGAACTTGCCACAAACAATTTGTTGTTAATTTGTCTTTTTGAGTTCATGAAGCTTGTTCAATTGACCATTGTCCAAGTCATTGGTAGTGTTGGAGATGAAAGAACCTTTTCAACACTGACCCTCACGAAGTCCAAACTTAAGAATTGATTGGTAGAACATCTAAACATTGTCATTCACATGTTTATTCAAGATTTTTCATTAAGGACTTTCTCCCTTTCCAAACTACTATTGTAGATTGAAATGATGACGACAAGGTTAGAATTGGAATGAATGCACAATTACTAAAAGTTGTAATTGCAATTTATTTTTTTGTTGTAGTTTTTTTTTAATGTTTTGACTTCTGCATGTTGGTGCTAAGTGCTTTATAGTTTTGTTATGACATGTAGGTTTTTCCGATGTATTTTGAACATGGTTGGCTATGCTTTTACAAGTCATAGTTTTTTTCTCATGATATATATTATTACATGTATATCAAGTTTGAATTTTTGATTTAGTAACTAGTATTTTGCAAATTATTTCTGTGATAGTAACTTAATGACTGTTATAGGTACGTTGTGTTATAATGGGCAGGGTCCTTGTGATTGGGATTCAAATCCTCTGCAAGGTGATTAAAATTAATAATTACATTCAATTTTTTCTCTACTAACAAATGTTGCATGTTGCTTAATTGCATCACCAATTTGCATGTTAGAAACCAAAAACCTGAACAAATATATTGACTTGGAGTTTGCTTTTGTCCACTAAAATGTGTAAGTAACAAGTTGTCTCTACCAATTCAAAACTCTTCACCAATTTTTAGTTTTTTATCACATCACATTGGTTTTTTTTCAACAAATATCCATATGGGACTTCGCCTTCACACCTACCCTTGCCACTTGTGCTACAAATAAAAAATATAGAAAGAGACCTGATCCAAAGGCAAGAGAACCAAAGTACAAAGTGCCCCCCACACATGACTAGTGGTTTTCTTTTATCATTTTTGTGATGTGGCACTGGTGACAATCAACCCACAAGAGATTTAGCACGAGTAACGACGATCCCACAGAAAACTTAGCTTTAATGGCTAAAAGATTTGAGAAAAAACTACCCTAAACAGTAAAAATCTAGCAAAACTTATTTTGTGGCTGGCTGCAACCTGGCACCCTATTAAACCTCATCCACGAATAGCGTGTAGCAAATTGGAGTTAAAAAAAACTCCTGTTGTTGTGGTGGTCGCGGCTCCCCAGAGGAGGGCGAAATTTTGCCCCAGTTCGCAGCAGAAAAAGAAAAAGAAAAAAACACTGCACATGACACCAGCCGGAGTCGAAAAAACACCCACCAGCACACCAGGCAGGATGGATGGCGGGTGGACGTGAAACACTCTTTCATTGTATTTCTGTTCACCGGCCATCCATCCTGGGTGGTGTGTCAATCATGCCATCCATAATGATTGGTCTAGGCGCTTTGCTATTAGTAGTGTCCCACCTGCACACCCGTATTTGTTTTAGATTTATGGTGGGGTTGGAAAAAAATAAATAACTAAACTTGGATGTGAAATAATTTTGCAGGCTGGACATGCTCTAACCATCCACATGTATTTACCATCTACCAACCCCCATTAGGCATCAAATACCTCCCCTATCCATTTCATGGATGGGATGAAGCTGTGCCCCAGGGTTCAGTTTACTTGGTCAGTATATATATTTTTCTTTTGCTCCTTTTTTTCCCTAGCTCAATTTTTTTTTTTTTTCTGGGAACAGTTTTTTAATCACTTTGCCCACCCCTGACCTCAAGTTTTCTTTTTGGGAAGCTCCTACCTACCCCAACCCACCTACCGCCCCTTCTTCCTATCGACCCATCTACCTCTCCCATCCTGGTGACCCCCTCCCTACCCACCTCCTTTTGCGCTCACTTCCATCGCCAAAGCTTTCGACCTAGAGAAAGATTGAGTAGCTCAGAGCTTCAGAACCATGAAATCCATAGGAGCTTTGAGGGCTGGGAGCTTCAAGAGTGCCCTAGCAAGAGGAGCTTCAAGGTGGTGGCAGAAGTGGGAGTTTGAAGGTAAGCTCCCTTCTCCTCCTCCTCCTTTCTTATTTTTTGCATTTTTTTTGCTATGAAGAAGATGACAACGATGTCACCGTTGTCTTCTTCTGTTTCTTCTTGTTGCGAAGATAAAAACAACAATAGTGTCGTCATCTTTTTTCTTTTTTTTTTGCTGCAAAGAAATATTGTTTTTTTCCCAACATAGAACCACTTTACCTAGTTGGGGAACCGATGGTACCAGCTCCATCAACTTTCATTCCTACAACTCCATCCCAGCTTGTAGCAACAAGACTTACTCTTGTAAAATCGAAGCAAGAGAATTGAAGGTAAGAATTTAATCAACATGGATTGAGATCTTGTCATTTGCTCGTTTTTTTGTGGTGTAGGGGCTGTGTATTTCACCTTGGAGATGAAGGAGTTGAAGGATGGTTGTGAACATTTTGAGATTTCCCCACCAAGCCACATCATCTGCTCCAACAAATCAAGTTAGAAGCAAAAGCAAACAAGAACTTTGTGTTACAAAATCTAAATGAAAATCAAAACTTCTTGTTACAAATTGTTTTAAATTTCTATTTTTTAGAGTAATTTCCAAGTTCCTTCAGGCCATGTTTGATCATGCCAAATGTTCAAGTTTCTTGAAATTTTTATTTGATCATTTTTGGTGCATGCAAGAAGATTTCATAGATATTTCAACCCATCCTAGTACTCAGAATTCATCATCCTTTACACTCCATATGATCCAATTGTGTTCCATGTTACCTTCTCGAAGGTGATTGATTTGCACCCATGTTTTTTTCATCTCATTGATTCTCTGTTGTTTGTCTTTGTTTGTGTCTCTCTCCATCCATGTTATCTAGGATTTGTCACAAGCTTCAAAAACACAAATCTATTTTGAAATTCATGGAGAGAGTTTGACAAAAAATTTGAAAAAGAATTTGCTGAAGATTGATTGGGGAATCATTATTGTAAGGAATTTTTACTTGAGCTTGCAAATCTAATATTGATGAAAACCTATTATATGGGTGTGGTCAAACATGACCTAACAAGCAGTTATCAAGAGGCTCATGACTGATGTGCCATTTGGAGTGCTTTTGTCTAAAGGTATGGATTCTTCTTTAGTGGCTGTAGTGGCATCACCACATCTCAATGAAATTGAACCTGCCAATGTCTAGGGTGCCCAATTTCACACTTTCTTTGTCGGCCTCAAGGTGATGATAGATCTTGATTAATACCTAAAATCTTTTAGTATGATTTTTACTTAGGTGTAGAAATATATAATAGGATGCATGTGTGGATTGCATGAATGATTTTGTGAATTTGTTTTTTCCAAGAATTAAAATTCATTATCATCATGGAGTAAATTGAAAGTTGGAATTATATAGCTTAGTGATCTAGATGACTTGAGCAATATTTTGAATTGAGATCTAGGTGGGTTTTTTTTTTTAGTTATAGGGATCATCTTATTTACGAGTTGCAAAATAAGTTGCAAATTATTTGAAAACAAACCACCATGAATGCAATGACCCTCTTAGTAATTATTTAGAGTAATAATTTATTTTTAAGGCAACCACATATTTACCATTATGACATGTTCCCTATTTAGGGTGGGGTTGTTTTGGACTTAATCATTTTTTGCACATTTTTATAACACATGTCAACCATTTTTATTTATTTAAGGTATTTTACTTTGACTTTACAACATTTTGTGTTAATAGTTAGAAATACATTCTCACACATTCTTATATGTATGTTTGATGAAATTATCAAAACATTGATTCTAATTCTCCACTCAAACCAAAAAACCTCTCTTTACCCCCAAAAAATAACAAGTTCAAACCTAGAAGGAAAACAATACCCTCATGAGGGTTGTCTGTAAACACCATGGATTGAATTATTTTGGTTCAGGTTATTGGAGGGGTATTGCTTGAACCCATAATTACTCAATGCACATGCAATACCCCTATTAGGGTATATTAAAATTCCTTTGGTTCCATAACATATTTAAAGAATCATGGAGGGGTATCGCATAACCATACCAAAACCTAGAAGGAAAACAATACCTTATTTGGGGTTTTTTGCAAACACCATGGCCTCCTAAAAGGGTATTGCATTGCCTAAACAAAATATAGAAGGAATGTAATACTCTCATGAGGGTAATTTGTAAACACTATGGATTGAATTATTTTGGTCTAGGTTATTGGAGCGATATTACTTGTACCCATAATTACACAATGCATGTGCAATACTTCTCTTAGGGTATATTAGAAATTATTCGGGCTCCATCACATATTTATTGAAACTTGGAAGGCAAGTAATACTTGCATCATTTTGTGATAACATCATAAACCATGAAATAAAAAAATGTTTTTAAAATATTTATTCCATGCTCACTATATGATGCTAAACATATTGATTCAAAGAAATGAGGGTATTGCAAAGTTCTTCACATTGATGTTAAAATGTCCACTTGAACAAAATTATGGAGTTTAAATGCAATATATGCATCATCTTGGGATATTTGCATTCACCATGAAACTTGGAGGGGTATTGCATAACCTTATCAAAACCTAAAAGTAATACAATACCCACACCATATTGTGACAATATTTTAAACCATGGTACAAATGAAGGTATTGCAATTACACATCAAAACTTTATTGAAATGACTTTATACCATCAATGTGGCCAATATTACAATACTCTCATGTACATATACCAACAATTTTTCATTGGTCCATTTTTATTATTTATGAGTTTGAAAATATCTTTCAACTATATTTAATGTTTATTTAAAAGTTTTAACATAAAATTTTAATAAGATGTTATATATTTAAAAATGAAAATTTAAAAATAAACCCACACATTGATTAATTAAGTAGATCATTATTTCATATACTGTAAATTAAATTTTACATAAAGTTAAAAAAATTACATTGACCAAACATACATAATATTAGATACTTATATTTTAAAATTCAATTAAAACCTTCATTCCTAAACCTTCAATCAGGGTTTATGTTCAATTCTTTTCTATTCTAAAAAAGGAGAAAATTGGGTCATTATTAAAGCCAAATATTCAAACAAAAATAAATGAAACACAAACACAATTTACATCTTTGGGAAAATTTCAATTATCTTTGAAAATTAAAAACATCATAACCAAATTATATTATACATAACAATGGGTATATATATAATTACATTTAATATAAATTTTAATAAATTTTCATCTTATTTTGAGTAAATATTAAGACATTACATAAATTAAAATGAATAAAAAATATAATTTTATAATATTACTAAATATATATAAGGTTAGGTCACATAATAATTAACCTACTAACTTATTATTTATGTTAGGCTAGGTTGTCTAATTTGGTTAATGTCGACATTTTAATCAATTGGACAACCTTGGTTATGAACTTCTGTTGTAGCTAGTAATTTGTCTTGTGTTTATGCCAATATCCATATGGTGTGAAAAATGTTCATTTGAACAAATATCCAATGTGATTTTTTAATAGTCATCTGATCTTCATGCTCACAAAGAATCGATAAAAAATCACAAAAATCACAATATTTTTGACAATTAAAACTAAAACTTAAAATTAAAACTGGAGTTAAAACTAAAACCTAAAACTATAACTAAGACTTGCCTATTATTATGGCCATTCATGAGGTTGTTACCTTTATTTTGTTGTTGCAAAATTAGCAAGGGATATGGTGTGATAATATCGTAATTTTGAGCCGATTGATTAAACAAATGAAGCCCCTGTCACAACAACATCCATAATTTTGTCATCAAATATTGTCAAGGTTTTTCTGTAAATGGTTGGTTCCTTCCATTATTGATGATGAGGACAAGTTTCCCAACAAGCTTTTTAGAGGGATTCATGGATCAACTAGTCATTTGAAACAAACTTTATGTTGTATGCATGCTTGAAATCATTCAAGTGGTAAAAATTCAAAAACCCTAAAGGATGCAAAAAACTTAAGGAAAGATGATTAGTGTTTTCAAAATGGAGTGGAAGATTGGAGAAGAAGTGTGTGGGTTTGTGGGTCTTCACTAATTTTTGTTGATGATGATTTTCTGGCGGCCAAGGAATTTGAACTATCGTTGTAGGAAAAGGAGGAAACTTTGGAACATAATGGAAGTTAGTTGGTTTTTTTTGTTAAGTTTCTTTTTGTACTATTCTTTTTCTTTTCCATTTGATGATGATGTTGTTACATTTTTCAAGGAAGTTGCAGTAGAAAAATAATAATATTCTTTGCTATTTGAATTTCAAGCATCGCATTATTAATTTTTGTAACCATTATTGTTGTTGTAAAATGTTTTAGCTGTTGTTGTTGCTATTGTGACTACTTTGGAAATAAATTGAAGAATAAATATGTAGGAAAAATGTCAGCCACCAAGATGTCATACCTCCGATTGTGTAACTAATGTACCATATCTTTGAATCCACCATCCTACAAGGTTAATATCACATACATCTTTGTGGGTGGTGGATGATCCATGGCCCACAATAGCATGTCAACATGACTCATCACCTTCACACTACTAGTACTCCCATTCTCATTATACCCTACAAGCAATCCACCATAAGTAGAATGAGCAAAACACAAAAATATAGTCTAACATAACACCATCACACATGATTACTCAAATACTTCCATAAAGCTTCCAAGGCATGGTTGATTTCAAGCCAGAGCTTCAAATTTAATTGATTTAAATCAATTGGGTTGGCTAGCAATGGATTTGTTCAAAAAGAAAATTTATTAATGGAGCTTCAAACTTGCGTTGATTTTATGGAGCTTTGAATAGGTTTGATATGTTCATGATTTGGATTTGTAATTTGTAGTTTCATAGAGATCTTGGAAAAAAAAAAAATGGGTACCAATTTGTAAAGAATTTGAGAAGAAAAGTTCTTGAGCAAAGAAGAGATGGGTATCCATTTGTAGAAAATTTGAAAACGAAGTCTCATGATAAGTCAGATAAGTGGGTGCAACACACAAGTTGTAAATCGTATAAAATAAGATCAATTATTGGAAGGAGGATGCTTACTTTTAAGTTTGTTATAACATTTCTCTACCCATAAAGCTGATAATGTTAATAATTGTCTTTTGGAATTTTAAAATTCTCATTAAAAAAAAAGTTCATTAAAAAAATTTTGAACTATAAATAACCATGGGTTTATATATACAATTTAATCAATTTTTATCTTATTAAAATAAATACGAAGATATTATATGTATTAAAATGAGTCAACAATATAATTCCATAGTATACTTAATTATACATAATGTGTTATTCGATATGTTAAAAATAACAGTATATTTATACCAATATTAAACCAATATTATACATCATAAAAAATAAAATTTCAATCACAAAATAGGATTAATATATGGGAAATATCATTTATTATTATGTGAACCATTAAAAAAAAAATTCATGCACTTTAATTTTGTTTTAAAGATTAAAATCTTATTAAATTGTAAACTTTATTTTTTTATTTTTTGAAATGTGTTTAAAACTTTAAGAAGGAAAAATTTCAAATGTACATCATTGAAGAAATGTTAAGCATGACCTTTTGTTTCATGGTTTAGGATATTATTATAAAATGATGTGGGTATTGCTTTCCTTCTATGTTCTGGTATGGTAATGCAATAACCTTCCAAGTTTCAAAAATATTTTATAGAATTACCCAAAGGATTTTTTGGATACCTTGCAAGGGGTATTGCATGTTTATTGAATACTACTAGCCATTAACAATAGCCCTTTGATAGTTGAGACCAAAATAATTTAGCCCATGGTGTTTACTAAATACCCCAAACAAGATATTATTTTGCTTGTAAATGTTGCTAGGTTTATGAAATACCCCTCCAAGTTCCAAAATATATGTTATGGAGCCCAATGTATTTTTGGGATAACTTGAAAAGGGTATTATAGGTGTATTGAGTAATTTTGGCCATGAGCAATACCCTTCCAATAACATAGACCCATGCATACACTCGTGGTGTTTAATTATAAAATACCTTAATGAGGGTATTGGTTTCTTTGTAGGTTTTGGTGAGGTTATGTAATACCCCTCAAAGTTTCAAAAGATATGTTATAGAGCCCAAAGGATTTCTAGAATACCTTACAAGGGGTATTGCATGTGCATTGAGTATTCCTTGCCATAAGCAATACCTTTTTGATGGTCTAGACTGAAATAATTTAACCCATGGTGTTTATTGAATGTCCCAAACAGGGTATTACTTTTCTTTTAGGTTTTGGTAGGGCTATGCAATACCCTTTCAAGTTTCAAAAGATATGTTATGAAACCCAATGTATTTTTAGGATATCCTGTGAGGGGTATTGCAAATGAATTGAGTAGTTTTGGCCATGAACAATACCCTTCCAATAACGTAGACCCATGGTGTTTAATTATATAATACAATTAATGAGGGTATTGGTTTCCTTGTTGGTTTTCATAAGGCTACACAAATGGCCCTCCACTTGTCAAAAGATATGTTACGAAACTCGATGTATTTTTGGGATACCCTGTGAAAGGTATTAGATATGTATTGAGTAGTTTTGGCCATGAACAATACCTTTTTAATAGCATAGACCCATGGTGTTTAATTAAAAAATATAACTAATGAGGGTATTGGTTTCCTTGTTGGTTTTCATAAGGCTACGCAATACCCCTCCACTTGTCAAAATATATGTTATGGAGGCCAATCTATTTCTAGGATACCTTAAATGGGGTATTGCATGTTTAGTGAGTCCTTTTGGGCATGAACAATACCCCTCTAATAGCCTGGACCAAAATAATTCAGCCCATGGTGTTATAATGTATCTTAATGAAGGTATTGCATTCCTTCTAGGTTTTGTTAAGGCTACACAAAACCTTTCCAAGTTTCAAAAGATAGGATATGGAGCTCAAACTATTTTAAGATACCTAGAATGAGGTATTGCACGTTCATTGAATATTTTGTTTTATGAACTTGAGTACTACATTAAATGCGTCGAAATTGAACTAGAGTTATGTATTGTTTTGATTATCCACTTGGTTTGCAATAACCCCATGGAAAACATTTTCTAAGCAAAACTTGCAATATTGTTATATAGGGTGTGTCAAATACTTTAATTGTCCCCTTATTTATTTGTTTGAGTGAACAAGACCAAGCTGCATGCAATACTTTCATTTTATTATTTCCTCATCGTTGTTGACCATTGGAGGTTTATTGGAGTCGCAACCATGTAAGTAGGTGTAGCCATGTAGGTGGGGTTTGGTAGGTATGTACTTAAAGCATGGTAGGTAGGAAGGTGGAAGGGCAAGTAGGTAGATGAATAGATGAG